>Ga0209483_1000420_pt1 | contig 37474 bp, 30 predicted proteins | sample NGEPerA_FD_184508 | JGI IMG/M metagenome (GOLD analysis project Ga0209483, IMG submission 184508) | Arctic peat soil microbial communities from the Barrow Environmental Observatory site, Barrow, Alaska, USA - NGEE PermafrostL2-A... | ecosystem: Environmental > Terrestrial > Soil > Wetlands >...
CGCGGATGGAATGACCTTCACCTGATGGTCATGGGCGCGCGGGCGGCTGGACTGGAAAAAATGTGACGAAAGATGAGGCGAGACGCCCGTGATACGGTAACGGGCCGGCCCATCGTCTGGTATCATCAGACTCGAAAGTGAGGGACAGATGAATCGGGTATTCAAGTCGAGGCATTTTTATCTGGCGGCGTTCATTGTAGCGGCGGGGTCGGTGACCCTTGTGTTGAGTATTTCGCATCGCGGGTATGGGGCGCCGCGGTCCGCCGCGCTACCGCCGGAATTGGGGGCCGACACGAGCCTGCACGGCAAGCAGGTTTTCCCCGCGGACGATCCGTGGAACCAGGATGTTTCCCAGGATCCGCTCGATCCCCATTCCGACAAGCTGATCGCCAGCATCGGCTTGGGTAAGCCCTTGCACCCGGATTTCGGAAGCGAGTACCAGGGCGCGCCGATGGGCATTCCCTATGTGATCGTGGCGGGGAACCAGCGGAAGGTGAAAGTTGCCTTTGAGTATCGTGGCGAGTCTGATCCCGGCCCTTATCCCATTCCGCCCGATGCTCCAATCGAAGGCGGGCCCAAGTCCGATGGCGACCGCCATGTGCTGATTATCGACCGCGACAACTGGATATTATACGAGCTGTTTTCCGTTCAGCCGCCGGCCAACGGCAAGGGCTGGAAGGCCGGCAGCGGGGCGGTCTGGGATTTGAAAAAGGTCAGCTTTGGCCAGCGCCCCAAAGGCGCGACCAGCGCCGATGCCGCGGGCTTGCCGATCTTTCCGGGGCTGGTGCGATATGATGAGGTGGCGGAGCAAAAAGAGATTCGCCATGCGTTGCGGTTTACGATCGTCAAGAGCCGCCGGGCGTATGTGCCCCCGGCAACGCACTATGCCAGCAAACGGACCGACCCCAATTTGCCGCCGATGGGGATGCGCGTTCGGCTCAAGGCCGGCTACGACCTCTCGGGGTTCTCCCCCAATTGCCAGGTCATTCTCAAGGCACTCAAGAAATACGGCATGATCGTCGCCGACAACGGCAGCGACTGGTTCCTCTCGGGCGATCATGATTCGCGCTGGGACAACGAAGAGATGCACACGCTGACGAAAGTGAAAGGCGCCGACTTCGAGGTGCTGAAAATGGGCCCGGTCACAACGCGATAACCAGGAAAATGCAAGATGAACCACAGCGGCGAGGTATTCAGTGCCTCCTTATACCGCCGTCACCCGTTAGCGGCCCTAAAAACCGACGCCAGATCGAACTCCAGCCCGGCGAGCAACCGAGTGGCGTACTTGTCGCATGCGCTGACGGTGCGCTCCGTCCAACGCCCGCTTACACGCCGCAGAACGAGCATTTCCTCTCTGGCGGCATCGATGATCCAGTATTCGCGTACGCCAAACGAAAGATATTCCTCGCGCTTTTCGACATAATCCCGATGATGCGAGCCGGGCGAGACGACTTCGATGACAATCTCCGGGATCCATGTAGCCCATAGGTCGGCCGCATCTTCCGGGGCAGTCTTGTAGATCGCGAGGTCGGGATGGCGCTCCGACTGGGCCTCGGCCAGAAGGATCTTGCATTCGCCGCCCGCGGCCAACGTATGTATCTGACTCGGATGCTGCGGGCGATATGCGTAGAATTGAGCACTGGCAGCATCCACCATCGCGAGATGTTTTCGATCGGGAACGTCAACCACGGCAATCCTTCCTCGTCCCAACTCATAATTGAAGCCGGATTGCGCCTCGGCGTGTTCGAAGTCATCGAGCGCCATTTGTTTGCCGGCGTCGGCAGGGCCAATTTGTATTGTTGTGCGCGACATCGTTCTTCCCAGGCAGAACTACATAGTATATTCGGACGGGATACCCTGGCTAAGGTACGGAGGCTTTTGCCAGTCTCCGCTGCCCCGCTTGCTCGAGCCATTGCCTGAGCGCATCGGCCTTGTCGGGCTCCAGCAGCAGACTTAAATCCGCCAGTTGCGCCCGTAGGCGATCAATGCTCGCGCAGAGGTTATCACGATTATCCAGGAAAATATCGCGCCAGAGGGTTGGGTCGCCGCCGGCGATTCGGGTCATGTCGTGGAAGCCTTTGCCGGCCAGTGCCATGGAGTCGGGCTCCTGCATCGCTATGAGGGCGGCGGCCAGGGCGTGGGGCAAATGGCTAACATCCGACAGTTGCCGGTCATGCGCTTCGGGGCTGATTCGGCATGTGCGCATCCCCAGGATTTCCCAGAACTGCTCAATCCGCGAAAGTGCGTCGGCATCTGTCCGCGACGTGGGGGTGAGGATGCACAGCGCGCCGTCGTATAGATCGGCCCGCGCGAACTCGACGCCGCGTTTTTCGCTGCCGGCCATGGGATGGCTGCCGACGAAATGCACCTGCGGCGAGAGGAGTTCCTCCGCTGCCGTCACGACGGTTCGCTTTGTGCTCCCCACGTCCGTCACCAAGGTTCCCGGCGACAGCAGGGGGGCGAGTTCGGCGAGCAAGGGCCGGAATAATCCGACCGGCGTACAAAGAATAACCAAATCCGCGCCGCGAACTGCCGGTGCCAGTTGCTCGTAACCCTCGTCTAACGCACCGGATGTAAGGGCGGCATCAAGGGTTGCCCGGCGATGTCCATAACCAACGACTGCGCAGCCGTTTAGGCGCTGCCGGACGGCCAGCCCGATCGATCCGCCGAGCAGGCCGACGCCCAGAATACTGATGCGCTTGGGTTGCATGGTCCGATAATACCGTTGGCACCGCGAATCGGGAAGTTCTCCCGATTGGTCAAGTGGTTGTCCAGTGGGAGCCACAACCTTGATGAGAAGGGCGTGTGAGTCTAGGCTATTGGCGTTCGGTTCGCGCACCCACGAACATTTGCCCAAGGATGAAGGTTGTAGGACCCTCGCGCAAGTTTATAAGGCTGCCGCCCGATTCCGTGGTCGGCCGTATTGAAAATATGCCAGTCATTGCAACTCCCTCGGCTTCCCGCACACATTTTTCCGGCGAGCTCCCGCCGCCCAGTGCCGTGCCTTCGATTCGTCATGTGCTGGAATTCGAAAAGCCCCTGGCCCGCCTCGAGCAGCAAATCCGCGAGTTGGAGGCGATGGAATCGCAAAAGCAGATCGATTATTCCAAAGAGCTTCGCCAGCTTCGCGCCAATTACACGTCCCTGTTACGCAAAACTTACGACAATTTGAATGCTTGGGAAACCGTGCAAGTGGCCCGGCACCCGCAACGGCCATTGTTTAAGGACCTGGTAGAACTGATCTGCCGGGAGTTTCGAGAATTGCACGGAGACCGCCATTTCGGCGACGACGCCGCGATTATCTGCGGACTGGCCCGCCTCGGTAAAGACAAGGTGATGCTGATCGGCCATCACAAGGGCCGCGAAACCAAGGAAAAGGTGAAATGTTCGTTTGGCCTGGCCCACCCCGAGGGCTATCGCAAGGCGCTACGGTGCATGAAGCTGGCGGAGAAGTTTGGTTTGCCGGTGGTGACGCTGATTGATACACCGGGCGCCTACCCCGGCATCGGCGCCGAGGAACGGGGCCAGGCCGAATCGATCGCCCGCAATCTGATGGAAATGAGCCGGCTCAAAACGCCCATCGTCAGCATCGTTACCGGCGAAGGCGGCTCCGGCGGCGCGCTGGGCATCGGCGTGGCCGACCGCGTGGCCATGATGGAGCATGCGTGGTATTCGGTCATTTCGCCCGAAGCCTGCTCCTCAATTCTTTTCAAAGGCAACGAGAACGCGCCGCAATTGGCCGAGAGCCTCAAGCTGACCAGCAAACACCTGCGCGAGCTTGGCGTTGTGGATGCCGTCATCCCCGAACCCCTGGGCGGCGCTCACCGCGACCCGCACACGGCGGCCCACAATCTCGGGCAATTCATTGCCAAGACTCTTCGCGATCTCAAACGCGTTAAGCTCCCCAATCTTCTGGAGCGGCGCTACGAGAAGTTCAGGAACCTTGGCGTCTACATCGAATCCACGCGAAAGGCCGCGCGGGCCGGGTGATGTACCCGTTGGCTGTAAAGGTTCGAGAGCGACGATTCCAAGTACTTGTACGCGACTACATGCTATTCATCCGTGAGATAACGAAACGGGCTTCGGGTCGGGATCCCAACCTCAATCGTGACACGGGCGTCCCGCCCGTGCGTCTTGCATGGTACTCAGAATGAATCGATTTCCCTACCCCACAGCGGTCCGCACGGGCGAGACGCCCGTGTCACGTTAAAGGGACTGAATCCACGAATGTCGTGGGTTCGCACTTCATCATTCATCCTTCATCATTTCCCGATCTGCAACCCCCTCGATCTCCACAAGCAACTCCGCCCGGCATAAATCCGCCCGCAGGTGCTCGATCCGGCAGTCCCCCGGAAACGCCGCCCCAACCGCCCGCGTCACCTCGGGCCGATCCTGCTCGCGCACGTAATACACCCGCAAATTGCAAAAACGCGCCAGCGCGGCGGCACGGTCGCCGGGGGCGAGTTCCTCATGGAAAGGCTGCCCGTCGGCGGCGCGCACGAGATGCGCAAGATTGTGAAACGTCTCGTCTATCTGGGCGGATAAGTTGCCGACGTGGACCGAATCTTCCCCGCGAATGCTGGCGGTGCCCCCCACGAGAATCAGGCTGCCCCGCGCGTCGGGAACAACCGTTGCGCGCGCGAAGCAGGGCGGCAGGGGGCCGAAACGTCTGGAGTAGCGATGGGGGGCGATTTGCCGGGGGTTGGCGACCAATACGCCCGGCGTCCTGCTGCCCAAGGCATGCACGACCAGGTCGCGGCCCCGGTGCCCAACGCCTGATGCGCTGGGCACGGTGCGATCCAGGCCCGCTGATCCCCCAAGCCATTGGGATAGCGCGCGAAACCGGCCGGCATTGAAATTCATGTAGCGGTCGATGCCCGGCCCGCTGTGGGCGTGAATCTCCGGCAGATAATTCCAGAACCGCACCGGATGGGGCGCCGCGCTGCCGCGAAGGTCGTCGGCAATCGCGCTATAGACTTGCGAGCATCGCTCTTCAAAGTCGCCCGCTCCCAGGCCGGCAGCCTCTTTCGCCCGCGCGCTCACCAGGCGCCAGTCCTCGCATTGCACCGTCCCGAGCGATATCGTCCCGACCTGCTTTTGGGCAACGCAAGAGGCTGGGCCGATCCGGTCGATCACCCATCGCGGCGCATCGGTCGAGCCTTGGCAGCCGGCGGACGATTGGGTTGGGGTGGAGGGTGAAATCATCTGCAACGGCGGTCGCGAAACATTGTGTCGTGCAGCGGTACGATCAGACACGTTTAATCTATAGCCTTAGCGTGTTGCGAACAAGTACGGCGGCGCACTTTAGCGGATGTCTTAACGGATGTCGGGACGCCTGACGGAGTCGGCCCTGCGAAGAAGGAGAGAAGCGGCGGGGACGCCGCTTCTACAGTTCGCCCGAAAGCAGTCTCACGGTTCAAACGCGGCCCGCGCGTCTACGTAGAAGCGATGTCCTCGTCGCTTTCGGGAGCGCTGCGCCTGCGGAGAAGACACGCGGCAAGGACGCCGCGTCTATGTAGAAGCGACGTCCTCGTCGCTTTTGGGAGCGCTGCGCCTGCGGAGAAGACACGCGGCGGGGACGCCGCGTCTACGTCGAAGCGACGTCCTCGTCGCTTTCGGGAGTGCTGCGCCTGCGGAGAAGACACGCGGCAAGCACTCCGCGCCTACCTAGAAGTGATGCCCACGGTACGGGGAATGTAAGGATAGCCAAGGGATTAGCCCAACCTTGGCGAATCAAAGTTGTCGCCGCGGGCCGCTTGGATTACAGTCGGGGCCCGAAGAGTCGCCGGGGTGACGGTGGACGATTCGAGCCGGGTCGCGGGCGATGGCTGGATGTGCGCTTTCATGACGAACCGCCAGAGCGTTAAAGTTTCAATTTCGCGCGCCCGGCGCGTGGGCCGCTCGATGGTCGGCGTACTCATACTTTATGCGGCATGTGTCGCGGGGGGCTGCACGAGCATTCGAATCGTCGATCCGCCGCGAACTGCCGACCTGGATTTTCTGCTGACCGGCGCCGCCGAGCAGGCGGTCAGCCAGCTTTCCACCGATGCGCTGCGCGATCGGGCGGTTTATGTGGATACGTCGTGGCTGATCCCGACGGTCCAGCCGACGGCGAATTTTCAGTTGGCCGATGAACTGGCCCGCCAGCCGTCGCTGGAACATTTGTTCCTGATCGGCGAGCTTCGCGCAAAGCTCCTCAAGTCCGGCGTGCGGCTGGTGCCCAAGAACAAGGCGCAGGTGATTCTCGAAGTGAGGGCCGGCGCGCTGAGCACCAATCGGCTCGATTATCTGCTGGGCTTGCCGGCCTCGCTGATTCCCACCTCCGCCCTCGGCGGGCTGACCGGAAGCAGCAACACCGCCACCAGCGCCGGCGTCACCGTCAATACCCCCGAGCTTTCAATCCTCAAAAGCACCAAGCAATACGGCTGGGCCAGCGTAGCCTTTGTGGCCTACTGGGCCGACAGCGGCGAACTGCTCGCCGTCTCGGGCCCCTTCGTCGGCCGCACCTCCCGCGAGGATTTCTGGATCTTCGGCACAGGGCCAAAGACCATCGGGAATATCCCGCCGGCGCAGAAATGAAACGCATATCGTCAGCCGAAAACGAAGATTAAACACAAAGGCACGAAGACACAAAGTGATTGGCTGACGTTCCGAAACTTGAGAACGGTCCCGTCGGAAGTTGCGGGGATCAGGATTGAATCCTAGCCGGATTTGTATTTTCCTTTGTGTCTTTGTGTCTTTGTGTTTAATCTTCACTAGCGAATACCCGAATGTATAATTCGAGCTTGCCGCCTTTGAAGTATGAATTGCTCGCCAAAGACGTGCGTTCGGCCGCGCGCTTGGGGCGGGTGACTACGCGGCATGGGGTTTACGATACGCCGGCGTTCATGCCGGTGGGAACGCAAGGGTCGGTCAAGGGGCTGCTGCCCGATCAGGTGGCGGCGACGGGGTCGCAGATTATTCTCGCCAACACCTACCATCTCATGCTCCGGCCCGGCGAACAGGTGGTGGCCGACCTGGGCGATCTGCATCGGTTCATGGGCTGGCCGGGGCCGATTCTTACCGACAGCGGGGGGTTTCAGGTTTTCTCATTGGCGGACATCAACAAGATCAACGACGACGGGGTGATTTTTAAGAGCCATATCGATGGGGCGATGATCGAACTGACGCCACGCCGGAGTATCGAAGTGCAAAACGTCCTGGGAGCGGACATCATCATGGCGTTTGATGAATGCCCGCCGGCCAACGCGCCGCGCGAATATCATCGGCAGGCGGTGGATCGAACGCTCCGCTGGGCGGAGCAATGCCTGGCCGCTCATGGCAGGGCGGCCGATCAGTCGCTCTTTGGCATCGTGCAGGGAGGAACCGATCTGGGCCTTCGAGCCGAATGCGCTCGAAAGCTCGTCGCCCTCAACTTTCCGGGATACGGGATGGGGGGATTGGCGGTGGGGGAGGGGTTTGAGGCGATGAAAGCGGTATTGGCGGCGATTACGCCACTGTTGCCCGAGGATCGGCCCCGGTATCTGATGGGCGTGGGCTTTCCGCGCGACATCGTGGCGGCGGTTGCGTGCGGGATCGACCAATTCGACTGCGTGATGCCCACCCGCAATGGCCGCAATGCTTACGCTTTCACCGCATCGGGCCCGATCCGGTTGCGCAACAGCCAATTCATCCGCGACACCGGCCCGCTGGAGGCCGGCTGCGACTGTTACGCCTGCCGGATTTTTACGCGCGGGGCGATCCGGCATTTTTTTTGTGCCGGCGAGATGCTTGGCCCCGTGCTCGTTTCCGTGCATAATGTCCGTTTCTACCAGCGCCTGATGGCGGATATCCGCGGCGCGCTGGCCCAGGGCGACTTTGATCGCTTTCGGATGACCGACCCGCGATGCGGGCTGGGGCCGTCGCAAACGGACAGCAAGAACGCCGGGCTGGCATTCAAGGAGATGAATTGAGCACGATCGCGATGAATTGGATGATGACCCTTTTAGCGGCGGCAACCGCCCCCGCCGCCCCCGCCCCGGAACCGGGCCTTCGGGGCTTGCTGCAAAGCCCGATGCTTCCGCTCGTGGGCGTGATGCTGATTATCATGTACTTTTCCTTCAACTCCAAGCGCAAGCAGGAAAAGCAAAAGAAGGAATTGCTCAACGCCATGAAGAAAGGCGACCGCATCCAGACCATCGGCGGAATCCTCGGCACCGTCGTCGATCTCCGCGACCTGGAAGTGGTCGTCAAGGTGGATGAAGGCAACAACACCAAACTCAAGTTCATGCGCAGCGCCATCCTCCGCGTCGTTCGCGAAGACGAGAAGGCCGATCTAAAGTAGGTTTGTGAATGCCGGCGTGGTCACTTCAGTGACCATGCAAAAGCCGCTTCGACTGGACCATTAACTCCCTCAATGAATCGCATCGTCCCATTCATTTTGTCGCGCACCCAACGATTCATCAGCGCACTGCTGGCCCAACTGGCGCTCTGCCTGGTTGTGGCGCCGATGCTCGTCGCGCAAAAGGCCCAGGCCCAGCGCGAGCACGACGCGGCCAGGCAAAGCGCCCCCCAGCCCTCGAATCGGTCGGCCGTGGAGGCCGACCTGGATACCGTGAACCTTCGGTCCGAAGAGGTTGGCGACGCCGGGCAAAAAAACGGAAAGCGGCGGCACCGTTCCGGGAGACGCGCACAAGGCCCGCAGGCCAAAGATCCGGGCCGGGTATTCGTAATTCTTCAAGACTTCGTGACTCCCGTCGACCGCCGCTCCCCTGGGTGGGGCAGACATTCTTGTCTGCCATCGGATCGGAGCCGGGTAAGCTGTGCCCAAGGGCGAGTCGTCGGCATTCCGGCCGCACGAAACTCTTCGACCGCGATGGTGTTCGGATTCGAGTCTGTTCGGGGGGCAGGAATGCCCCCGCTCGCAGACTCGCGGCAGACAGGAATGTCTGCCCCACCCGTGCCGACTCCTGCAATCGCGCGCCACAGTATCGTTCTTCGGTCCATCCCCGGCGGCGCATCGGGATTCACGGCGGATGAAGTGCGATGCCTCGTCGCGCGGCTTCGCGACGGCAACCCCGCCACCCAACCCGCCGGCCCGCCCGCGTGCTGATTCGATTTTGCACGCAGCCAAGCTTTTCTTGCCGCCGATTCGTGGCAGTCCTCCGTTTTCACAACAACTACAATCCACTTCACGCGCGGCCGCTGATCGATCATCGCGTCGCCCATGAAGAATTTCGCGGGAACCCAACCAATGTCTGAACACAATGGTTTTCGACTGGGCATCATCGTATCGGTGCTGCTGGCGGCGCTGGCGATTGTCTTCTCGCCGGTGTTGAACAAGCTGTTTCATCCCAAGGAAGAGCTCAATTCGTGGGTCAGCCTAAAACCCGGCATCGACATGGTGGGCGGCACGAGCCTCGTGTACGAGATCATCAAGCCCGAGGGATATCGCGGCGACGGGAACCTGGCGACGAAGGTCGCCGAGATCCTCAAGAAGCGCGTCGATCCGACCGGCACGCAAAACCTCGTGTGGCGCCCGCAGGGGGACAGCCGGCTGGAAATCCAAAAGCCGCTTTCGCTGGATGCCCCCAAGCTGGCCGAGCAGCGCAAGCAGCTTCGCGAGCAGATGATTGGGGCCCAGGATGCGCTGAATGCCACCAATGTTCAGACGCAAACCGTCATCGACGCCGTCAAGGGAGAAAACGGGCATTTGCAAGCCGAACTGGCCAAACTTGCCAATGGCGACCCGGCACGCAAAGCGCTGTTCGATCGACTCAGCAATCTCTGGAACCAGATTCAGTCGGCCCGCAAAGCCCAGGATGCCGACAAGCAGGCCCGGCTCGAAATCGAATTTGACAACGCCCTGCATCCCAAGACCGCCGCGGGCGCGCCCGCCCCCGATCCTATCGCGGCCACCAACCTGGCCCCCGAGCAGGTGGACCAAGCCTTGGCTCTGTCCACTGGCGACAAGGACGACAAAAACAAACCCGACGAGCGCAAAGCTGCCCTTGACGAGCTCCGCGGGCAAAACGCCAAATTCCCCGCCCGCTTGGCGGCGCTCGATCGCTACATCGACGTGGCGACCCGCATGTCATCGGCCAAGGATTCCATCGACGACGCCACCGACCTCAAACGCAAGCTACGGGGCGCGGGCGTTCTGGAATATCACATCCTTGCCGACGATATGGGGAAGGCGGAATACCAGAAGTATATCGATCATCTTCACCAGGATGGTCCCCGATTGCAGGCCGGCGATCAGGCCCGCTGGTTTGAAGTGGACAAGCCCGAGGACTTCCATCACCACACCGAAAGCTATAACAAGAAGCAATATGTGCTCGGCTGGATCACGCCGATCGTTGGGCCCGATGGGCAATCGCATCGCCGTTCGCTGGACGCCCACACCGACCGCCCCTGGCATCTGACGGACGCCATGCAGGAAACGCAAACCACCGGCGAAATGGTCGTGGGCTTCCAGTTTGATCCACAGGGCGCCCAGTACTTCGGCGAGCTGACGGAATTCAACAAAGACAAGCCGATGGCCATTGTGCTGGACGGCAAAGTCATCAGCGCGCCCAACATCAACTCCAAGATCACCTCCAGCGGCATCATCACCGGCGGGGGCAGCGGGTTCACGCAGACCGAAATGGATTATCTGGTCAGCACCCTCAAAGCCGGCAGCCTGCCCGCCAGCCTTTCGGATCAGCCCATCAGCGAAAAAACGGTCGGCCCGCAGCTTGGGCAAGCCAATCTGCGCGCGGGATTGGTGGCCTGCGGCCTGGGGCTTGTTGTGGTCGCGGTCTTTTTGTGCAGCTACTACTTCCTGGCGGGCCTGATCGCCACGGGCGCGGTCGTGATGAACGTGCTGATCGTGCTGGCGGTGATGTCGAGCTTTGGCGCGACCTTCACCCTTCCCAGCATCGCCGGCATCGTGCTTTCCGTGGGCACGGCAGTCGATGCCAACGTGCTGATCTTCGAGCGATTGCGCGAAGAGCAGCATCGCGGCCTGTCGCTTCGACTGGCCCTCCGTAACGCCTATGGCAAAGCCTTCAGCGCCATCATCGACTCCAACATGACCACCGCCATCACCTCGCTGTTCCTGATCTGGTTTGGAACCGAGGAGGTGAAGGGGTTTGGCGTGACGCTGATCATCGGCATCATCGCCAGTTTGTTCACCGCGCTTTTCGTCACCCGCGCGGTGTTCGGCGTGTTGATGGACAACTTCGGCGTCAAGCAATTGCGAAGTTTGCCGCTGGTTTTCCCCAGGTGGGACAAGGCGCTGCGGCCCAATATCGACTGGATGGGAAAGGCCTGGGCGTTCATCGCGTTCAGCATCGTGGGCATCACCGTCGGCTTGATCCTGTTCTTCGTCCAGGTTCACAAGGGCCAGATGATGGGCATCGAGTTCGCCTCGGGAACCTCAGTGGAGTTTGAAGTCAAGAATGCGATGGACCAGGGGAAATTGCAGGACCTGGTGCTAAAGAACGCCGATCCGCATGAGCTGCCCAGCCCCGAGGTTGTGACCGTCGGCACCGACCATAAGACGTTTCAAATCGTCAGCCCCAGCGCCAATGCCACGGAAGTGCGCGACGCGGTGCTCAAGGCGCTGGTGGACACCAACGGCCATTCGCTCCTGAGGATCGACGTGCCCAGCAAGTTTGCCGGCTCGGATAACCCGGCGGCGGATGAACTGCACAAAGCAGTCCTGCCGCTCGATAAAGCACAGACCGCGCCGGACGCTAAATGGCCCGGCGGATTCCGGCCCGACAACGCCAAGGATTACGAGGGCGGCGTGGCGATCGTGCTCGATCATCTCGATCCGCCTCTTAGCCCCGGGCAAATCTCCGACCGCATCCGCCAGGCACAGGTGCAATTGGCGTCCAACAGTCCCGAGGCGCATCTGGATTTCACGGTTGACTCAGCCCAGAAAAACGCCGAGGCGCCGACTTCCCAGGCCGTTATTCTCAGCCGCGATCCGGCCATTCCATACTCCAAGGATCCGGGCAAATGGCAGGAAACGCTCGCCACGCCGCTCTGGCAACTGGTGAAGGATTCGGTGAACCGCCCCGCGCAACTCCAGCAGGTCCGCAACTTCGATCCGCAGGTCGCCGGCGACGCCACGCGCGATGCGACCATGGCCCTGGTCTTTTCGATCCTGGTCATCATGGCCTACATCTGGTTCCGATTCGGCAACCTGAAATATGGCACCGCGACCATGGCCGCCTTGATCCACGACGTACTCTTTACCATCGCGGCGTTGGGCTTCGCCCATTATCTGTGGAATGTTCCGGGCATCGGGTGGGCCCTTCAGCTTGAGCCATTCCGAATTGATCTGACGGTAGTTGCCGGCATTCTCACGATCATGGGATATTCGATGATCGATACGATTGTGGTGTTTGACCGTATCCGCGAGAACCGCGGCAAATTCGGAATCGTAAGCCGAAAGGTGATCAACGACGCGATCAACCAGACGTTGTCGCGCACGCTGCTGACGGCGGGCACCAACGTGGTGACGGTGGCGATCATGTATTTCCTTGGCGGCCCGGGCATCCACGGCTTTACTTTCGTATTGTTGTTCGGCATAATCGTCGGCACCTACTCTTCCATCGCGATCGCGGCCCCCATTCTTTTGCTGGGCCGGCGCGAGGAAAGCGTGGCAACTCACCGGGCGCCCGGCCGGCTGCAAAGAGCCGGCGCCTGAGAAAAAACGTGGCCGGGCCGCCAACCAAACACGCGGCCCAATCTGGGAAAGGATGCCCAAAATGCGCAGGGATATGAGAGTCGGCACAGCGATCGGCGGCGTACTCGTAGCGGTGCTTGTCGTTTACGCCATCGTCCCCACCAAGGCGCCGACCAAGGATAAGTCAAAAGCCCCGGTGGTTCTCAAGACCGGCAATGGTGCCGTCGCCATCCCGGAAACCACCGGCGGCGCGCCGGACAACGCCGGCGGCGCGGGCGCTTCAAATGATTCAGGGTCCGCGGGCGGACCGCCCGCCGGATCGCCCAATGGCGGATCAACCGACACGCCGGCAGGCGGCAATTCCGCCAACACCGGCGCTTCGGGAACGACCACCGATGCGCCGGCGGGTTCTCATGACGATCAATCCCCGGCTGCTCCCGCGGCGCCAATCGCCGGCCACCCGCCGACCGATTGGCGCACCATCCTGGGGGCGGATATCGTGGACGACAGCCCATCGCATTCCGATTCCCCCGGATCCACCGGCGTTAGCGACGGGGCTGGAACGTCCAGCGGCCTGTCCACGCGCAATACTTCCGGCGGCGCATCGCCGGGGGCCATCAATCGTGACCCGGCCCCCGACAACCAAGCCGCTCATCCGCCGATCGAGAACGCCGGCGCACACTCTGGAGCAGGAACAGCCGGTGCTGCCGGCTCCAAAACCCATAAGATTGCCGCCGGCGAAACATTCTCCTCCATCGCCAAATCCGTCTATGGCGACGCCCGCTATTACAAGCAAATCGCCAGCGCCAACCCCACCGTAAACCCCGCCCGCCTGCGCCCAGGCGCCACGATCCAGCTTCCCGACCGCTCCACCTTCAGTACCCCCGCGTCCACCCATTCCACCGGCGCCACCACTGCATCGGGCGCTATTCACGCCTCGCCCTCGGCGGCCAGGCCGGCAATCGATTCCCACAGCGAATACCGCATCCAGGGCAACGACAGCCTCTACAAAATCTCGATGAAGCTCTACAACACCCCCAACCGCGTGGAGCAAATCTACCAGCTCAACAAAGACCGCATCGGCACCGATCCGGCCAAACTCAAAGTCAACATGATCCTCCGTCTCCCCGTTCCGCCGACGCAGACGGCGTCGCGGTAACGATGTTCCCTCGGGCGATCGTAGGGTTCGCTTCAGCGAACGCTGTTCGGATGGCGTGAGGGACCGGACCGCGTTCGCTGAAGCGAACCCTACAAGACGCTCCATCGTCAGCCGCGCGTGTTCTCCTTGGGCAGTCGTTGCAACTCCGCCACCACCGCGCCCTCCCCGGCGGGCGCCACTCCCGGTTCGCTCGAAAGCTTCGCCGCCCACCCCCGCACGCCGGCCGCTTCCACTCCCAGGCTCTTGGCCGCCGCGGCTACCTTGTGGCCCTGCTGGTTGACCAACTGAACCGCCGAAAGTTTGAACTCACGGCGTGAACTTCCTTCTTTTCATGGCAGACTTCCAACGTTCAATTAATATTGTCGCCAGCGCTTCTCTGTTCTCAAAAACATTCGGTATCTGGACGTATTCTTCCTTTGCGACTTGCATTCTCAGATTGGGTCCCGGAGACGTAATGTCCAGTACATCAATGTACCTATAGCGCCGTAACTTCCACGCGTCCTTTATTTCGATCCAGTCGTGTGTCAAAAGCACGTACGAAGTGTGGCCACAATAGACGACAAACCCGCCAAGTACGATAAAAAAGAGACCACCTGCACCGAAATATAATTTCAAGGCAGTTGGGTGCAAGGCAGTTGGTGCGCCGTACCAGATGGGAAACACGACCAGCGCAACCCCGCCCAATAGATTAAGGCCTCCGAAGATGTACATCCCGCGCCAAGCGCGAAAACGCGCGGCATCTTGAGCACGCAACAAACTGATCGCGGGCTGTTTGCTTCGGGTCATCCAAATGAGTAGCAAAACTGCGATAAGAGCCAGGGTAGAGCACGCGGCATGAATTAACTTCGTCCGTAACATGTGGCGCCGTCCGAGTTGCGATAGCTCCGAGCATACCACGTCGCCCCCCGTGCCGGCTGCACCCAAAGCGACAAACTTTAAGAACGACTCGTCGCGCGGCGTCCTTTCTATTCCTCTCCCCCATCCTTTGAGTGTGTTCCATGCGTGGCGGGGCCGCGCGACTGCAACCTATTGGTCGCTCAGTTCATCCAGTAGAATTGCTGGAATATTGCGCGCCCCGTGGAGGATACGGATGACTTGGATATCGTCACCATCAATTAGGTAAAAGATCAGATGCTTCCTAAATCTGACCACGGGCCATCTTCTAAGGCTCGCGAGGCGGATCTCGTCGAGTGCGTAGAGTGGTGATCTTTGCGGGTGCTCGCGAATCTGTCGAAAGGTCAGGTCGATCGAGTCATAGAACCGAAGGGCTGCGTCAACGTTATCCCTCGCGATAAAGTGGGCAGCTTCATCGACATCGGCGATGGTGGCGGGAGAAATGCGCAAGCTGTGAATCATGAGCGTTTCGAGCCGCCGCCATACCGGTTATTGAGCGCGGCCTTGTTCTTCTCGAAAAATCCCTTGGTGAAAGGCACGGCGGCGCCGCTGTCGAGTCCATCGATCAACTTGGCCGCCAACGCGCTGCGGGCCTCCTTGCGTTCACGGTCGCGTTCGAGCTTCTCGCGAATCGCCTCCCTTACAAATTCGCTGGCGGAGCTATATATGCCCGACGATACCCTGCGATCGACATATCGCTTGAGCGGCTGGGGAAGCGAGACGTTCATTGTCACGATAGCGGGTTCGCTGGCCATGTGAACGACAATAGCATGCCGGCCAATAGTTGCCAAGGCCTGCCATCGCCACGTCGGCGCCCTCGCAACTTGTGTTGCGCGCAGCTTGCGCGCCACCAAGATTTAATGCCGCGCCAACGACCGGACTGCTGAAATGCCAAGGAGTTATGTAATCGATAAGCAATATTCCGACATCCCATATGATCGGAAAAGTGTAAGCTTTTGTCAAATTGTGTAAACAAGCGAACCACGACTCATGGCAAATCGCCGTCTGCGCGACCAAAAACAGTATAATCAACGCCAGTATATGAAGCGACGCGTGCAGTAAACGCGACGATGGCTGATGGTGAGCGCGCTTGGAGCATTCACGCGATGCAGACGCCCGAACCACTGAGTTACGAGCCCGCCGGCAAGGCCCCAAGACGGCCGGTATTGCCCATCGTCGCGCTTTGCAGCGGCTCGTGCGCCCTCGCTTTGTATCTGGTGGATCAATTCGTTTGCCATTTTTCCCTGCCGACGAGCAGCGCGCGAATGTATGGTCCAAAGGTGATGGCTGATATGGTCGGCGGGATCGGGGCGCAGATTTTTGGCTACGTCGCCATCACGACTTCGATCATCGCGTATTTGCGCCACGGCTCGATGATTTCCAAACTTTCGGTGATCATCGCCATCGCGTTTTGGTCGCTTATCGTCGCCTTCGGGTTTCCAGATTTACATTAACGGCGGCCACGGGATATTGTACGTCGTGTAGTCTTGCACGAAGCGCTTATGTCAGCCATCCCGCTCCCTCACACCGCCGGCTGCATCGTTTGCGGCGGGGATAATCCGCATGGCTTGCATCTGAGCCTGCACGTCGATCCGGCGAGCGGCATCGTCACCACCGAGTTTCAGGCCCGTCCCGAGCACATCGGATTCGAGGGGATCGTCCACGGCGGCGTTCTTGCGACCGTGCTCGATGAGGCGATGGTCTGGGCCGCCAGTTGGTCGGGCAAACCATTTTTGCGTGTGCGGCGAATTGAACGTGCGATATCGGCGCAGCGCGGCGGTCGGCGCAATGCTGCGCGTCGAGGCCAGAGTCGAAGCACTGCGCTCCCGGCTGATCGAAACCTCGGCGTTGATCACCGACGATGCGGGAGTAATTTGCGTCGCCGGAGCCGGCAAATACGTGCCGGGGCCACACGAGCAGAATGACAAGCTTGTCGCGACGCTGGTGGCGTCGCAAGGTCAGCCGACGCTCCAATCGCTGCGGGAAGGGGCAAGGCCCTCTGCGTAGGCTGCGCACACAACCCAAGTGGGAGGTGAAAATCCGAAGGTGGTCAACATTGTCCTACGTCACCCCCGCAGTGGAAGCGCGATTGACAGATCATGTTTTGGAGATTGTAGGTCTGGCGTCGATTGGACAGACTTTGGACCGGGGCTTGGAATATCGTAGATCAACGACCCCTATTGCGACGATATCGTTCTGGAGTTTTCCAATTTTACCCTCCACTTCAAGGGTTGCGCATCGGACTGTCACTGTAAGGCCGGCATTGGAAGCCTCCCGAAACCGATCTGCAATTACGCCATCGTCAGCCCTTACATAGGCAACCAGCGATGAAAATCCATGCTCTCCAGGGTAGCACGTCGGACCCGAAGTTGACTCGACTCGCAAGTTTTTAACGATGATTGGCAGCATGACGCCATCGTAGCGATTCATTCTCAAACTGAACCACTACCGGAAATTTCAAAGCGCGCCGCGGTGCTTGTTTTAAGATTTATTTTTTATTTTTATTTTTCGAGTTTGTTTCGGATTTCGTGCTTCGGATTTCGGATTTTCCTCCCACCCTCATCAATGTCCGCCTGGTTCATTCGGACCGTTAACTTTTGGCGCGGCAGGCTGGAGCATCTTGGCCGCGCCGATATCCTGGAAGCTCTTGAGGTCTGTCCAGAACGTGCCGGGGCCGGCGACGATGAGGCGAAGATCGGTCGGCTGGAAGTTCTTGGCGAAGATGTACTGGTTGTACGCCTGCGGCGAGCCCAGGGCATCGACCATCAGCTTGGCGCCCTTCGCCTCGGCCTCGTTTTTCAGCCGATCCACGTCGGCGGCGGCCTTGCCGAGGATTTGCACGCGCTGGGCGTCGAGGTTCGCCACCTTCAGGTTTACCAGCGCGACTTGCAAATCGCGGTTGGCGTCAATCTCGGCGGCCTTCTTTTGCCCCTCGGCCATGAGGTTGGCGACCTTCACGCCGGTTTCCGCGGTCACCGTTTCGCGGGCCACGTCCACCAGCTTATCCGCCTGTTCGAGCTCGGCCTGCTTGGCGGCGGTTTCGGTTTTTTGCTTGTTGGTGAGATTGCGTTCCACTTCGATGTTGGCCCGCTGCATGGTGGCCAGCAGCCCGCCGGTCGTGTCGGCGCCGGCCTTGTCGCGTATCGCAATGTTTCGCACCAGCGCCAGCAGCACCGAAACATGCCGGGGCGAAACCTGCTTTTCCAACGCGGCGGATAAATCATCCTGAAACTGCGAGCGCGTCTGCCCCTGGATCAACTCGACGGCGGTGTACTTGGAGCCTTCGTTTTGGCAGGCGGCCTTCATGGCGGGGATGATCAGGTTCTGCTCGATGCGTTGCGTGCCGCCGATGTTGGCGACGATCTCGGGCGCGTCAATCGGCGAGCGCCCCCAGACCACGGTGAAGTCCGCCTCCACTTCGTAGCCGTCCTGGCTGTAGAAATGGACGGCGGATTGCTTGGTATGGTCCAGCATCACCTGGTCATATCCCACAGGCACCACCGTCACCTTCATCATGCGCGGATTGAGATAATAAATGCCCGGCTGCAGGACATCCCGCAGGATGCCGCGATGCGCCGGCCCGGCCACCAGCCGGCCCTCCTCTGGAGCGGCGGGCTGCGACGAAGGCGCGGTGGCCGGGCGGGTGGACAGCGCCAATACCGGCGAATGGGCCAGCGGCAGGCTGGTGATGCTGACGCCGGATGTGTCACCGATCAGCCGCGTGACCACGCCCACCGATCTCCACCAGGCTGCCGCCTTCGGCATACTGGACGTAAATGAGCGGCAGCTTCCTGGGATCGATCTTCCATTCCACGAATCCGTCGAGCTTGATGTCGAAGCTGTCGTTGGAGGGGAAATGGATCTCATCCTCGCCGGTCATTTCAAAACGCTGCGAGAGGATGTTGATGGAGCGGATTCGTTTCTCGAAGGGGTTGGCATAGACAAACCCTTCGGGCTCGGCGGTGCGTTGCACGCCGCGCTCGCCGTCGGCCACCAGATAATCATTGGGGTTCGCGGGCGCCTTTCCGGTCATCAGCGCCACCACGCCGCGATGTCCCGGATCGATCTGGATTGGATCGACCCATTTCACCTCATACGCATACGGATTGGCGTATTCGTAATACTTGCCCGGCGAAAGCAGGCGCGGCAAAGGCCCGCGCTGCCCGCGCGCCTCATCGGCCAGCACCTGCCCCTCATCCAGCTTCGCGCCGAACTTGCGGATCACCGCGCCCACCTTGTTGGCCGGAATGCTGGCGTTGGTGTCCCTGAGGTTGATGACGTACCGCTCGTAATCAAATGGGCTGAAAGAAAAATACGTGCCGGGCAGAAAGACCTGCTCGAGGATGCCGTTGCAGTCGCCAAATTCCTTTTGCCATTTGTCGTAGCCGGCAGGATCCTTGGCCGCATCCGGCGGGCGCGGAACGATGATCTGATCGCCGGCCACGCTGCGCGAGCCATCCTTCTTCATCAGCACCAGCACTTCATCAGGCCCCACGACCACTCGCCGGATGCACCAGAAATACGCGAGGTAAATCACGCCCAGGGCGAGCAGCGCGATGAGGATGTTCCGCAGGCTCCCGGGCCGCCCGCGACCGCCGGCTCCGACCGCTGGGCCATCAATGCCCGGAGGACCCGATCCGCGCGATTTGGGAAGAGAAAATGTGGCTGGCATGGAAAACTCCCGTTGTGAGGACGATGCGTCAGTGCTGAGTGCTGAGAGTTGAGTGCTGAGAACGGGGCAGAATGATGAGTGATGAGTGAACCGTGACAAATACCTCTGTCACGGTTCACTCATCACTCATCTCCACTCCCAGCACTCAGCACTCAATTCCAACTCTCACAGTTTCTTCCCGCACCGCCGACAAAAGCGCGCGGTCGGCGGATGCGTGGCGCCACATGTCGGGCAGACGATGGAGCCGAGCGGGCCTCCGGCCATGGTCCTAAAAACCACGACCACCACCAACGCCACGATCAAAAGAAAAATCGCATAATCAATCATCGGGCGCGCCTCGGTTCACTTCACTTGACGCCTGGCGGACTCACACGATGAATAGCATCTGCCCAACGCGGGATAAAGTCCATTATAAGTGTCGCATCATTTCAGAACCGGGTAGAATCCCAGGCGCAATGCAATTCACCGCGGCCCAAAGCGCCATTCTCCTGGATACGGCCCGCGACGCCATTCGGGCCGCGCTGGCCGGGCATGCGCCTTTGTCGCCGACCACGAAAGACCCGGCGTTGCTTCGGCTGGCGGGATGCTTCGTTTCACTGCACCGGCTTGCCGGCCACGGCCTGCGCGGCTGCGTGGGTCGGCTCGATGCGGTGGAGCCGGTGTTATATGCCGTCGCCTCGGGCGCGCCATCGGTCCTGCGCGATCCGCGCTTCCGCGACGAGCCGGTCACGCTCGGAGAATTGCCGGAGCTGGAATTGGAGTTGAGCATTCTTTCGCCATTGCAGCCGGCGGCGCGGGTGTTGGACTTCGAGCCGCTGGCCGATGGCATTGTACTTTCCTGCCAAGGCCGCACCGGCTGCTTCCTGCCGCAGGTCGCCCGCGAAACCGGCTGGTCGCGCGAGCAGCTTCTGAGCCGCCTGTGCACCGAAAAAATGGGCCTTCCGCCGGATGCCTGGCAGCAGGCCGGGGCAAACTTGAGCGTCTTCAAAACGCTCATCATCGGCCCCGAACCGTTCGAGGCTGCCTCGTAGGGTTCGCTTCAGCGAACGCGGCCACAATTGCGCTGCACCGCATTCTTTTCGCAGCCACGATGTTTCGCAACCGGCGGATGTTTGGCGGCGTTTCCAAATTGGCCGCTGGGTGGCGTTCTGGAAATCGCCCACGGCCACCGGAAAAAACCCGCCTCGCCTGCTATAGTCCCGCAATTGAGACCTCACCCAACGCGGATGGAACTGTGAACATCAAACTTAAACCAGCGACGTTTTTCTTGTCGGCGGCGTTACCCGTGGCGGCCGGACTTCTCGGCTGCGATCGGGAGAAGGGTATTCGCGCCTATAACGCGCCCAAGACCGAGGCGCCTGCTGTCGATAGTGCCGGCGCAACCGCCGGGCGGTCCAGCGAGCCGGCCGGCTCGGCCGCGGGTATGGGTTTTCCCGCCGATCTGCGGTGGACGCTGCCTGCCGGGTGGATGCAGGTGCCGTTGCCCGCCACGCGCAGCCCGATGTCGCCGGTGATTGCCAATATTCAGATTGCTCCTGATTCCCAGCTTTTGCTGACGATCAGCCGCATGCCCGCGGGGCAGTCGGTCTACGAAAACGTGAAGCGGTGGGCGGGGCAGTTGAAGATGCAGCCGCCATCGCAGGACAATCTGGACGGCGTGGTGAGCCGAATTGATGCGACGGGGGCGCCGGCGGACATCATCGATCTGAAAAACACTCAGGCCGGCCAGGAAATGCTGGGCGCGATTGTGCCGCACGATTCGGATACCTGGATATTCAAACTCGCCGGCCCGGCCGGAGCCGTCACCGAGCAAAAGAGCAGATTCAACGATTTCGTCCGGTCGATCCGTTTCGACTCGTCCAGCCCAGCGCCCGCGGTTTCAGGAACGAACCCGCCATTAGCGCCGGCCAGCGCGGCCGCTTCCGAAAATGGCGCCACGGCCGGCGGCCAGCAGGGAATCGCCGGCGCGCAATGGACATTGCCCGCCGATTGGACGGCCCAGGCCAGCGCCAGTCCCTTTGGCCTGCTGACTATCCACGCCGGCAACGGCAATGTTCAGATCAAGGTATCGAAGTTCGCCAGTTTGGGCGGCGGGGCAGGATTGAATGTAACCCGATGGCGCGGCGAAGTCGGACTCGAGCCGGTGGACGACGCCCACGCCGACCCCGGCCAAAAAACAGACATGGGCGGGCGCACATGGACCCTCCACGACTACACGGGCCCCGCCAACGGCGGCACGCGCGAGATCGTCGCCTCCACCGTCTCGCCGCAAGGCACCTGGTTTTTCAAAATGTTCGGACCGACCGATGCCGTCGCGGCGCAAAAGGCCCAGTTCGATAAATTCCTGGCGGGGATTCGGTTTGCCGGATGATTCGCGGAAGGAGTTGAACCACAAAGGCACAAAGACACAAAGAGCGGAGTTTTCCAGTCAGATAAACAACTTCGGCCAACGAGGCGAAAAACGCCAAGAGGCCAAGGGCGCCAAGACCGCCAAGAAGACAAAAGTTGAGTGTTTGTCGGTCGTTACGAACACAGTCACTGCGGAAGTAGGCCCCACAAATCAATTCTTATCTTCTTGGCGTCCTTGGCGCACTTGGCGCTATTCTTCCCGGCTTTCGCACCGTCGATCGGTCTGAACTTCTTCGTGTCTTGGTGCCTTTGTGTTTAATCTTCTCCCGCGCCGCATCGAACGCCGGGCGGGTCAGGGTAGTAGAAAGGATGCCGGCGTCTTGTGATGAGATGTCCGGCGCTTCCTGGCTTTGCGATTTTTCGGTGAAACGCTTTGAACCCACTTAAAAAGATCCTGTCCCCCTTTGCGTCGCTCAAGCTGACCGTTTGCCTGCTGGCGGTGTCGATGGTGCTGGTGTTGGCCGGCACGACGGCGCAGCGCGACATGGGCATTCAGGATGTGCTGCACAACTTTTTCCGCTGCTGGTGGGCAAAGATTGACTTTCACTATTTCCAGCCGACGCCGGCCAAGGGACATGGCTTGTGGCCCGGCCATTTCTGGCTGCCCGGCGGATTCACGCTCATCGGGCTGCTGCTGATTAACCTGCTCTCGGCGCACACCGTTCGCTTCAAGTTTAACCGCAAGCGCATCGGCATCATCCTGATCCACTTGGGGCTGGTGATGCTGCTAGGCGGGGAGATCATCACGGCGGCGTTTGCCGTCGAGAGCCAGATGCGCGTGGATGTGCATGGGGCATCGAACTTCTCCGAGGATATTCGCGGCGGGCATGCCGAGTTGGCGTTTACCGATCCCTCCGCCGGCAAGACCGATCGCGAAGTGGTGATCCCGCAGTCGATTCTGGAGCGGGCCGCCGCCACGGGCGAGTTGATCCACGATCCGCGGCTGCCGGTCGATGTGCGGGTGCGCAAGTGGTATTTGAACGCGCAAAAACGCGGGCCCATGGAAACCGATGGGAAAATCGATCGCCTGGCCACTGCTGGAAGCATGAGGAATCTGGGCTTATCCGCGCTTCCCAAGTCTTCGGGCACCGAGGCCGGCGATGATGAGCCGGCGGCTTTCGTCACGCTCAGCAAAGCCGGTAAGGAATTGGGAACCTGGCTGCTGACGACCACGACGGATACCCGCTTTTCCACCGGCCCGATGGAGCCATACGATGGCACGCAAAAAGCGGTGGTGGATGGCAAACCCTGGCGAATCGCCCTGCGATTCGAGCGGATGTATAAGCCGTACACGGTTTATCTCGACAAGTTCACACACGAGCACATCCTTGGAACCACCGAGGAAAAGAACTTCGCCAGCGACATTCGGCTGGTGGACCCGGGGCGACATGTCAATCGCACCGTTCGGATCTGGATGAACCATCCATTCCGCTACAACGGCGAAACGTTTTATCAGGCCAGCTGGGACCAGGCCGCCGATCGATACACGGTTCTGCAGGTGGTGAAGAATCCGGGCTGGACGGTTCCGTACATCGCGTGCGCGGTGGGCGCGCTGGGCCTGATCATTCATTTCGGCACGACGCTCATCGGATTCCTGCGCCGGCGCTACGCGGCAGCCGAGGGAACCGTGGGCGCGTTGGAAGCCGCCGCGCGCCGGCCGGTCACGAACGGCACTCGTGGCGGAAAAACTTCCGGGCGACTTCCCCCCGCCAGCCGACCCGAGCGTTATACGCTGCCCAGCGAGCATGCCTGGACGCGGTATGCGCTGCCGATGGTCGTGGTTGGATTTGCGATTATTGCAATTATTGCGCAACTGATTAAGGCCAATTCCCCCACGCAAGCGGGCCCCTACAACTGGGACGCCGCCGCTCGGCTGCCGATCTTTTACGAAGGCCATCCGCAGCCCCTCGACACGCTCGCCCGCAACAGCCTGCGCATTTTAAGCGGGCGGGAAGTGGCGCTCGACGCCAAGGATAAAACCCATCCGCCGGTGCAATGGTTGTTCGATGCGATGACCCGTAGCGGCGACTGGATGGATTACAAGTGCATCCGCATCGACCATCCCCAGGTCAAGGACCTGCTGGGCCTTCCCGAAAAGGAAAAACGCTTCTCCCTCAATGACTTGTTCGGCGGCGACAAGAACGGCAACCTCGCCAAGATGGAAGAGCAAACCAAGCTTGCGCAGGAAAAATCCAGCGACAGCCTCGAACTCTACGACCATCAGATTCTCGATCTGGCCAGTCATCTGCGCATTTTCGATCACCTGGCGCTGGTCGATCTGGTCCTTCGTCGCTACGACTACGAAACTGGCACGCAGCACATGGGCGAACTGGTCAGCGCCCTGTCCGCGAGCACCCCCGGCCTGGTGCAGAAAATGCAGGCGTCGGCGGACGATCCGGCGCAGGTCATGCGGATATTGCAGCAGGCACTGACGGACGTGGACTTCTCAAAGCTCTCCCACGAACAGCAGGAAACCGTGCTCGAATGGGTCGAGCAGCAGCGCATCGCGGCAACACTGCACAAGATTCCGCCCGAGGCGGATTTGTTCCTGGCCGCGCCGCTGAGTCCGTCGGAAACCTGGCGGCCGCTCACACAGGCCATCGCGCGCGACAACCCGCCGGAGTCAGCCCTCGCATTTCTGAAGATCGCGCAGGATTACCGCGCCGGCCGCGCCGATGATTTCAATTCCGACGTGGCGGCTTACGAAGCCCGCCTCGACAATCATGTGCCCAAATTGATGGGCAAGATCGACTACGAGGGATTCTTCAATCGCTTCGATCCGTTCATGCTCTGCATGGTGTTTTACGTGCTGGTGTTTATTCTGGCGTTTGTCTCAATGCTGGTGTGGGACAAGCCGTTGCGCCGCTCGGCATTTTGGCTGCTGATCCTCGCGCTGGCGATTCATACCTTCGGGCTGGTTTCGCGGATTTATTTGTCGGGCCGGCCGCCGGTGACGAATCTGTATTCGTCGGCGGTCTTCATCGCTTGGGGCATCGTGGTTTTCTCGGCGGTGTTGGAGGCGATTTATCGCAACGGCATCGGCCTGATCGCCGCGTCGGCGGCAGGTTTCACATCGTTATTGGTGGCGGCGGGTTTGGCCGTCAGCGATGGCGACACCATGAAGCAACTGCAAGCCGTCCTCGACACCAACTTCTGGCTCGCCACGCACGTCGTCTGCGTGACGCTCGGCTACACCGCCACGTTTTTGGCCGGCCTGCTGGCGATCATCGGCCTGCTGCGCGGCATCCTCAGTTCCTCTTTGACTCCCGCCGAATCAAAAGACCAAACGCGCATGGTCTACGGCATCCTCTGCTTCGCTCTGCTCTTCAGCTTCGTGGGCACGATATTGGGAGGCATCTGGGCCGACCAATCCTGGGGACGCTTCTGGGGCTGGGACCCGAAGGAAAACGGCGCGGTGCTGGTCGTTCTATGGAACGCCATGATCCTCCACGCCCGCTGGGGCGGCATGGTGCGCGATCGGGGCGTGATGGTACTGGCGGTCCTAGGCAATATCGTCACAAGCTGGTCCTGGTTCGGCACCAACATGCTGGGGATCGGCCTGCATTCCTACGGCTTCATGAACTCCGCGCAATTCTGGCTGACGGCGTTCATGTTCAGCCAATTGGCGATCGCTGCGATTGGGTTGATCCCGATGCGGCATTGGGCAAGCCGCACAGAGACGTCAGGGTAACAACGCTGACGGGTGCGTAGAGAGGCTTGTTGGCGAGTCTGCGAGTGCCGAGAACCATCAGGTATCACGGGCGTCTCGCCCGTGCCAGTTGCGTCAAGAGTTGAAGAGCCGTGGTTTCGTGACGCTCTGCGCCATCGGCACGGGCGAGACGCCCGTGATACGTCAACTGCTTTTGTTCCCACCATTTACACGCCTATCATCGTTCGAAACGCCTCATTTCGCGAGTCTATTGCCGCACCGCCTTTGGCTGCGTATTATTTCGTCATGCCCGCCGACACAACGCTTGTTATTCCCGCAGCCGAACGAACGACTGACCAGGAATTATACATTCTGACGGAGATCGGCCAGATTCTGGCCGCATCGCTGGATTTGCGCGCATCCTTCGGCCAAGTCATGCAAATCATCTCAGATAAGCTCTCCATGCGCCGGGGGTCGCTGGTATTGCTCGATGAATCGACCGGCCGGCTGCGCACGGAAGCGGCAATCGGACTGACCAATGAGGAAATCGAGCGAGGCAAATACGCGGTCGGCGAAGGAATCACCGGCAGCGTGGTCGGCACCGGGCTGGGACGCGTGATCCAGGACGTGCGAAATGAGCCGGATTTTCTAAACCGCACCGGCAGGTTCACGCCCGATACGCCCGAATCGCTCAGCTTTATCTGCGTGCCCATCAAGATCGAGGGGCGCACGGCGGGGGCACTGTCGGTGGATAAGCCGCTCACATCCGAGGACGAGCTGCGCAGCGACGCCAAGTTCCTGGACATCATCGCGGCGTTTCTGGCCCAGGCCATCCAACTCAATCGCACGGTCATGCGGCAGAAGGAAGAGCTGCTCGAGGAAAATGCCACCCTTCGGGCCCAGGTTCGCGACCGCTATAAATTCGAGAACATCATCGGCGACTCGCCGGCGATGCACGATGTATTTACGATGGTGGGCCAGGTCGCCAACAGTCGGGCGAGCGTGCTGATATTGGGCGAGAACGGCACCGGCAAGGAGATGATCGCCAAGGCCATCCATTACAATTCGCCGCGCCGCGACAAAGCCATCGTGCGCGTGAATTGCGGGGCGTTGGCCGGCACACTGTTCGAGTCGGAACTGTTCGGCCATGTCAAGGGGAGCTTCACCGGTGCGGTGCGCGATAAAATCGGCCGCTTCGAGGCAGCCAACGGCGGCACCATCTTCCTCGATGAGATCGGCACTCTTGAACCACAGTTGCAGGTCAAGCTGCTTCGCGTCCTCCAGGAGCGCGAGTTTGAGCGGGTCGGGGACACGCAAACCATGCAGGTGGACGTGCGCGTCATCGCGGCCACGAATATTGATCTGCAGGAGGAAGTGGCCCGCGGGCAGTTTCGGGAGGATTTGTATTATCGGCTTAACGTAGTGAGCGTGTATCTGCCGCCGCTGCGCAATCGGCGTGAAGACATCCCCCGGCTCATCGATTTCTTCCTCGATAAATATAATGCCATGAATGCGCGCAGCCTGCGGCGGATCAGCCGGGATATGCTCAACGTCCTGCTGCGCTATCCCTGGCCGGGAAACGTGCGCGAGCTGGAGAATGCGATCGAGCGCGCGGTGGTGCTCAGCCGCGACGAGGATTTCACCGAGGATTTGCTGCCGCTGAGCGTGCGGATGTTCGCCGCCCAGCGGCGCACGAATCAGACCAGCGAGACCATCGGCCAATTGTCCGGCAGGCTCGCCGACCAGGCGGTGGCCGATTACGAAATGCGCGAAGGGGAAATCTATCAACTCGTCATCGACCAGATCGAGCACGCCCTCATCGAAAAAGCCCTGGCCCGTTGCGGCGGCGTAAAAACCAAGGCCGCCGATTATCTGGGAATCAATCGAAATACGTTGAACAAAAAGGTGAAGGAATTGGGCATCGAAGCGGCGGAGTGATAATTCGGCACGAACACTAGAGACGCCCGTTTTGTAGGTCTTGTAGGGTTCGCTTCAGCGAACGCGGCCCGCGGGGCATGGAGCAGCGTTCCTGGCCCATCATGCCATCCCGCCGAAAAAATCCGCCGTCAATTCCGCAACCGTCTTCGGCACCCGCGCCATCAACTCCACCACGCCTCGCGCCTGCCGCTCTCGCTCGTCAGGCGATAGATATTCCAACGGCGAGCGCCCGCAACATCGCGCCAACAGGCATCCCAACGTGTGAGACGCCGCGCGCGGCTCCAGATCAACGGCCCACGGCACATCTCCCGCCGCTTCCCGATAGCTGGCCCAATATGAGTTCGCTGCTTGCGCGAATGCATCCCGATGCGCGATCAGATGATGGGCCTTGCTCAGCAGATGAGCCAGCGAGAAACCCAGATCAAAAGCGCCGTCGCCGAAGTGAATGACTTCGTGATCCAGAAGAATAAGCCGGCCGTCCCGTACGAGAATATTCTTGGGGCTGTAGTCGCCATGAACCAGCGTGTAGCGCGTGGCGCGGGTTTGCTCCACCAATTCGTGCAGGAAGCCTTTTGCCGCCGGCATCTGGGTCGCGGCATACAGGTAATATGGCTCAAGCCGCAGCGACTCGAAAAAAGAACGATCCTCGAATTCCGCCGCGAGCTCGCCTCGGCGCTGCCAGGCTCGGCGGTGGATCGTTCCCAGAAGCCGGCCAAACTGCGCGACGTGCCCGGCGTCCACGCGCCCCGAAAGCAACATCGTCTTCCAATTTTCATGCGGCGTCGGCACCGCCCGCATCGCCAGCAGATGCTCTGCCGGATCGAGGAAGACCAACGGCGTAATCGCGCCCTCCGGCGCCAGCTCGGCCAACCGTTGCATGCCCAGCGCTTCGCGCTCGATCCGCCGGGGGTCGCTGAGCCATTCCACCTGCACGCGCAGCCTGGCCAGCGCCTGCTTGAGCACCCACGCCTCGCCCGATTCGCGTTGCACCAACACCGTGCGATTGGAAACGCCGCCGGCGAGGTTGGTGAAGCGCGGGGATTCAGTTACGCCGACTCTGCGCGTCTGCCGCAGATAGGCGAGCAGGCCATCGAAGTCCTCGATATTGAGTGGGATGTCAGGCATTGGCTACCTTGCATTGCATAGGCTATTATTAGGCTATCATCGAGACGCCGTTCCTGTATCATGCGACCGGTATTGACTCCCGCGCCCGCGCGTCCAGAATGTCCTGCAGCGATGCCAAGTATTCATCCCACCGCGATCGTGGACCACCGGGCGGAGCTGGCCGACGACGTGCAGGTCGGGCCTTTTTGCATTATCGAGGCGAATGTCAGCATCGGCGCGGGCACCGTCCTCCATTCGCATAGTGTCATCGCTGGCCCGTTGGCCGTTGGCGCCGGCTGCAAGATCGGGCCTTCCGCGTACGTTGGGCTCGATCCCCAGCACCTGGAATTCCTCACCCGGCCCGACAAGCCGCTAACCTGGGCCGTGATCGGCAATGACGTGATCATCCGCGAAGGCGCCTCGATCCACCGCGCCACCAGGCCGGGCCTGGAGAATGCCACGCGCGTCGGCAACCGCTGCATGCTCATGGGCAGCGCGCATGTGGCACACGATTGCAAGGTCGCCGATGGCGTCATCATGGCCAACGCCGCCCTCCTCGGCGGCCACACCACCGTCGGCGAAAAAGCGTTCATCGGCGGGGGCTGCACGATCCATCAATTCTGCCGGATCGGCCGGCTCGCGATGGTGGGCGGCAACCAATCCGTCGGCCACGATGTGCCCCCCTTCGCCGCCGTTCTTTACAACGGCATCAAAGGCTATAACGCCATCGGCTGCAAGCGCGCCGGCATGAGCCGGCAAACCATCCATTCCATCCGCGCCGCCTGGCAACTGTTCCACACCCTGCGCACGCTGCCCGCCGTCATCGACGCGATGAAAGGCATCTCGCCTATGAGCGATGAAGTCCGGGAAATCATCGACTTCATGTCCACAACGAAACGCGGAATCCAGCCGAGCGTGAAGTTTCTGAATTATCTGAATATGAAAGGCGCGGACTTAATTTGAAAATCCATCGGAGCGCGAGGTCGGAGGAGGTTCGCCATCCTTGGATTGGCTTTCGGGGACGGCGCCGCATTCGGGGCACCGGCCCGGAGAAGCGCGAAGATCATATCCGCATTTGGGGCATTGCCCGAGCGAATGTCGCTGACGAAATACATGTGCTCGGTGATCGGTTCGGATGCGCCAGATAATGTAAATGCCAACAGGAATTAACGGAATCAGCTTCAACGGCCAAATCGTGTTTTCAGGCATCACGAATAGAACGACGCCCGCAAGCAAGAGCCCACTCCAAAAACACGCCAGAAGCGGCGTACTCATCTTGTCCGTTTGATCGGCTTGATCGGCGCGATCGTCCGACTGCTTCGGCGAAATTTGGGAACGAAGTTCTGAAATAGAGCCACGGATGCCGATACCGCTGACGACAAGTTCCAGGACATATACGAAGGTGATTAGTACACCATGGCCGGTAAGACCGGTGAGAAGGGAATAAGAACAGAATCCCGCCAACGACAGCCAGACCGCGCCCATCAAGAGCGAGAGTGTGATGTTGGCAAGTCGCTTGCCGCTCCTATCGCGCTGATGCGGCGTCTGCGTGTGCTCTGCTTTCACGATTCCGGCTCACTTTCGGCAACGCCGGCAAATTCGGGTCGAGAAATCCCAGCGCGTGCGGCGGCTTGATCACCCGCGTGCCGGCGGCCTTCTGTGCCGTTTCAATCTGCCGATGCAACTCACGCATCTGCGTCCAATGCACCCGCGGGCGGTAATGATGCTCGGCATGATACCCGTTGTTGAACCAGACGGTGTTGTAAAACCATTCGTAGCAACTCACGCCCCACGCGATCGGCACATCCGGGTTGCCGCCAAAATGCAGGAAATAGCCATTCAGATACGACAGGCAATGCCCCAGATACCAGAACGGCAGGAAGTAAACGATGAAATGCCAGTTGAGAATCCCCAGCGTCGTAAAAAATGCCACGAACAGCGCAATCTCCCCCACACCCCACCACGCCTGTGCCCGATCGCGGCGGGCGATGCTGTCAAACGCCTCGCGCGGATTATCCCGGAAGAACGACAGAAATACATAGCTCCAGGGATTCTCCGGCTCGCCGTCGTGGCCGTTCTTGTAGATCGAAAGCGGGTCGATCGTTTTGCCCTGCTCATCGGGCAGGTCGGCGTTGCCCATGTGATGCCGGCGATGAATATCTTCGTAAAGCACCTGCGAAAACCCGCATGCCAATGATTCGAGAATGCTGTACCCGCGATTGAGCGCCTTGGATCGGAAAAAGCGGTTATGCAGGAAACTGTGGGAAACGCCGTTGACGTTCCAGGCGATGCTCACCGAATAAATCAGCCCCAGTCCCAGCAAAGCCCACCATGCCAGATGCCTGAACGCCAGGAACAAAAGGATCACATAAGCCAGATGCGCCGCCCCCGCCAACGCCGGCACGGCGTCCCAGCGGGTATGGGCGAAAACAATCGAGTCGGTCTTGAGTCTCACGCCTGTTCCTCGCGAAGCGAGTACCATACGGGCGGACGCAGGCAAATCAAGCGTCCAAACGCGCCGATGTCCCGCAGTTCGGAAGCACGTTTGGCGTGCAGCCTTAAGGACAAATCCCACGCCGCGCCCCCGACGACTTGCATTGCGCACTTACTGTAATGAGAGCGGGACATTGCAAACGATCTGCTGCCTTAAGGAGATGTTGCAGCTATTTTTGTGCGAAGGGTGGGTGCTACCATGTTCAGTTTTCATGGCGGGCACATGGTTCACCAACCACGACCAATTGTGTCCCACTGGTCCTGAAAGCGCTCGTACGCCTTGGGCTGCAACCAGCAACTCGTCTTACCATTCTTCACTCCTACATGCACGAGCGGGCGCACGGCGGCTGTCGTTACAATAAAAAACTCAGGAACGTCCCGCACTCTACGAGCGATAATGAGGTAGTCGGCGATCAGGCCGCACAAGCCCGGATCGGTGCCCAGCGGCACCGGCGATGGGTCGCTCAACGCCTTGACCTGTACGGTGATAGTCCGCTTGCCGCACTGGCTGTAGCCGAGCACGTCAATTCCCTTTGCGTTGCGTGATGTCGGCATCACGTTCCAGCCCCGTTTGGAAAGCTCGTAGCATACGGCGTATAGGCCCATGTTTCCCACGAGTTGCGCGTGCTTTGGACGTTCAGTTTCAGGCATGCTGTTAGTCTACGCGCAGTCGTCAAAAGCCTCAAACTCTTCCGCCCACGACTGGCGCTTGCCATATTTATTCCCATACCCGCGTCAAAGGCACGAGACACATCTGCAACATTGGCGGGTTGCGGCTATAGTGCTCCTCCGACTCAAAAGGAGAATTGCTTATGCCAAACCCAATCCATCCCCCGGCGAGCGTTTCGCCCCAGGCGTCGCCGAATCTTACGCGGGAGCAGATTTTCACGCTGACTTCGTTGTCGAGTTGCGCGGGTTGAGCGGCCAAGCTTGGCCAAAAGGCCCTGTCGCAGGTTCTGCGCCAGCTTCCCGCGTTTGTCGATCGCAATGTTCTCGTCGGCTCCAACACAGCCGACGATGCGGGCGTTTATCGACTGAGCGCGACGCGGGCGCTGGTGCAGACGGTGGATTTTTTCACGCCGATTGTCGATGACCCGGCAACCTACGGCCAGATCGCGGCGGCCAACGCGTTGTCGGATGTGTATGCCATGGGCGGCAGGCCGCTCACCGCGCTTAACATCGTCGGGATGCCGGAGGGCAAGGTTCCGCCAAACGTGATCGCGGCGATTCTCAAGGGGGGCGCCGCCAAGGCCCGTGAAGCGCGCTGCGCCCTCATCGGTGGCCACACCATCCGCAACCCCGAGCCGATCTACGGCATGGCAGTCACCGGCCTGGTTCATCCCAACAAGATTCTGACCAACGCCAATGCCCGGCCCGGTGACTGGCTCATCCTCACCAAGCCGCTGGGCACCGGCATCGCCACCACCGGCATCAAGCGCGGCCTTGCATCGACCGCCTTGGCACACAAGGCCATTGCGATCATGCGCCAACTCAACGCCGCCGGCGCCGAGTTGGCCGAGAAAGGGCTGATTCGCGCCGCCACGGATATCACCGGGTTTGGCCTGCTGGGCCACCTGGCCTCCATGTGCCGCGCAAGCGGCGTAGGCGCGGAACTTATCGCTGCCGACATTCCCGCGATCAGCGGCGAGATTCTGAGCCTGATCGATCAGGACTGCATCCCCGGCGGAACACGCGGCAACCTCGCCGCCTGCGAAGATGCCGTCGTCTGGCATCAGATAACCATGCAACAACGCATCCTCCTGGCCGACGCCCAAACGAGTGGCGGATTGCTTTTATGTGTGCCGGGCAAAAAAATGAACGCGGTGCGGGCGATTCTGAAAAAGCATAAGACGCCCGTTGCCGCGGTCATCGGGAAGATCGTCAGGTCAGCCCAAGGATCGATCACGGTGCGATAGCCGTGGGCCGCCGTGCGCGCCGAGGCCAAAAGGAATTTACCGCTGGGGCGCAGCGGCGCGGAGATGTTGTGGAATCCTGTTAACGTATCACGGGCGTCTCGCCCGTGCCGACGGCGCGGTAGTCGAGTAATCACGATATTGCCAATCTCAACGAACCAGCTCGGGCGAGACGCCGGTGATATGACGAGGTTCCTCTGCGTCTCCGCGCCTCCGCGGTGAAATCTTCCCGCAGTGGTGCGCATTGCGATCAAATTTCCAAGCTCCCGCGCGCCTAGGATACACGAATGCCGCTCGATGGGTTTCACCCTACGGTTCAGCGATGGTTTGCACAGCGATTCGGCGAGCCCACCGAGCCGCAGCGCGAGGGGTGGCCGCACATCCGCGGCGGGCGGCATACGCTGATTTCCTCGCCCACCGGCACCGGCAAAACCATCGCCGCTTACCTCTGGGCCATCGACGGATTGGTGCGGCAGGGGGCTGCCCTGGCCGATGAAATGGCCGTCCTCTATATCTCTCCGCTGCGGGCCTTGAGCAACGATGTACAGAAAAACCTTCAGGAGCCGCTCCGCGAGTTGGCGGCGCTCGATCCGAGCCTGGCGAAAGTCCGCGTATCGGTTCGCACCGGCGATACGCGGGCCGGCGAGCGGGCCGCGATGCTGCGCAAGCCGCCCCACATCTTGGTCACAACCCCTGAATCGCTCTACATCCTCCTGACCAGCAACGGCGGCCGGCGGATGCTGCGAACCGTCAAAACCGTCATCATTGATGAAATACACGCCCTGGCCCGCGACAAGCGCGGCTCGCATCTGGCGCTCTCGCTGGAGCGCCTCGAAGCGCTCGCCGGCCCGATCCAGCGCATCGGGCTGTCGGCCACCCAAAAGCCGTTGAGCGAAATCGCGCAATTTCTCGTGGGAGCGGGGCGCGAATGCAACGTGGTGGATGTCGGGCATCGGCGGCAGATGGATGTGGCGATCGAGGTGCCGCCCTCGCCGTTGACGACCGTCTGCTCGCACGAGCAATGGGATGAGATTTACAAGCAGATCGCCGGGCTGATCGACACGCATCGCACGACGCTTATCTTCGTCAACACCCGCAAGATGGCCGAGCGGATCACGGCGCGCCTGACGGAGGTGATGGGGGCCGATCAGGTGACGTGCCATCACAGCAGCCTATCGCGCGAGCGGCGGCTGGACGCCGAGCAACGGCTCAAAGCCGGCAGTCTCCGCGCCTTGGTGGCGACGGCGTCGCTGGAACTGGGCATCGACATCGGCGAGGTCGATCTGGTCATTCAAGTTGGCGCGACGCGCTCGATCTCGACATTCCTGCAGCGGGTCGGACGTTCGGGCCATGCCATCCGGCGAATCCCCAAGGGCCGGCTCTTTCCGCTCACGGTGGACGAACTGGTCGAAGCGGCGGCCTTGCTGCGCGCCGCGGCGCGCGGGGAGCTCGATCGCACGCGCCAACCCGCCGCTCCGCTGGACATTCTCGCCCAGCAAGTCGTCGCCGCCTGCGTCGCGGCGGGCGAAGAAGGATGGCACGAGGATGCGCTGCTCGAAACCTTCAAACGTGCCAGGCCCTATCGCGACTTGAAACGAGAAGACTTTGAAGCAGTCCTCGCGCTGCACAGCGGCGGCCGTCATGCGCTGATTCATCGCGACGGCGTGGGCCGGCGCATCATGGCCCGCAAACGCGCCCGCATGACCGCCATCACCGGGGGCGGGGCGATCGCGGATGTCGCCGACTATCGCGTGCTGCTGGAACCCGAGGGCACCTTCGTCGGAACGCTCAACGAAGACTTCGCGGTCGAGGCCAACGTCGGAGACATTTTCCAGCTTGGCAATACATCGTGGCGCGTGCTGAAGGTGGGCAACGGCGCGGTGCGGGTGGCGGATGCGCAGGGCCAGCCGCCTTCAATCCCGTTCTGGCTCGGCGAAGGCCCCGCGCGGACCGCCGAGCTATCCGCCGCCATCGGCGACCTCCGCGAGGAATGTGCCGACCCCGAAGTACTTGAGCGCGAAATTGGATTATCCCACGAAGCCGCGCTACAGATCGCCGAGTATCTCATCGATGGCCGTCGCGTCCTTGGCACCGTCCCCACGCAAAACCGCGTCGTCCTGGAGCGATTCTTTGACGAAAGCGGCGGCATGCAGATGGTTCTGCACGCCCCGTTCGGCGGACGCATCAACCGCGCCTGGGGCCTGGCCCTGCGCAAGCGATTCTGCCGGGGCTTTGGCTTTGAGCTTCAGGCGGCGGCCAATGAAGAGGCCATCGTCATTTCACTTGGTCCCCAGCACAGTTTCCCGCTGGAAGACGTCTTCAATTACCTGCATCCCAATTCCGTGCAGAAGGTGCTCACGCAAGCCGTGCTTGACCAGCCCATGTTTGAATCGCGCTGGCGATGGAATGCAACGCGGTCACTGGTGTTGGAGCGATTTCAGAACGGCAAACCCGTGCCGCCGGCGATTTTGCGCATGCGCGCCGCCGATCTGCTGGCCGGAGCATTCCCGGCGGCGGTGGCGTGCCCGGAGAATCTGCCGCCCGGCGATCTGCCCATCCCCATGGAGCATCCGCTCGTCCGCCAGACCATCGACGATTGCCTGACCGAATCCACCGATCTCGCCGGGTTGATTCAAGTGCTGCAGCGCTTGCGCGACGGCTCCATCGAGCGCGTCGCGGTGGATACCGCCGAGCCGTCGGCGTTCGCGCGCGGAATCCTTTCATCGGAGTTGTACACGTTCCTGGATGATGCGCCGTTGGAGGAACGCCGCACGCAGGCGGTGCTCTCCCGACGCACGCTGGACAACAAATCAATGGACGGCATCGGCGCCCTTGATCCGGCGGCGGTTGATCGCGTGCGCGAGGAGGCGTGGCCCGAGCCCCAAACCCTCGAAGAAATGCACGATGCCTTGCTCTGGACGGGTTTCGTGACCGACGTCGAGGCCGCCAATTGGCTCGGCTGGCTGACTCAGTTGGCCGGCCAGGGCCGTGTGCGTCACAAGGAGGGCCGATGGTTCGCCGTCGATGCGACCACGGAACCGAAAAAGATTTTGCTGGGGCGGCTCGAAGCGCTGGGTCCCGTCTTCGAGGACGATCCGCGCATCGACATGGCCGGCGCGCCCAGCGCGCTGCTCGCGGAACTCGAGCATGAAGGCACGATTCTGCGCACGCGGCTGGAAGGCCGCAGCGCCTGGTGCGAGCGACGGCTGCTGGCCCGCATCCATCGCTACACGCTGGAAACGCTGCGCCGGCAGATCGAGCCGGTGAACGCGGCGGACTTCCTCCGCTTCCTGGCCTGCTGGCAGCACGTCGATCCCGACTACGCGCTCGAAGGGCCGCAAGGCGTCAGCCAGGTGCTCGGGCAACTCGCCGGCTTTGAGGCGCCGGCGTGGGCGTGGGAAAGCCAGATCCTGCCGCGCCGCGTGCGCGGCTACCGGCGCGAATGGATCGACGAAGTGACGCTGTCGGGCGAATTTGTCTGGGGCCGCTTCTGGGGCGGGGCCGCCAGCGCCATCCGCATCACCCCCGTCTGCTTTGTTCCGCGCGAACAGATCGACCCCTGGCTGACGATGACCGATCCGCCGGCGGCACAGGGATTAAGCGGCCCGGCCAGCGATCTTCTCAAGCCGCTTCTGGCACAGGGGGCGATGTTCCCACAGAATCTTCCCAAGGCCGCCAATCTAGTGCCCGCACATGTGGAAATGGCACTGGCGGAGTTGCTGGCCCGCGGCTACATCACCTGCGATTCTTTTGCCGCCCTGCGCCAGATGATCACCCCGCCCTCGCGCCGTCGCGCGGCGCTGCGGCCAGTGGGGCGATGGGGATGTTTGCGGACGATGTCGCCCGCCCCAATCGCCCAGGAAACCCACGAATTGATCGCCCGCCAACTCCTGGGCCGCACCGGCGTGGTCTTCCGCAAAACCATCACGCGCGAGAAGCTGCCGATCACCTGGTCGCAGTTGATTCGCGTCTACCGCCGCCTGGAGTTGCGCGGCGAAGTGCGCGGCGGGCGCTTCGTCGCCGGTTTCGCTGGCGAGCAGTTCGCTCTGCCCCAGGCGGTGGAATTACTGCGAAACCTCAAGCGCCAACCCGCCCGCGAAACCGCCCCTGTCCTGCCCGTCGATCCGCTCCACTTCCAAGGCATCCTCACCCCCGAAACGCCGGTCTCTCCCGGCGCGCAGGCGATAGCAATTGTCGGTTAAGCACCATGCGTGACCTCACCGCGAAAAGTTGATTTAGCGGCCGCCCGAAGGATTGCTTTAATTCTTGGATACATACCCACGCAAGCTCGCCGTCTGTAACGGATGAATGCCGGATTTCCGGCGTCGAATGGGCTGGTCGTATCACGGGCGTCTCGCCTCATCTTTCGTCACATTTTTTTGTGTCCGCCAGCGAGTATAACATATTGGTGGCATTATCGTTCGATTGATTCAAAGGAGTATTGGCATGGAAGCCAGAGCGAACAAGGTACGAAGGCGTTCGATCCGCAAGGCCCGCAAGCAGACGAGGGATCGCATCCGCCGGAACGTGCGGCGGAAAGTGGCGGAGATGGCCTTTGGACGCACGCACTTTGGAGCGGCGGTGC
>Ga0209483_1000421_pt1 | contig 37422 bp, 34 predicted proteins | sample NGEPerA_FD_184508 | JGI IMG/M metagenome (GOLD analysis project Ga0209483, IMG submission 184508) | Arctic peat soil microbial communities from the Barrow Environmental Observatory site, Barrow, Alaska, USA - NGEE PermafrostL2-A... | ecosystem: Environmental > Terrestrial > Soil > Wetlands >...
CCCTGGCCACCGCACGCTGACTCCGGCCCTCGACTCGAACCGCCCGCCGCACACGCCCGTATATCTCCACCTGAAACATCCCTCCGGTGTTCCATGAATCTCGCCGCTTCCGCAACAGTCCATGAAATCCACTCCCGGCGGTGGTCTACTTTTACTCCGCCGCAAAGCCCCGCTCACGCGGCGCTCTGTGGCCTATTTTTGCTCCGGCGCTCATAATCCCTTTGGGCTCTCCGCATTTTCAAAGACATGGATGGTCAACCGAATATGTTCTAAGCCGTCGAACAATCTCGATGGACGATCATCGAATGACCCAAAAGCCCAATGACTCTTACGGTTAAGGAGCACCTGCAAGCCCTGATATCTGTCTGTGCTAATCGAAGATACTGGCACGATGAAGCCCGAGCGACCCGTGCTCGATCCGATGGCCATACACCTCTCCATCGTCACGGCATAGAGGTTTCCGCAGTCCAGACAGGTATAGCCGCGCAGTTGGTAATCCTTGATCTCTTTCAGCTCTACATACGGTGGATTGCCAATGATGATATCGAAGCCACCGCCCTGAAGGATCGAATGGAATGCACAAAACCAATGAAAGGGTTTCGTGTCAGACTTCCATTTGCCTTGAGCATTCTTCTTCACGCCCGACTCACCAGCAAGAAAGTCATCGAGCTCCACCTCTAGTTCGAGGAACTTTCGATTGACCTCAGCTTTGTCCGCTATGGTGACCGAACCGCCAAGCTCAGTCTGTTGCAATCGGAATTGTTCGACCGCTAGGTCCAGCGTCGCGAGTTTATCGTTTATGCGCGACATAGGATCGTCAAAGGCCAGCTTCGCTTCTACCGCGTTTTTTACATCTACAAATCGCGCGTAGCCGACGAGCGTGTTGCCAGCACGAATGTTGAAGTCGATGTCAGGCAGCGGTTCGATACGTTCCTTATGCTTGGGATCAATCTGGGCGACGAGCTTGAGAAAGAGACGTAGCTTGCATATCTCGGTAGCCTCTTCCATTATGTCCACGCCATAAAGGTTGTTGACGATGATGGTTTTGAGAATGAAGTATTCCTGATTGACGTGCTTTGCGGCAGCGGTAAGGGTCTTGCGAAAGTGCGCGAAGCGGTTGAAGTGAAGTTTGACGCCTGTGTGCTTTGCCTCCGCTTCCGCTTCTGTAATGAACTGATCCATGCGATGTAGGCAAGCCTCGTATAGCGGTTCCAAGATTTCTAATGCCGCAAAGAGAAACGCACCTGAGCCGCACGTTGGATCGAGAATTGTGACACTTTCAATCGCTTTGTAGAAAGATTCGACCAGATCTTCACTACCGGCATATCGGACGATGTCGAGCGCGAGCTTCCGAATGTCCAGATTGAGCGTCACAAGATCATTGACCTCATGGACGCCGCTACTCTCGATACGGGCGCGTAGTTCGTCATAACGTTCGCGACGGACGATGAACTCCCGCCACGTCTCAGTTGGTAGAGCGAACTCCTCCAACTCGTCGGGAAGGTTGCGATTCCAGCCGGAGCGCTGGGACACATCTTCGAGGCCAGCAGCAATGTCGGGAGGCAGTACCAGCCGCGAAACTTGTGTGGTGCTCTGGTTACCGCGACGCATGGCTTCGTAGATGTACTGATCTGGGTCTTCGGCCAGCAGACGCCAAACAACTCCGTCCAGCTTGAAAGCGTTGGCGCAGTCCTTGCGCGCAGCATCGAAGAGGAACGGCAAGACGGTATTTTGGGCGATATAGCCGGTTATGTCCTCCTTGGTGTAATACGCTCCCAACTCTTTATTGTTGATGTACTTCTCAAAGATGTATCCGAGGACATCGGGGTCAATCTCGTCTCCATCGGCGGACGTGCGCTGGTCGAGGTGCCACGTCCATTTGCCGAAGAAGGTGAAGAGCTTTTCAAACGCAGAGTCAGGAATTGTTATCGATTCGCCATGCTCGATCTCAAGGGGATGGCGTTGAAAGAGACCGCCGTTCAGATATGGGATGTCCCCGAGCAGTTTCTTTATTGAGGCTGTCCGCTCCGACTCCCGGAGAGCAAACCCTTGGAAGAACAAGGGGCAGAGAAAGTCTCGATAGAAAGTATCCTTTGCGCGTGCAGTTGATTCGGAGAGCTTGGTGGTTAGGTAATGTGGGTCGTCATTCAAGAAGCGTTTGGCCTGCATGAAGTAGAGGAACATTAGCCGGTTGATGAGCACCGACACATACCAGGGTTTCGTAGTCGCAGGGATTCCCTTGAGGAACTTGGCAAAACCCTCGTGTTCCAACTCGAATTGCTTGAAGAAGCGCTTTGTGACCTTTTCAACATCGAACGCGGCTTTGACCCCGGCGTGTATGTCCGTAAGGTGTGTTGTCTCCTCTTTCTCCAGGGGAACGATGATGTGTTCGAGCTTCTGTAGAAGCTCTTCACCACTCGCGCTCAGGTGGACTTCGCGGAGCCGAACACCGCGGCCTTTCTCCCGTAGAGAAACCTGCCATAGCTGTTTCTTGGAGGACCTGTCCAAGAAGATGAGCATGTGCTCAAAGTAATCACGAGCTAGCAGTCGATCCAGCTTTGCCCGATCCTGATACGAGGGGATGGATTCGCACAACAGAACAGCATAGCCCTTCTTCTCCGCAACCAGCACGAAGGAGAAAGACTGCACACCGACCTGCTTGACGAGGGGCACCGACCGGGGAGGACGGTTCCATCCCAAAAGCTCTGAGAAGAAGCCGGTGAAGTCAAAGTTGCTCAGGTAGCGCCTGGCTTTCCCGCGATCAATCGCCGGCATTAGGGCTGTCTCCGATCAGACCGAGTGAACAGATGATGCGAGCATCCGACCGTGATTCTTCGTCTTCGTGTATCTGACTTAACTTACCCTCCTCGCGGAGGTCCATCGCCAGCTTTGCAAGTGTATCGTCGGAACCGTTGGCGCGTAGCTCGCGGTTAAGCAAGTCCGTGGCAGCTTCCCGCAGTGGGTACTTGTAGATGTCGTCAATGGTGAGCTGGAGACCCTGCGTATTGAAGAGTGTGCCTCGATTCTCAGCGGCCAACCGTTTCAGGCGTTCGTAGGTTTTATAGCGAGCGCCGGACGGCCTTCCCAATGTTCCCCCGGTATGGCTCTCTTCGGCAGCGAGCGCCTTCACAGCGTCCGCGACGAGTTGGTGGTGGTTCGCCAAGCGTTCAGCCGCAGGAGTTCCGGGGCTGCATTCTGCAGCCTTCAGGATGCGGTACTGTGATTCGGTAATCCGTTCACCGGAGGGATCAACCCATGCCAGCGAGTTCGCTCCATTTGAAGTCTTGAGATAGACAAGCACGCCCGAACCCGGATCGCTTTCGTCCGGCAAACGCTTTCGAGTTGAGAGCGAAACGGGCTGCATGGCGGGGATTGTCTTCGCCAGCGAAGGGTCTACGATAATCGCATTCTTCCAAATTTCGTAGGCTTGCGATGAAAGATCGACTTCACTGTCGTCATCGTCGTCCAGCAGACCTGCTTTTTCGTTGTAGCAGTCGATGACTGCCTGATTATGGTCGTCCTCAAAGAAGGTCTCGTCCGTGCCAATGACTTCGGCATTCTGCTGGAGGCGAGCGCGAACTTTAGAACGAAGTTGGATGATTGTCTCAAGGCCATCGGTGGGCAAGAAGCTGTAGCAGATGACTTCCGAAGCACGCTGCCCGATACGATCTACGCGACCGGCCCTCTGAATAAGGCGGATGATCGCCCAGGGAAGGTCGAAGTTAACAATGATCGCGCAGTCCTGGAGGTTCTGACCTTCGCTGAGAACATCCGTCGCTACGAGGACGCGCAATTCTGAAGCAGGAATAGGCTTTTTGTTGCTTCTAGGGCTGAAACGGTAGACAAGGTCCGTGACATTTCCAGTGCCGCCCTTTGCGCCCTCTGCGTCCGTTGCCCCGGCCTTCCGCAGTTCGCGGGTGAGGAAATCTACCGTGTCAGCGAATTGGGTGAAAATTAGCAGTTTCTCTCCCGGATGTGTCTTGAGGGCGAGGTCAATCAGGGCTTGCAGTTTGGTGTCTCGCTCTGCGTCCCAATCGGGGCAAAGATCGAAGATGTGCATGAGGCTCTGACTGTCAGACAGGAGCGAGGGACCTAAGTGCTCATTGAACAGGAAAGGACTGAGCCACTGAAACCGCTTCGAATATTCAGTCGCATAGAGTTCGTACACGGAAGCAGCCCGGCTGCGGAACTGCGCCTCAGTACGCAAGGAAGTCCCCGTATTCACGGGCGTTGGGCTTTCACCGTCAGAGGTGGCCGCTGTGTCCTCATCGTCATCAGCGAATTGTGTGTCCAGCAAGTCCGCATTCTGCGGGCCTATCGGCAGGGGAAGGCCATGCTCGATCGCGTGAAGGAAAATGAAGTTGCGTAGGACGTGTCGCTCGACCGACAGGAGAAAAGCGCATCCGCTGCTTTCGAGTCGCTTGAAGAGATTGGTTCGACAGAACCCCATCAACCGCGTACCCGCCACCGAAAGATTATTCAGGATTACTGTCTCTTCCGCCGAAGGAGTTTCCGTGGGCTTTGACGCCACGAAGTTGCCGAGGCCGTAGCGTGGAAGAGCAAGCCGGTTGATGAGATCGACCACCGGCGTGGAGTACAGTCGGGCATATTGGTCGCTTGGATCATCCTCCGAAACAGAAAAGGACACTTTCTTAGGCACGCGCTCAGGGAAGTACGACCGTGTACCGTCATGAAATTCGAGGTAGTGACGGTCGCGTTCGGGATCATGCTTTGTGTAGTGCCGCTTGATGAAGCTGCGAGTCCGCCGGACAAGGAACAAACGCATGAGATCCCGCCAGTCATCGGGATACACACTCTTCTCAAATGCCGCCAAGGTCTGTGGAGCGCATTGAAGGGCCGCGAAACCCGTAGGACCAAGTTCCTGCATTAACCGCTGGGGAGAAACGCCCAGGTCTCTGTCTGACGGCACAAACACCCGAAGCTGCGAAGCTATGTCGGCATAGCTTTTGTTGTACGGGGTAGCTGACAACAGGATGCACTTGCACTCATTCTTTTCGATGTAGGCAACGATTGCCCGGTAAATCTTGGCTTCCCGAGTGCGAAGGTTGTGACTCTCATCCAGTACCACAAGGCGATATCGCCGCAAATCCGTCAACTTTGACAGGACTCTTGAGTACGAGAGAACCTTTGCCGATGGAAGCCGGTACTCATGGCAATAGTCCTCCCACATGGAAACAAGATTTAGCGGGCAAAGTATCAGCGTCTCAAGCAACAACTCATCGGAAAGAACCCGCGCAAGAGCGGTCGCCATCAGAGTCTTGCCAAGACCCACAACGTCGCCCAATAAGACTCCGCCGCGTTTGCGAACGTGGTGCGCGGCGATCTTGACCGCCTTTTCCTGAAACTCGAACAGCCTGTCGCGAAGATCGGCGGGAAGACGGTGCTCTCGAATGCCTTCGCGAGCCTCTTCCGAAAGGTGATATGCGATCTTCACGTAGATGTGGTGTGGCGGGATCGGCTCCTCACGCGCCCAACTATTCTCGATAATGTCCACGATCTCTTGTGAGATATCGAGACACCACCTATCGTCCCAGCGATCATTGAACCACCGCGCAAGTTTCTGGCACGCGTCGTGATCCGTCACGTCTACGTTCAACTCGCCCTGATGCGAAAGACCTGCCATCGTAAGGTTGCTGCTTCCAACGAATCCGACGGATGGGCTGACCGGGTCTTCCCGGAAGAGGAGGTACAGCTTCGCGTGAAGCGTATGCCGAAGGTGCAGCTTGACGACCACCTTCTTGTGCTTAATCTGTCGTGCGAGTCGCCGAAGACCAGCCTCATCAACGTCCGTCGGTGCGCCGACGGTCAGTTGGTCTCGAAACTTCTGAGCCACGATGCGCTTAAGTTTGATAGCCCGAGGGTTGTCCAGAGCCTCATCTGAGTTCAGCAGGCGATATGCCTCTTCAATCTCCTCTTCGGGAAGCTTTTGCATTCCTATCAGAAGCCTGCAGCAGCTCGTTTCGCCCCCAGACCATTGTTCAACCTGGTCGCTCAGTTGCCTCCATCCACGCAAATTGAAATAGCCAACGCAGAAATCCCCTCGTTGGGAAATCTTCGCGACGTTCTGCAGTGCTGGCAACAGGCGTTCTTCGATATTGTCGAAAATCCTTGGCATTCCTTAACCCTTTATCTGTCTAGCCATTGTAGGCGGACTACTGTCAGTCTGAGAGCGCAACCGAATCTGGTATCACCTCTAATAATCCCGAATCCCTATCAATACTGACTTTTGTTGGGAGGAGGCTCCTCCCTGTCTCCGGCCCTTCGGTCCTCCGCCACCCACCTCAGCAGGGAGGTCACCCTCCCCGCAACGCCCCACGGCCAAGAACAACAACCTACGCAATTCCCCGCGCTCCGCGCCCAGCAAGGAGACCAAACCTGCTGAGGAGCGCCGCTCCTGGCGCGCGCAAGGCGATGGAAAAAGCTCCGTGCAGCTCCAGGTATTCGCTTCCTCCGGCCTGCGGCTGGCCTGAAGGCCACTTTTCCCACACCTTGCACTTGCCGCCCTCGATGGCGTGGGCCATGGCCAAGGCGTGTTTGGGAGCAAACACAGCACAGCCATTCAAAAACGGAGGAACCAACCATGAACACCGCAATCGTCACCACCACACCCACAGTCACCCCCTTTATCCAGAACCTCCAACAGCAGCAGCCACAGAAGCCGCAAACCTCGAAAGAGGCGATCGCAGCCAACGTCAAAGCCCTTATCGAGCAGTTGGAAGAGGGACACAGCGAAGGTCTAACCGCCTACCTTATGGCTATGGGCAGGTTCCACAATTACAGCTTCGGAAACATCTTGGAGATCGCAAGGCAGAAGCCGAGCGCAACCCGCGTTGCCGGAATGTATGCGTGGAACCAGCTAGGCCGCAGGGTCAACAAGGGAGAGAAGGGCATTCGCATCTTGGCTCCCATGACAGGCATTCGTCGCAAGAAGGACGACGAAGCCGCGAAGGATGTTCGGACGCAGAACCAGTCTGTCTTAGTTGGCTTCCGTTCCGTATATGTCTTCGATGTTTCTCAGACTGAGGGCTTGGAGCTTCCAGAGCTTTCGAGCCGTGTCAGTGGTGATGTGGGAGAGCGCATGGAACGTCTGCTCGATTTCATCGCAGCCCAGGGCATCTTGCTTGAGTTCAAAGAGAGTATTGCCCCGGCGTTGGGTATGAGCTACGGAGGCAAGATCGTTTTGCTTCCCGGCCAGTCTCCAGCCGAGGAGTTCAGCACCCTTGTTCACGAAGTCGCACACGAGATGTTGCACAAGGCCGAGCGGCGCACGGCTACCACCAAAGTAGTGCGTGAGACGGAAGCAGAGGCAATCGCCTTTGTTGTGGGCAGAACCATCGGCCTCGACACGGGCAGGGCATCCGCCGATTACATCCACCTCTACCACGGCAACGCGGCACTGCTTACCGAAAGCCTAGAGGTCATCCAGAAAGCCGCAGCCGTCATCCTCTCCGCATTGGAGAACCCGGTAACGGAAGAGCCGACAACAGAGCCGGAAGCGGGAGGCCAGCCCCAAGACAACTAAGCCCCCTCTCTATGGGCGGACGGCATGATGCCGTTCGCTCAAACGCCCCCGAACGCTCACCCGCACAAGGAGAACCACCATGAACCCCAACGCCGCAACCGAGTACCGTAACCTTCCCCTTAACGTCCTCACCGAGTCCACGACCAACCCCCGCCGCATTTTTGAAGATGTCGCATTGAAGGAACTCGCAGAGTCAATTCGAGTCCAGGGCGTCCTTTCTCCCTTGCTCGTCCGGCCTCTCACCGGGCAGAGCTTCGAGATCGTGGCAGGAGCCAGACGCTACCGCGCCGCGCAGATCGCCGAGGCAGCAACCGTTCCCGTTCGCATCGTCAATCTCACCGATGCCGAAGCCTTAGAAGCGGCCTTGGTCGAAAATCTGATTAGGTCTGACGTGCATCCGATGGAAGAGGCCAACGGATTCTTTGCGCTTCTCGCCTTGGAGGAGCCGAAGTACACCATCGAGCAAATCGCAGCGAGAACGGGAAAATCGGCCGTCTTCGTGGCAGCTAGATTGAGGCTGACTGAGCTTACACCCGTCATCGTCGAAGCCTTCTACCGCGAGGAGATTGGCGTCGGACACGCGCTGCTACTGGCGAAGTTGCAGCAAGCCCAGCAGGAGCAAGCTCTCCCCAACTGCTTCCGTGAGGATTGGGGTGGGAGCAGCGGCAAAGCCAAGCGCATCCTGCTTCCCGTCCGGCATCTCCAGCACTGGATAGAGCATAACGTCCTCCTGCTCTTGAAACAGGCACCGTTCAACAAGCGCGATGCTCAGCTCGTACCCGCCGCAGGAAGCTGTGTCGATTGCCCCAAACGCACCGGAAACAATAAGCTGCTCTTCGCAGAATGGGCGTCCGACAATGAATCGCAATGCACCGATCCGAATTGCTATGCCGTGAAGGTCGAAGCGTTCCTGCAAAAGCAGATCGCAACGAAGCCGGAGCTTGTGCAGATCAGCACGGCTTACGGCCAGCAGCAGGAAGGCAGCCAGATCATTACCCGCAGCAAGTACGTTGAGATCAAGTCGGAGAAGCCCGACACCCCGGAGAAGGCGAAATGGCCGGAGTTCAAAACGTGCAAGTACACCACCGAGGCCATCGTTTCCGAGGGCATCGACAAAGGCCAACTGAGGAACGTATGCACCCAGCCAGATTGCACCATCCATCATCCGAAGAAGCAGTCCACCAAAGCCGATGCCAGCTTCAAAGCGGAGCAGGACAAGAGCCGGAGGGAACAAGCACTGGCGAACGCCACCGGAATGCGCGTCCTGCAAACCATCGTCGCCGCCGTTCCAGTCCGTTTGATGAAGCGGGATTTTCTCTTCATCGCAGAGCAGATGCTTCCGTTGCTTGACGACAAGCGGCTGGAGATGGTCGCCCGTAATCGTGGCATCAGGGCGAAGGAAGGCGAGTCCGCAGGAAAGCTGCTAACCGCCTTTCTTCGGAAGGCCGAGGAAGGCGTTATTGGCAAGGTGATCGTTGAGGGTGTCATCCTGCTTTCGGCCAGCAAGCAAGCGGACGGAGGTAAGGTTCTCCGCGCCGCAGCCCAGGCGTACAAGGTGGACACCGATGCGATTGCCCTCAAGATAAAGCATGAGTTCGCCGCCAAGGAGAAAGCGAGGTCCGCTGCAAAGATCGAGCCGAAGCCAGTTCCAAAGGCGTTGAAGAAGATTGCCTAAGAACCGCAACGTTTGAATGAGCCTGTCCTTCGGGACAGGCTCAGCTTTTTTGCCGGCCCGTCTTTCCCACCCTGAAGGTCGCTCTCGCAAGTGCGAGAACGTCATGTTCTGCCCACCCGACGGGCTTGCAAAAGGGCAATACACAGCACCGACCCCTCCCCAACGAACTCACAGCAATCGTCCGTGTCGAATGCCGACGATCTCGAAACCTTTAGGCTATGACTGATAGCCGAATCGGTACGCGAGGCGTACAATAGGCGAAGATTAGTGCGTTATCGTCAACGCGGATAAAGGAATCAGATGGAGACCACGGAAATATTTGGTGTAGACATTCACGATGCTGTGATGGGCTTAAAGCAAGCGATTGACGATCGGAAGCTGATAATTCGTTCCCCCATGACAATCCGTGCGCTTGCGCGGGTTCGGCTTGGATCGGATGGACGGGTAGATCCATCCACCGTGGGCTCAGAGGTTCGCGCAACGGCGCGTGCATACATTGCTCGGCAGCAGGAGCGGGAACTCGAAGCGCAGATGGCCAAGACGAAAGAGAACCGCATAAGTGATCTGTTGGACAGCTAGCCGCACCAAAGGAGGAAATGATGCAGGAGAGATACGAAGCTCAGAAAGCACGAATCGACCGGATCGCGGAGAGTCTGTTCGCGCAGTGCTGCGTACTTTACGGTAATGGGTTGAAGCCGGAGTCCATCGACGGAATCCACGTCTCCGATTCGAGTTGGACAAAACGAATTTGTTTGCTGCAAGGACCGTTCAGTGTCGCCAGCTTGGAGAGTTTACCCGACGAACATCTGGCAGATGCTCTTCGGAGGAGCGCAGTAGTTCATGGCTACTACGCAACTCATTCCTAATCGAGCTGCTGCTCTACCTGTGTGGCAGCACTAAGGGCTAACGCCCTATTCAATACATTCCTTGCCTATACTTCTGAATATGGGATTTTGGACGAATACATGGAGCAACGCGTTGGGCGGATTCGTGGCCGCACTCTTCATTGTGTTGCTCTACGTCCTGATTCAATGGTTCCTTCGTGCGACTGACCTGCTCATAACGTACAACTGGCGGTTCGATACGGAGAACGGCATCACTAGGTTCCGCCCAAACTTCGATATACGGAACCGCTCAGGATCGAGAATCTATCGACTCGCAAACATCGCGTACACCCAAGACGGAGCGGTTCATTGGTTCGATAATGTCTCTCTTTGGGGCGCGGTGCTGGAGCCGGAAAGCATAAACAACCAATATGAGGTTGCTCCGGTGAGGGACATTCATACGATTCAAGACGCGCTCAGGATAGAAGTGACCATACGCACGCAAGGGGGACGGTCTTTCTGGCTTAGGGGTCAAGGTCCGGGACAGATGGGGAAGGGCCGAATACAGCGGGTAGCTTTCTGGGTACGGAGCAAGCTCGATTCGACACTAATTCCGATGGAATGAGGATTCACCGCTAGTCGATGCTGTCCAAACTGTTCTTTGCCGTTGCGACGATTCCGAGAAGCGAATTGGCAAGTGTGCGCTTGTCACGTCGTTCTTCGGCTTTGGTTTGCGCGTAATGCCCGGCCAACCAAGCCGGTGCGACAACAGAAACTAGGGGAGCAAGGTGCGGTATCAGCACCGCGCCGACAGACAACCATCCCTTGACCGCCATACCACTGTACTTCGGCTGGTACTTGGCCTCAATCTTCAGTGCCTCTTGCCGATGCTCATTCACCATGCTTCCGATGCTCCGGGTAACTTCGGCAGCTACTCTGTCCATGTCGCCCAGGTCTGCCCCTGCCAACAGAGATGTTGTCTTTGAGAGCCGTTCGCGGAAGCTCTCATTTTCGTTGTTCATACGCATCTCCGCCAGAGCGTCTATGCCCACATTAGAAAGCCACGCAAGGTCCTTGTGACTGAGGGCATCAATCGTCGCGCGAGTGTCGGCAGAAATGATTTGCTGGCCCTGCAATACATCTTCCTTCAACGAGGCGAGCAACTTGAAGTAGTGCGCCTGCTGCTCAATAGCCAAAAGGGGCTGTGCCTTGAGTTCGGTCGCATTCTGCATTAGGTGAAACTGAGGCTCAAGCCGTTCCATCGTTGCAACGCCCACAAGCTGTCCTTTAGGCATCCCCTCAAGCTGTGCTACATGTTCTACAGACCGATACCTGCGAATCTCTCCGAGATATCGTTCGATGGCTGCGTCCAGTGGTTCGTCGAGCGGTCCACCGGGGGCAACAAACAACTGCTTACGCGCAACTGCATCGAGGAAAGCCTGCTCTTCGATTACAGAGTATTCGACGATTTGGCCGACACTCGAAAATCTTTGTCCAAGCAGAGGAGAGTAGACATCCAGATAGAATTGCTGCAATTCGGCTTGAGTCGCGGTGTCTTGTTGGGCGAGAGTGCGCTCGAAACTGGGGAACACGATTACGGGCGGATAGGCTGACGCGCAATCAACCAATGGCTTTAGGCGAAGCAGGAAGAACATCGCTTCCAATAGTTGAACGTGCGGGAACCGTTCTTCTGGCCTTGGGGTTTCGATCCAGGCAAAAACTGGATCAGGGATGAGAACGGTGTCCGCGTAGAGGATGAGACGGCGAACAGCATTGAGTTGCGTCTCACCAAAGCGGCTACTCCCTCCCAGCACTACCTTTAACCCACCTTGCGTACCGGCAGCCGCAAACAGAGACGTCCGCTGTCGGCTATACAGCTCGTAGAGTTTGGGAATACCCCAGTTCAGCGCGCTTTGAGCTTCGTTCGCCCGCGAAGGGAGGGAAGACCTTACCGCCGCATTGAAGCCATCGAGCGGAGCAAACGCCTTGGGTGCCTTTCCGGTTGCCTTCTGGAAGATTTCATCCAGGAGGGCGAAAAGTTCTCTCTGATTTTGAACGGCATCGTTCATTCAACGCCTCTTACCAAGGGTAAATCCAATGAGGAGTGTGGAACAGAATTGTCGCCTCTCTTCATTTGCAATTTCGACTGGTTGTGAAGGCCGAGAGCATGAGGTTGGCAGTTTGCACGATCTCCTGTTTGTACGTTCACTCGGCCACCGCTTCGGTGCAGGAGCTGCGCCCTTCGGCTCTGCGTTCAGAACTCGCGTACCGCGCCCTTCGGGTTTCGGACTCCTCCCCCCTCGCAGGCTCCGGGTCCCTTTCCAAAAACTTCTTCTCTTGGCAACGCGGCCATGCCGCGACTTGGGAGCAGCGCACCTTCGCGCCCTTTGGGATGTGTCCCGATTGACCGGGCAAACAGGAGAAACACCATGCAGACTCAACAGACCATCACCCTCTTCGGCACCGTCAGCAACTCAGCCACCAGCCGTACTTCCAAGACCGGACGCAAGTACACCGCCTTCGGAGTCTCCATCATCTCTGACCGCAACCTCCAGGCCTTTCACTACAACGTCGTTGCCTTCGGCAAGCAGGGCCACTTCGCCAAGCCTCTCCAGACCGGCACCCGCATCAAGCTAGTCGTCCAGGCACAGTCTCAGCCAGACAACATCGCCAGCATCCCACTCCTCACCGCAACCTTCGTGCGACCGGTTCGTCCGGTCGCACCGAAGTCCACTACAGAGGTGCTGGCGGCATGAGGCTCCCAAACACTGAAGCCAGCCCTTGCGGGCTGGCTTCGCTTCCTGCTCACCAAGGGGCAGGGGGAGTTTCTTCTACAATCATACAGGCGAAGCCGGGCATGTCAACGGGGAGCTTCTGGAGCGATGCTTGGCAATCATCAATGTTTATGTCGATGGCTTCAATCTGTACTACGGCGCTCTCAAGCGGACGCCGTACAAGTGGCTGGATTTGGGGACGCTAGCGGAGATTTTGCTGCCAACCGATACAGTTCAGGATATCCACTACTTCACAGCGCGGGTCAGTTCCAGACCGTACAATCCCACGTCGGCCCACGACCAGGGGCTGTACATCCGGGCGCTCAAGACCATTCCCAATCTACAGATCAAGTATGGGCATTTTCTGACGCACTCCGTTCCCATGTACCTCACTAACGTCACACCCGCTCAGAAGGTTTGGGTGGACAAGACAGAGGAAAAGGGCTCGGACGTGAATCTCGCCTCGCATTTGCTCAGGGATGCTTACGCCAAGAAGTTCGAGGTAGCGGTTCTAATTACGAATGATTCGGATTTAGCGGAGCCGGTTAGGATTGTGGCGCAGGAGATTGGGCTGCCGGTCGGACTCCTCAACCCCCATCAGTTTCACAGTAGGGAACTGAGACAGTACGCGACCTTCCTCAAACGTATCCGACAGGGTGATTTAGCTGCTAGCCAGTTCCCGAGAACGATCACTGACCGGAAGGGAACCTTTGCGAAGCCATCCGGCTGGTAGGCAAATCGCCCATCTTTGATGCTGGTTACAGCACTCACTTTTCTACAACCACTATAAAAACCACTACGGTGACGAAAAAGAAGGCCAGCCGTTTCGGGCTGGCCTTCCAATAAGTCCATAGTTTTCAGATTAGTGCGGAGGAGGGGATTTGAACCCGCCAATCGGCGTGAGCTGAAGGCCCCTTAGGTGACGAGAAGCCGACATTCGAGGACTAATCATTTTCTCGATAAGTGACTTGGCGATTTTGCACTCATCGAGAATGCGAGCCGACGGCTACCCATTCACATGCGCGAGGTCGTGAGGTTCCTCGTGCTCCCGAGGCTTGCACAAGGGGAGCTTGACCGTGAGTTGTGCTCCGCCTTCAGGACGATTTGTGGCTGTCACGCTTCCTCCGTGAACACGGACGACCGCTTCAACGAAGGCAAGCCCAAGTCCGTGCCCCTGCGATGCGCGTCCCTTGACTCTTCGCTCGAAGAGGTGATGACAAATCTCCGCATTGAAACCAGGGCCGTTGTCTTCCATGGTCAGTGTGGCCATGTGATCGTCTGCTCGAAGCGAGATACAGACCAAGCATGAAGCGGGCAGATGTTTGACTTCGTTATCAAGCAGGTTGGCAATGACACGGTGGAGGAGAGCTGGGTCGGCCAATACTTTGACTGAGCCCGCGCTTCGAATTTGAACCCCGAGTCCGTTGTCACTCATGGAAGGCTCGTAGAGGTCGATCATGTCTCTCACAAGCTCGTCGAGATCCACTTCAGTCCGCGAGAGCCGGAGTGCATCCGCTTTCGCCTCCGCAACGTCGAGGGAAGTGTTAAGGAATTCAGTCAGACGGTCGAGTTCGTCGATTGCGGAGGCGATCGACTCGGCGTGATCCGCTGCGACGTCGCCGGCCAACGACGTCTCCAATCTGCCACGGATTGCGGTGAGCGGACTTCGCAGGTCGTGTGCGAGTGAGTCTGTAATGGTGTGCAGTTGATGGACGGTGTTCTCGATCCTGTCGAGCATGTGATTCAGCGTGCGAGCCAGATGGCCGATCTCATCGTTGCCTCGGGTGTCGGGAACACGGCTACTGAGATCGGATTGGCCGATGCGCGACGCTGCTTCTGTAATTTCGCTGACCCGGCCTAACATCTTCCGTGTGGCGTAAAACACGATCACGAAGCCAAGCAAGACAATGGCAACGCAGAGAGTGAGAAACCGTACACGAAGATTTCTCAAGACATGAAGTTCGTCACGTTCAGATAACCCGAGATAGATGTTACTGCCATCTTCGGTGCGAACCGAGGCAACTCGGAATGGGACAGCGAAGCCCTGGACCTGCACGTCGAAGGGTACGTCGGGCAGTACACGGGTAGAGCGGATGGCAGCGAGGTTTGCGGCGCCATCTCCAGCGCCGACCCAAAGTCTAGCCGGACCACTGTCGCCTGCTTGAAGAAAGAAGACAGCGTCGTTCTCGTTGCCGCTGGATCGCTGGCGATTCGGAACCTCACGACTGGCAAGTTCTGCCACCTCACCGACTACTCGGCGGTAAAGGTGGTCTTTCGGAGTTCGTTCGGCCACATCACCCAGTACGTTGACTTCGCCCGAGAGCCATGCATCGCTTCGCCGCTGGATATCGTCTGCAACAAACCGGTGAAGCATCGCGAACACCAGCATGGTTCCAATGGCAAACGCGAGGCTTGCCCAGAGCGAGATGCGCCACGCGGCGCTCCGCATGATTGGATTAGCTGCCTTTGAGGACATATCCGATACCTCGCAGTGTCTTGATCAGCGGTTCGCGCCCTTCGGTGTCAATCTTGCCGCGGAGACGATAGATGTGAACATCGACCACATTCGTGTCGGGCTGAATTCGCATCCCCCAAACCTCGGTCAAGAGCATGGAACGAGTCACAACTCTGCCAGCGTGGCGGCAGAGGTACTCCAGTAAGACGAACTCCTGCGGACTAAGGTTAAGTACTTCGTCGCCTCGGGTCGCTCTTCGTTTGAGCATGTCGAGTTCCAGATCGCGAACTCTCAGACGGGTCGCGTCTTCGGTCTGGGTTGAATTACGTCGGAGAAGATTACGCATCCTGGCAAGCAGTTCGGCTATGGCGAAGGGCTTGGTCAAGTAATCGTCCCCGCCTAGCTCCAGGCCTTTGACGCGGTCATCGACCGACCGCCTTGCGGAAAGAATAAGTACAGGACTGGTCACGCCCGACTTCCGCAGCTTTAGGATGAGATCGATGCCATCCTGATCGGGCAATCCAAGATCGACGATCATGCCGTTATAAACGTGCTTCGCCGCAAGAACGGCGGCGGTATGGCCATCCTCGGCCGTGTGGACTTCGTAGCCCGCTCCGGTCAACGATTGCTTGACGAAGCTCTGAATCTCGAGTTCATCCTCCACGAGTAGGAGTCGCATGATGCCATCCTATTGCGCCTCGACCGCCCATGTCCTCATTGCGTTTGTCGGAGCAGAGTCCATCACGGATGAAGTTTAACGCGATGAATGGCGCGTCGAGCCGGGCAGATCGTCGAACGAGTTCTTGCCATCATACAAGCAGCAAGAGCAGTGGGCAGGCGATTCCCGCAAGGAGTACGCCAACAACCGAGGCTTTGCGCCGTGCATACTTCCATGACATAAAGAGCCCTGTAAGAGTCGATATCACGAGGGCCAGAGCAGTCGCAGCAAAGAACACCTTCATGGGAAGTGGGTTGGGTGCCGGGGAAGTTGGGGTTGGTGCGGGAGGCTTGGGGACATCGGGTTTCGGAGCGTCTGCCTTCGCGGGCGCGGATGGGGCCGCCTTTCGAGGAGGAAGGTACAGGGTTCCCTTCTTATGCAACTGCGAAAGATGAACCAGAATGGCGGGAGGGACGTAGGAACCCCCGCGGCTCGGCTCGTGCAGGCCAAACATCTGAAGGCTTCCCGTGATGGCGAAAAACAGGATCGTCGGCGCGAAGAACACGCCAATGTAATGGTGTGTCAGGCGTATGGCTTTGAGGCTGGACGCGGATGTCATTTTAGGCTATCGATTTCATCGAAAATCAAGGGCTCAGCCAGAGTGCATTGACCTGTTTCTTCACACTCACATTTGGCTTACTGGTGTGTAACTTAGCATAGTAGCGTATGGTTTCCGTCAGCACCGCTGTCAATAAGGCTGTCCATGAACGAATCGTCATCCCCCGGTCGTCGCGGAGTGCTATCAAATGAATGAAGGTATCGTCTCAGAAAGTAGCCGTTGTATTGAGATGACGGAGAATGTTCCCCGCGTTATCGACTGTCGCCGGATCGGCGTCTCTTTCTGAGGCCCGACTTTCCCAAGGCACCGCTCAACATTCAATCCCGATGATCCGGGCTGAGGGCCTATTTCGCTTGACTACGTCTTACCTGAACCGTATCGCTACTGCCGTACCAGAGCACAATGTGCATGACGCCTTTGTCGTCTTCGCCGAGAAGATGCTTCACGACCCCCGGCTGCAAGCAGTCTTCCGCCGCATGGCGAGCCGCGCCGATATCACGCATCGCTATTCATTTCTCAATCCGCAGAAAGATCCCGACCGGTTTTCAGCGTACAACGCGCATGAGTTCTATCGGCTAAGCAACTTTCCCAATACCGCCCGGCGTATGGAGCTCTTTGAGCAAAGCGCGCCGGTGCTGATGCGGAAAGCAGTGGACCGGCTCGCCCTGAGCAAGGAGGAACGAGCTGGCATTACGCACGTGATAGTAACCTGCTGCACGGGGCTGTATGCGCCGGGGCTGGACTTTGAGATCGTCGAACATCTCGGACTGCCAGCGGACGTGGAGCGCACGATGGTTGGGTTCATGGGATGCTATGCGGCGATCAATGCGCTGAAGCTGGCGCGGCACATTGTGCGTTCGGAACCGAAGGCGGGTGTGTTGATGTTGAACCTTGAGCTGTGTACGCTGCACTTCCAGGAGACACAGGACCTGGAGCAGGTGCTCTCGTTCCTGGTCTTTGCCGATGGCGCGGCGGCGAGTTTGATTACTGCGCGCGAGCAGGGGTTGGCGTTGGACAGCTTCAAGGCGGTGATGGTGCCCGAGACGCGAGGGCTGATTACATGGAAGATTCGTGGGCTGGGTTTCGACATGCTGCTGTCGGGGCAGGTGCCGGGACAGCTTGGCCGCGCGCTGCATGAGGCCGAGCTGATGGCAGACCGGGACAGCATCGATCTGTGGGCCGTGCATCCTGGCGGGCGGTCGATTCTGGACGCGGTAGAAACGGGACTGGAGCTGCCAAGCGATGCGCTGGCGGCGTCGCGAGAAGTGTTGTCGCGCTTCGGCAACATGTCGTCGGCAACGGTGATGTTTGTGCTGCAGCGAATCATGGAGCAGGCGCGTCCGGGGCAGCATGGGTGTGCCATGTCGTTTGGGCCTGGCCTGACAGCGGAGACGATGCGATTCCATGCGGTCTAGCGCACAGATTGACTTCAGTCGGCGGGTCTCTCCGCGTGATTTGCCGGAGCTGATGGATGGCGACTGTAGTTATGAGGATTTCCGTGACTGCCTCCGAAGTCTGGAAAATGTCAATCGCTGGCTGTTGGGTTATCGGCCGACGCTGGCCTGGCTGGAGCAGCTGCCGAGGGGATCGCGTGATCCGGTTCACATCGTCGATGTGGGCAGTGGCGGCGGCGATCTGCTGAGGCAGATTGCAGGCTGGGCGCGGAGACGGGGCATTGCTGTGCATCTGACCGGGATCGATATGAATCCTTATGCTACGCGTGCGGCGGCGGAGTCCACGCCGAAGGATCTCGGAATCGAATGGGTGACCGGCGACGCTCTGGCGTATCGACCGAAGAAGCCGCTAGATATAGTCGTGAGCTCGCTGCTGACGCATCATCTGGAGGACGAGGAGATCGTCGCGCTGCTGCGGTGGATGGAAGAGACCGTGCAGGTCGGCTGGTTTATCAATGATCTGGAGCGGTCGGAGTGGAGTAGCCGGATGTTTGGGTGGGTGCGTTGGCACTGGCTTGTGCGGCATGATGGGCCGGTATCGTTCCGGCGGGCCTTCCGGAAGGAGGATTGGGTACACCTGCTGGCTGCGGCTGAGGTTCCGCAAGATGTGGCGACGATAGAGCAGTGGCGGCCGGGACGGTTGTGCGTGGGGCGGTGGAAGTGAGGTCGGCGATTCTGAAGCGTCTGGTTAGGCTAAGAGAGATAAAGCCTCTCGCACCCGTCGCGCTCGTGGTGCGGCTCAACGTGTCTAATAGTCTGAGAGGCGAATGATGCCAATTCACACTCTGCCAGCGCGAAGTTCCGCCAGTTCCAGATTCAAGACTATTCTCTGGGTCTCACTTGGCCTCACCATACTCTTCGTATTCATTACCTCAGAGCTATTGCTTGTAACCGACTATCCGATGTACCACGCCTACCGTCTGCAGGTCATTGCCGACCGCCATCTTCTTATCCCGCATACACTCGCCGGAATGTTCGCTTTATTGGTCGGTCCAGTTAATTTCTCCTCGCGGATCCGCCAGCGTCACCTCCAACTCCATCGCGTCCTCGGCCGCATTTACGTCATCTCTGTCTTCGTTGGTTCCTTCACGGGGATCGCTCTTGCAGCCGGCCGGCCGGGTCTTCCTGGAACGGCCATGCAGGCCGCCGCCTGGATGATCTGCACAACGGCGGCTTTGATCACTGCACGCAACCGACAGATCACACAGCACCGCCAATGGATGGCACGCTCCTACGCAGTTACCTTTACGTTCGTCTCCAGCCGCGTGTTCAATCTTGTGCCCGCCTACTGGAGCCACCTGGGCGACGTTTTATCTGCTGTCGGGGTGATTGCCTTCACGCTTGTTTCGCTGCTACTTGTCGATCTCGGACTCAGCTGGCACGAGCTCACTACTCGTCGCGATTGATCGTCGGTCAAAGCCACCAGATTTTCGAGCGGGAGCACCATAACCGCATGCTATCCCAGCTCGCTCCGTGGGAGTTGGATTTGGCGATGCCCTATTTCGCGAAGCTTGTGCCGTCCAACTCCGAGCTGACCACAGGACCGTAACCACCTAGCTGTCCAACGATCCTCACCACTGCTGGCTTTTCACCTTCCAGCACCCACACCATCACGTCTTTGGGCTGAAGCCCGATCAGCTGCGCGATTACGCCCACGATGCCGCCAATTTCCGGATGGATGCGAAACACCGTCGCCTTAAGATTCTGGCCCGCCATGACGAACGGCTGCTCGCCTGCTGGCGAGATCAGGAGCCCGATCAATCGCGCGCCGACGACTGGCACCACCATGCCCACCCGAAACGGCGCGGTATTGCGCGGCACATTCAGAAGCAACGTTCCAAAGAATCCATTTGCCAGGTCATCTGGCAGGGCCATGTGCTGGCTCGCGACGTGTATCTTGCCGTTCTTGTCCACTGTGCGGCTGGTCGCTATTCCGGTATTCGCATCCACGGTAAAGTCGACCTGTTTCGCGAAGAACGGGCCGGTCTGTATGTGGTGATTGCGCACAAGCCGAAAAGTACCTTGTTGTGTGTAGGTCGTCGTCTCATCATCAATTGACCCATCGACAAAGTGATAGGTCAGGTGCATGGTCACTTCATCGCCCTGCACCGACTGCAAAAACTCAAACCGGGCAATTATTTTCCCAGCCTCGGAACGCGCCACCATCGACCCATGCTTCGGAACCTGTATATGCTTCACTGCGATTTGTTCGGCAGGGGCTGTGACGCCCAACTTTATCGCCAGAAAAGCGGCTATCAGGAAATCGTTTCCCCTCATCAAATACCTCGTCTAAACCTTAGACGCTTTCCGATCACGGTAGACCGGCATAGTTTTCGTTCAGGATCTGCATCCGCCCAGCAAATGCTTCACCGGAGCCAAGATGACGATTTGTACAGAATGGCGTGCCAGACCGTTTTCTGGACGTCTACTAAAAAGATGGAGTCGGCGACAAATTATCTGTACATTCCGTGAATGTTGATTGAACATCAAGCGAGTTTGAAGGGAACACTTTGCAAGATGAAGTTCTGGTTCTCGGGGGTGGGGTGGCAGGCTGTGCGGCTTCGATCGCGCTTGCTCGAAAGGGGCGAAGCGTCACGCTGATCGAGCGCGAGCCCACACCGCGACATAAGGTTTGCGGAGAGTTTCTGAGCGGCGAGGCCCTTGAGGACCTGCACGCGCTCGGCATCGACGTGGCATCTCTTGGTGCCGTGCCCATAAATTACGTTCGCCTCGCCGCAGCAAGGCGCGCGGCAGAGGCTCCGCTGCCCTTTCCCGCGGCCTCCCTCACTCGCAAAGCGCTGGATACAGCGCTCATCGCTGGAGCCATCGCTGCGGGAGTCCGCCTTCAGCGTGGTCGCAGTGTGCAGTCGCTCAGCCGCACGTCCACTGACCTCTGGCAGGTTAGGCTTGACGATGGCACCACATACGAAGCTCCAACGTCCTTTCTCGCCACGGGCAAGCACGACTTGCGCGGCCACAGTCGCCCAAAGGACCCTCACCAATGGGTCGCCTTCAAGATGTATTACCGATTGTCTGCCGGCCAGACCGCTGACTTGGCGGACGCCTCCGAGTTAACGCTCTATTCCGGAGGCTACGGTGGTATTCAACCGGTGGAAGACGGCATTACGAATTTCTGCTGTGTGGTGCAACGGCGCTATTTTGCACGTGCGGGTCTTCGCTGGGAGGGCCTCCTCGCGAAGATGCAGCAGGACTGTCCCCACCTGGCGATGCGACTTGGCGGTGCGGAGCCGCTGCTCGACAAACCGATCACCATCACTCATATCCCGTACGGTTACCTCCGCCGCACGACCGAGGATGGGCTCTATTGCATCGGCGATCAAGCAGCCGTAATCCCCTCGTTTACCGGCGATGGCATATCCATCGCCCTGCATACTGCCCGCCGTGCCGCCGCTGCTTATCTTGCCGCGGAGCCGGCGCCGGTCTTTCAGCCGAAACTGCGCTCCGCAATGCTGCCCCAGATGCGTCTTGCCGAGATCGCCGCCGACGGCTTAAACAATGCACTCGCGCGCGCTGTACTGCCGTTCTGCCTCAGGGTCTGGCCCGGCGCGATGCGCGTAACGGCTAGACTGACACGCGTCACTCAGTCCGTCGCTGTTGCTCCACAGGCGTTCGCAAACTGAAATCGAGCCACGCCGAAACAACTCTCGGTAGTTAGACTCCTTGGGAGATGATGCAATGAAATTCTTCGCAGCCCTGACCCTGGTGCTCATATTGGTTCCAGCCGCACTCGCACAGCATCAGACCTTCGCCGTTAACCCCGATGCCAGCGAGGTGAGGATGACGCTCAAAACAACCCACGAGATCGTCAACGGCACCTTTCACATCCAATCCGGATCAATTGAGTTTGGACGCAGCACTCCAAAGATGTGGGGTTCGGTGATTGTCCTCGCCGGTAGCGGAAAGACTGGCAATAGCAGCCGCGACAAGAAGATGAACAACGATATCCTGCGGATCGAACAGTATGCAACTGTCTCCTTCGATCCGAAGTCCTACGCTGGCACCATCACTACATCGGGAGACTCGACCATTCAGGTGACTGGTATCTTCACCCTGTTGGGCAAGCCCCACGAAATCACCGTCCCCTTGCTGGTGCATCTTGATGGCACCAGCGCGACTGCCAAGACTCATTTTGTCGTGCCGTACGTTCAATGGGGCCTGAAGAATCCAAGCTTTTTGATTTGGAAAGCTGATAACGATGTCGCGATTGACCTTTTTCTTACTGGCGGCCTTTCCCAGTAGGGAACCCCTTCTTTACGCACAACATGTCATGCGTCAGGATTGGGGCGGAAGTGAATTGCTTCCAGTTACTTCGTCTAAACGTCCAGCGGAAATTCATCATTGCACGCGCCCGTAAAGTCGGCTTTTTGGTAAGTTCATCGGGGGCTTACTCTCATCAAAACCTGCACACAGTGGCCAGCTTTCGATGACCTGCATGTTCTTCTGGCACAACCGAATTGAAAGGGGCGAGTAGCACTCCGCTGGCTTCTCAACACCGGGGACTGCCACTTGGATTGCTATCCTAGTGGCTATCGCCGTCGTGATCGACGTCGCTCCCTGTCGTCTTTAAAGCTGCAGGACTCAACGAAACAGTGTCCACGGGCAACTGCGCCGACGATGTGCTCGATGCGATAGGTGCAGGGATTTGTTTTTGAATCTCTAGCTGATTGTTGGCTAGAGAGGTGGTACTGATAGCTGACACGCTCATTGGGATACTTCCTCCAAATTGCCTATCGGCGGATAGCCTGATCACTTGAGAGCAAATTAGATGAACTTTCGGACATAATTAGATATTTAGTGTGATCTCTTGGCTAGCCCCTCCCACTCAGAAGTATTCGGATTCTACAGGTAGGCTTGTGTGCAGTCGTGTTTGGGCCGTATGAGGGGCGACCCGGAACGCGAAATGGGTCGATCCAATGACGACAGTCTTTTGACTCATCCACACCTGGGCGTGTCTCGCCACCTTAGGAGCCACCGCCGAGCAGGCGGGCGGAGCTGGCCTTATCAAAAACGCCGTCAGGGGCATGTTTTGGGGTATCCTGTCGATGGCCGTCACTGCCGGAGGCGGAAGTTTGTTTGGGATCCGTTATTTTGCAGTCTGCTTAACGTAGACTCACTATGAAAACGCGCCATCGTTTCCAAAATGTCCATCCTCATACGCCACATACGCTGGGTGGACTCCTTCGATGGAAACTCGGATTAGCCAAGGAAGATGCAACAGTACCTGTCGCCGCTGCGCCTGAGTCAAGCGACCACATAAACAGTGCACCGCCTCCTGTCACTAGCTCACTAGAACGTGATCGGGTTCGCGTGACGTGGATCGGCCACTCGACGTTTTTAGTTCAACATCAAGGACTGAATATTCTTACAGATCCAATCTTTGGAAACTGTCAACCGTTTTGGTTGGGTGGCATCAGGCGCGCAAAGCCCCCGATACCCAAGATTGACAACTTACCTGCCATCCATCACGTCCTCATTAGTCATTCTCACTATGATCATTTGGACCTGCCATCCTTGCGTGCGCTGGGCAGTCGAGTGGAATTCTGTGTGCCGACAGGACTTTCCAAATGGTTTGCCGAACGGAAACTTGGCCTTTGTCACGAGTTAGGTTGGTGGGAAACGTTCAACCTCACGGACAGTTTGACGCTATATTGCCTTCCTGCGCAACATGGGTCTAGGCGGCAGCTCTTTGATCGTGATCGAACGCTGTGGTGTGGCTGGATGTTGAAGAGTGCGACAAAATCAATTTACTTCGCCGGCGACACCGGATACTCCACGACCTTCTGCGAAATTGGGGAAAAGTTTGGCGGAGTTGATCTGGCTATGATACCCATCGGCGCATATAGACCACGCTGGCTAATGCAGCCTGTGCACTTAAGCCCCGAAGAAGCGGTTCGGGCGCACGTTGATTTAGGATCGAGGCTCTCCGTCGCTTGCCACTGGGGAACCTTTCAAATGGCTGATGAACCTTTGGACGAGCCTCCTGTGCTGCTGAGACATGAGTTATCCAGATGTCATATCGAGGCCAAACGCTTTCGAGTGCTCGGCATCGGCGAAAGTATCGAGATCTGATACTCGAGCATTATTCACGTCCGCTCATAGCCGAGATAGATAAAGATTATCTCCAAGACTGACGCTCAACTTTTTCAAGTCACCAGGATCTTTACGCGACCCGTAACACCGCACGAGCTATTACATCCGATATGATCCGCGGTCCCCAGTTACTTTCGAACCCACCAGCTTCCTTGATTAGATTACGAGAGAACTCCAGATCCAACTGGTAGAGTTTTCGGGGGGCAGGTCAGCTGGATCTGATTTTTCTCGTAAAATGCTTTTCAAATAGCTGTTTGGCCCCTCTGCACGCATAGCAACCGGTATCGACGAATAGCTGGCTTCTACACAGTCACTGCGTGCATCGCAGCGTCTCCGGGGAGCACAACGGAAAACGTCGTTCCTCCACGCTCTCCATCCATGTTGGACCGAACCTGAATAGAACCGCCATTCTTTTCAATCAGCTGCTTGCAGACCCAGAGCCCAAGGCCGGTTCCGACCGACCCCTTGGTTGTGAAGAAAGGCTCGAAGATATGTTTCGTCGTGGCCGCCACCATGCCGTGCCCACAGTCGGCCACGGTGATACGGATGCGTTGTCTGCCATCGTTGGGATCAACGGAGGCAGAAGCACGCAGGACGATCCTGGCGTCCTGGCCAATCGCATCCAGGCTGTTTGCGAGCAGGTTCGCCAGCACCTGCCGCAGTTCTCCGGCCACGCCCATGACCTGTAGTTCACTATCGCACCGCTGCACGATGGTGACTCCCGTAGACTTGATCTTGGCTTGCAGCAGGTCGACGACCGAGGCTATCAAAGCTGAAACAGAGTTGCTCGTAGCCTCGGTAAATTCTCGATAAAATCCCAGCGTCTGTCGAGCAATATGGGCGACACGCATCAGCTCCCCATCCGCGATATCCAGATACTCGCGGGCCTGCTCGGGAAGGTCGGCGGTCGTTCGGACGAGATACAGAGTGTTCATAACAGCCTCGAGCGGATTGTTGACCTCGTGCGCGATGCTTGCCGCCATCCGCCCCGCACTCGCCAGCATTTCACTCCGCAGCAGCGCCTCTTCCGCCTGCTTGCGCGCGGTATTGTCGGTGCCAATCAGCAGATAGCCGATGATGGTGTTCTGCGCGTCGCGCAGCGCCGTAACGGAGACCACCGCAGGAAACCGGCTGTCATCCTTACGGCAGTAGGTCAGCTCGTAGATGTCCTCGATCCCGCGCGAAGCCTTGAAGACCAACGCTTCAAAGCCTGGCGTAATCGGGGTTCCGAATTCCAGACTCAATGCCGCGGCACGCGCGATGACTTCCTGCGGATCGGAGATGTCGGCGGGTGTGATCTTGTTCATCACTTCGGCGGCGGTGTAGCCCAGCATCCGCTCGGCCCCGACGTTGAAGATCTGAATAACGCCCTTCGCGTCTGTGGCGATACTTGAGAAATTCGCGCTATTGAAGATCGCTCGCTGCAGAGCGCCCGCCTGGAGCAGCGCTTCTTCTGCCTGCTTGCGCGCGGTGTTGTCGGTGCCGATCAGCAGATAGCCGATGATGGCGTTCTGCGCTTCGCGCAACGCCGTGACCGACACCACCGCCGGAAACCGGCTGCCATCCTTGCGGATGTAGGTCAGCTCGTAGATGTCCTCGATCTCGCGTGAGGCCTTGAACACCAGCGCCTCGAAGCCTGGCGTAATCGGGGTTCCGAATTCCAGACTCAATGCCGCGGCACGCGCGATCACTTCCTGCGGATCGGAGATGTCGGCCGGCGTGATCTTGTTCATCACTTCGGCGGCCGTGTAGCCCAGCATCCGCTCGGCTCCGACGTTGAAGATCTGAATGACGCCATGCGCGTCTGTGGCGATACTTGAGAAATTCGCGCTATTGAAGATCGCGCGCTGCAGGGCACTCGCCTTGAGCAGCGCCTCTTCCGCTTGCCTGCGCTTGATTATCTCTTCTACTTGCAATTTTGTGTCATTATGTCTCGTTCCGGAACCTAGGATGCCCAATCCCGTCTATAAGGTTGTACGAACTTTGCGGAAGTTCGGAAGATTTCGAGGATGAAAAAGTGAACCGGCCGCAAGAGCGAAGAATAGCTTCCCATGAAAAGACGTTTTCGGAACTTCGACGGCCTTGTTCTCGCCAGTTATCTCTCGGACTGCGCCCGAGTGGCGGTCCACTCCGAAACTGAGTTGCAGTTGGCGATAACAGGCCGATGCACGTTTCCAGATCGATCTTTGCTCGAAACGCGCATTGGCGATAAGGCACTCGTTGAAATCAACTAGCTAAATTTCCTCCAAAGCATATTCGCTTATTCTTCGCTATACTCTCCGGATGGAACCACGGACGGTCAACTGGCTTTTTGTCGATCTCAACAGCTACTTCGCATCCATCGAAGCGGAGCTGAGGCCGGAGCTTCGCGGCCAGCCAATCGGGATCGTGCCGGTTGCAGACGTGGAGACCACGGTTTGCATCGCGGCCAGCTACCAGGCGAAGAAATATGGGGTTAAGACCGGCACCGCCGTCCACGATGCAAGGATGCTCTGCCCTCACATCCTATTGGTCGAAGCCAGACCCCGGCACTACGTTGAATACCACCACCGCATCATCGCGGCGATCGAGCGGTGCATCCCCGTACATACGGTGATGAGTTGTGATGAGTTCGCCTGTCAGCTTCTAGGGCGTGAGCGCGAGATACAGCGAGCAACATCCATCGCATACGCCATCAAACAAGAGCTGCGAACGGTGGGCATTACACTTCGATGTTCGATCGGGTTGGCACCGAACCGGTTACTCGCAAAGATTGCCGGTGACATGGACAAGCCGGACGGTTTGATGATTTTCGAGCGCCGCAATCTGCCGCAGGCTCTCTACTGTCTCAAGCTAGATGACATCCCCGGCATCGGGTCACGCATGGAAGAGAGGGTCCGTGCTGCCGGCGTCTCCACCATGAGGGAGTTGTGCGCGTTGCCGCGAGACAAGATGCACGGGATATGGGGGAGCGTTTGGGGTGACCGACTGTGGCATTGGTTTAGAGGCGAGGATTTCTTAGAACCTGAACCGCGCAAGCTGCAAACGCTCAGCCGTCAGCACATTTTGCCGCCGCGCTGCCGTCCGCGCGACGTTGCCCGTGGCGTTGCTCTGAAGCTCTTGCACTCCACAGCAAGGCGGATGCGCCGTGAGCAGCTTTGGGCCGGGGGTGTTGCTGTGCAGATCAGCTATTACAACGGCAAGCCCTATGAGGCGGGCATACGCATTGCGCCGTGCTGCGACACGCTCACACTTCAGGAACACTTCCTGATCCTGTGGAACCGTTCGCCGGTTCAGGACGACCTCGCTTCCCTGGTCGTGATGCTTACACATCTCGATATAGAGCCAACGGCTGATCTGTTCGGCATGGACTCCACGCCAGAAACAGCGCAGGCGAAGCAGAGAGTCATATCAGTGGTTGATGCTATGAATGCACGGTACGGGCTGAACACAGTTTTTCTCGGCTCAATCCACGATGCACGGAAGGAAGCGCCAACGCGTATACCGTTCGGCCCTCCACCACCGTTAGAAGAGTTCGATGACACAGCCGACAACGTGAGGCGACCGCCAACGCGGCACACGCTCACTACTGAGCAGTTGGCGCGAAGGCGAGGGAAGGGGGGATAGTCGCATATTATTGCGAGTAGGAATCTTGTATGTGGGAAAGAATGGACGCATGTGCGGACGGTATGTAAGGAAGGCTGACAGGAAGAAGATCGCGGAGCGGTTCCACGCTGAACCTAATCCGTCCGATCTGCCGATGTCGGACGCTGATTACAACGTCACTCCTACCAGCTACCAACCCATCATCAGGCAGAGCAAGGACACCGGCGCACGCGAACTAATCTTGGCTCGGTGGGGATTGGTTCCGTTCTTTGCAAAGTCGCTACAGGATGTGAAGGGGATTTCCACCATCAATGCGCGAGCGGAGACGATAGCAACCGCTGCCACATGGCGAACGCCGTTCAAAAGGCGGCGTTGCCTGATTCCAGCAACTGCGTTTTATGAATGGCCAAAGGCCGCTGTAGTGAACAAGAAAGAGCCTAAGCAGCCATACGCATTTGAGTTGGATACGGGAGGGATGTTCGCCTTCGCAGGGCTGTGGGATGCCTGGAAGGACGCGGAGGGGCATTGGCTACAGTCCTATGCAATCGTTACAACCGTGGCAAACGAATTGATGAGCCGGATACATGACCGTATGCCGGTGATCTTGCATGAGAAGGATTACGACCGTTGGTTAGATCGAGAAGAAACGGAGAGACTGCCAGTGGACCTCTTGCGCCCCTATGAATCAGAGGCGATGGAAATGCACGAAGCCAATCCGCTAGTGAACAATGTGCGGAACAACGGGCCAGAGATGCTGAACAGTGAGTGAGTGGCGCCCATGCGGGGCTAGTGAATCACAATTACTTCCCAGAAGCCGACTTATCGGGACTAGTCAGGTCGAGGTGGGCCAGTATCTTCGGCCGCACCTTCGTTGAAAGCGTCTGTCACAAAACTGCGTTGCAGCACGCCGCTGTTGAGGAGTTGCTCGTCGACTCGGACAGCATCGCCCGAAAAGCGCCCCACCTTACCATTGCCAAAATAGAGATAGAGGTGGGATCGCAAGGCCGAATATTGCACCGTTGAATCGCATCCGAGACGGATTTGAAATGCTTGCATTCTTCCACTAGGCGTTACAAACGGTTCAAAGTGAGCCGCAAACTGCCCCCTGTTGATCTCGGCGCACAACAGATGTCCGACAAAGGTAGGCGACGGAGGAGTGATCGGATACCGGTGGATACCAATGAAGCGGTTGATGCGATCTGGACTAAGCTCTTTTGTATCGTTGATGATGAAGTCTCTCACGTCATCAAAAAAGGTCTCGTGTCCGGTGAACTCGGGAAACTGCGTTAGGAAGTAATGAAATCCTATCTTGGCAATACCGCGGAAGTATCGATTTGTCGTCTGGAATTGGACGACACCTCCTTTAAACCCGCTCGCCCCCGTCGTGGTCTGAGGCAACTGTTCATCTGGCCAAAGTTCCTTGAAGAGATCGACTGCCCACTGTTCATTCGGGGGATCATAGATCAACCGGAGTTCCAGAGGGGCATCGAGCTTGAGAGCAGCGATCTGCTCGCGCAAAGACTTCGGGGTCGTTGAGGCAGTAAGAGGAATGTGGTGATGGGGCCCCGATGCGCCTCTTAGAATCAACTGCGTTAGCTGGCGCCCTTGGTTACCTCCGGTTAGTTCGATTAGAAGCTCGCATTGAAATGCCTCATCCCAAGCCAAGAACTTAACACGCTGCCCACCTGCGCTTCCGCGGTAAAAAGGATTCACCTTTTCGTGATGTTGTCTGCCTTGAATGCCGAATCTCTTTCGCAAAACTGCGATCGGACCACAACGTACGAGCTGTTCATCCAGGACACCGATGCGCCTTTCGTTGCATTGCTTGCAAATGCGATTGAACAGTGTGGGACCTTCCCTGAATTCGCCCAGTGCTGCTGGCAAGGGATGCTCTTCACTCCTCGGAACTCGGTCGCAGTACAAGCAGAATTCCATCGATATTCATACTCTACCGAAATAGAATCAGCTCATGGAACTCGCCGAGGTGACGAACGAAGAGATTTCCGACCCGGAGATTCGAGCCCGAGACGTAACGAGTTCGCGCTGTGCGCATACGCGGCATTTCATCGCTATCGAGGCTGGCTCGGAAGTTGGCCTCCTCTCTGTCGACCTGCTCCCCACAGACGAGCGATTTGTCATATATGAAATCTTTGTGCCGACTGCACTTCGCCGCCGTGGCATAGGAGGCATCCTGCTTCAGACGGCAGAAGGCATGGCCAAGGATTGGGGTTACGAATCTACGCTGCTCGTTCCGAAGAGTCTGGATAACGCCTTCGAACAGCGAACGCTCGAAGAATGGTATGCGAGGAAAGGCTATATACCAATCGACGATGCAGCGAATGGTGCTGTCGCTAAACGGATCGTATGATGCTGTCCGCAGCTTTAGGCCAAGATATGGCCAGTCAGGTTCCCGCCAGCCTCGTTTAGAACAGTTCGCCAAGCCTTATTCGCCGGTATCACGAAATCGGCGATGGGAGCCCGGCTCTTAGGATTGTGCGCCAACTCGAAGTCGACGCCGAGAGCTGGGCTATGCCACATGACATCGGCGTAAGAACCCAGAATCGCGGAGATTCCTCGTGAGCGCCTTTCAAGGAATGACATTGTCGCGACTTTCGCCCCGCTCGCCTTCACGATGTTGAATCTCGGCTCGTTTTGTTGCCCGATGATTTTTCCGGTACTTCTATCCAATAGCAACTGGTAGACCCCGAGAGGGTAAACAGCTTTCAGGAAACGGGGCACATCGTTCTCCACCTGTGTCCACTTGTATGACAATGCCGCGCCATTGATTGCGATCACGAATGCATCATTCTTATGTATGATGCCCTCTCTCAAATATCCTTGGTATTTCCGATACTTCTCCGATATCGCGTTGGCGTAACGAAGCACAAGCTTCTCCTCCGGGATTTTGCCAGAACCATCCGGGTTCGGCTCCACTACCGAGTCCGGGCGGCCGGGAATGCCATTGGTTGTCACCACGGCTTCCACCCAAACGCGGCTTCCGTCACGCTCCAGAAGGATGTCCGGGCCTGGCTTTGGGCAAGACAAGGTTGAGCCTTGATGGTTCGCGAATTCCTGTAAAGCACATGTGAGATACATCTCCCAGAAGCGTGGATGGAAATCGCGGCGAACCTCGGTCAGGAAATGAGGATCGGCAAATCTGCGGAAGCGCTCCCAGAGGCTTTCAGCAAACTCTCTGGCCGGTTCGGTCCATTCGTTCCTTAGATCACGCAGGTTCACATAGGTGCGATCAGCCGCTTCGCCGTCGGAGAACAAGCTGTCACGCATGACTTCAGCTTACAACTCGGAGTGCTAGACGTGCGGAGTTTGCAGTATCAGTCCTCGGAAACGCCGATATCGTCATCTACTTCTGGGCCCTCTGGCCGGAAGTTGCAGGCAGCGTTTTCGCACGAACGTGCGTAGTGCTTGATTCCGTCATCCCGATCAACCCTCACAGAGAAACAGCAGGCAAACCAACTTCTTCTCGCAATGGTTACAATAGTGGTTACAGTGACAAAAAAGAAGGCCAGCCGTTTCGGGCTGGCCTTCTTATAAGTCTTTATTTTTCAGATTGGTGCGGAGGAGGGGACTTGAACCCCTATGCCTTGCGGCGCTAGACAGCAAGCTAGTGCGTCAATTTACGGTTGTTTAACTATCCTCAGCCGCTCTCTATGTGGTCGGTGGTCTCCAGGTACCTTCCAGAAGGTTGTCTAGCCTATCCTGCCTTCCTTTTACCCACTTGGCGTAAGAGCGCTCGGTAGTCTTTATGGAGCCATGACCAAGAAGTTTGCTCACGTCCTCCATAGGTATGCCTTTCTCCAGAAGATCCACCGCGAATGTGTCGCGTAGGCGATGGCTCATCATGTTGCCTCCACGTTCGATCTCCGCAGCCTTAAAGAGGGGAGCGATGACGTACTTCGTCCAACTCTTGACGATGTCGGTCTTGCCATCCCAAAAGAGATATTTCGTCCCTGCCACAGCAAGTATTTCCCGGGCTACATCAGGTGGGAGAACCACGCTCACATCTGTGCCTGTCTTTTGCCGAACCGTGACGACGCGGTAGCGGGTACCGGCGTGAATGATCCGGTTGGTAGGCAGAGTCAATGAGTCACGAATTGCGAGGCCGCTCCAACGCATCAGTTGCAGCAAGGCGCGGACATGGGCGGGCGGTGGGGGCCCAACGAACTTGTCCGCTGCCGCAAGCAATCGGGTGTACTCCTCTGCGTCCAGGGGCATCGTCGGAGCTTCATCCACAGTGATCTTTGGGAGGAGAGGGATGCGGGGTATCCATTGCGCTTCATAGCAGTAGCGAAGAAAGCCACGGCAGCGAGTCCGTACGACGGAGCGCGTCTGGGAAGAAGGGTAGGAAGACTCCCAGGTCGTTGCAAATCCTGTTAGAAGTTCGCGAGTCAATCCTTGGACAGTGTAGATACCCCTTCCCTCGCAGAACGATGCCAACCGACCAAGCTCACGTTCGTACTTTGCCACGACATCGTCGGTGATGCCCTGAACCTTTTTGTCATCGAGGAACACCTTAATGGCGGCGCGGATGTCCTTCGTCGCAGACGTCTCAGACGCTACAGGTTTGCCCAACAATTGATCTTCCAGATCTCGCTTTACCTGTTCGGCTTCAGCCCATGATCGGGTTTCCGCCTTACGGCGTTGGCGTACTCCGCCGCTCGGGGTCCAGCGGAGCCATTTACGGCAATCGCAACGCTTGGCGAACTCATCGCCCTCGTACTTGCAGCCGACCGAATGCCTGACGTAGATCGTTATGAGGGGGGTGGTAGTGATCGGGTGCCTCGCTCTCTCCAACTGATGTCACAAGAGAATTAGACACGATTTTGACACAAAGCAATAGGCCCATCGAAGAAGCCTATTGTTTTCAAAGAGATATTATGGAGGCGCGGGTCGGGATCGAACCGACGCATAAAGGTTTTGCAGACCTCTCCCTTACCGCTTGGGTACCGCGCCTCATGGACAGCAGCCTGCCGAAGGCGCCGTGCAAATCGCTTCTGGAGTGTATCGCAGATGAGGGGTGTTTGGAGCGGGAGACCGGGGTCGAACCGGCGACATCTTCCTTGGCAAGGAAGCACTCTACCACTGAGCTACTCCCGCCCTGCCTTTGGTAAGTATAGCCATGGAGAGTGATGTGGGTCAACGCGGTAGGTTCGTGGCGTGTTCTATTGCTCGACCGTGCTGACGTTGGCGACCAGGCGGCGGCTGGCGACCATCGAGGAGCGCTTGCGGACGATGTGCGGCGTGAGGGTGATGAGGAGCTCGGCGGTGTCGGTTTCAGCGGTCTTGTCGGTGCCCTGGAAGCCGGGGATTTCGCTGAGGCCGGGGAGGCCGTCGATGGCGTGCTGTTCGGACCGCGTCACTTCGCTTGCCATCAGGACCGTTCCGTCCGCCGGGACAGTGACGTCGGAGGTGAGAGTCCGGTTGTTGAGCACCGGGATGCCGTTCAATGAAGCACCGCCGAGGGCTTCGATCTTCATGTCGAGCTTGACGTGGACCTGTCCGGACTTGAGCGCCGTCGGGGTGGCTTTTAAGGTGAGACCGAGGTCTTCGTACTGGACCTGTGGGACCGTTGCGGATTGGGAACTGGTGAGCTGCGCCAGCAGAGCGGCGGCGGAGGTGCCGCCCACTTTAATGCCCGAAAGCGCGGACGAAAGCGTGCTGCTGACGCCGCTGCTGTAGGTCGAGGTGACAATGGGATAGCGCGTGCCGGCACGGAAGGAGCCCGACTGATTGTCCCCGAGACGGAGTTCCACATCGTCGATGGAGCGCACCTCACTGGAACTCAGAAGCATGTTAAAGGTGCTGCTGCCGCCGAGCGAGAGACCGGCGAAGGTGAGGCCGCCGCCGAAGACTCCCAGCAGGCTGGTGAACTGCGACGTATTGGCCGCACCCGATAACACGACGAACGCCGCTTCCTTGATGATGTTTTGCAGAACCGTTCCATTCAGGACCAGGAGGCCGGAGGAGACAGCCTGGTCGATTAGCGCCTGATTGGCGGAGACGAGCGATTGCGCTTCGGCCGCAATGCTGAAGGCGCTGGCGGAACTGGGAAGCTGCGCGCCGATATTGCGCATATGCGTCTTGTCCAATTCGTAGATATGCACCTCGATCATGATCTCGGCGGTGGAGTCGATGAGTCCGGCGAAGGTGACGTTGACGAGGTTCATCGCGTCTTCGTTGCCGCGCATCACGATGCGATTGCCGGAGGCCTGTACCGCGACTTGCTTGAGGTCGAAGATGTTCTTCGCGACGTTGCTCAATTCGTTGAGTTGTTCGGTGGGAAGGCCGGGGAGGTAGAAGGTCTCTTCGACCTGGGGGACGAGGCGGTCGCGGTTTTCCTGCGTGTCCTTCGCAATGAGGACGCTGTCGGGGTTGAGCGGCGTGGCGAAGGTGTGCGTCATGTAGAGCAGGACGCGGGTTGCGGTGGCGAAGTCGACGTCTTCGAGGTCGAAACGGATGTTCTGGCTGGTGATGGAGGGATCGAATGCGGGCTTGATTCCGAAGGCGCTGTAGACCTCGCGGAAGACCTGCTGGACGTCGCCGCGGGTGTGGAAGCTGCGGTTGTCCGGCGCGGGCTTGAGGTGGATGGGGCCGCCGAGTTTTGCGATGGCGTCGCTGGCCGTGGTGAGGCCGGGAGCGGTGTCTTCGGTGGGCGCCCCCTGGTCGAGATGCTGCGTGACGATGGCATTGTTGGGATCGAGGGTGTCGGCTTGGGCGAAGAGCTTGTTGGCTTCTTCGGTGTGTCCGAGGAGGCGCGCCTTGGCCCCCTGCTGGACGAGCGCGGTGACGTGGTGCTCTTTGGCGACGGCGAGGGAGAGGGCGTACACCTGCTTGCTGGGGTCGATGGCGAGAGCGCGGCCGAAACTCTGCTCGGCGGCGACGGGATCGTTGTGCGCGAGCTGGCGGGCGCCTTCGAGGTAGGCGTCATCGGCGGCGCGGGACTGGCGGGCGGAGATGGCTGGCTTTTGATCTCCCGCGGGCGGCGTGGCGGCGTCTTGGGCGCGCAGGCCGGCCGGAAATGCGATGCCGGCCAACGCCAACACTGCCGCACCGGCAACACGGAGGGTGCGCGGAAGCAGGCGGCGATGAGGGTGGTCGAACATGGTCTGCGGTTTAGACGAACGCAGCGCGGGAACGCTTTCGTGCGTCAGTACCCATTATCGACTATTGCCGATGGCTAGCGACTATTGCTGGCGACAACTTGCAGGCCGGGGCGCACGGAGCGAGGCGGACGGCGCAGGCCGCGCTTGATCTGCGCGGTGTTCATGTCAAGCTCGGCGAGCGTGCGGCTGAGGGTGTTGCGATGCATGCCGAGTTCTTCGGCTGCCTTGCACTGGTTGCCGCGGTGGCGGGCGAGGACTTCGGTGATGAAACGCTTTTTGAACTCACGCACTGCATCGGCATAGGGGACGCCGGCGGCGTGCATTTGTACGACGAGGTTGTCCAGTTCGCGTTTCACGTTGGCGCGGTTCCTTCGAGGCTGAAGTTCTACAGTGTCGCAGTTACGATTGTCGCCTGTTGCAGTGTGCAGCTTGTAATCAGTGTGCTACTAATGGCCCGGCTTGATCCAATCGGGTGTGTTGTGCTTGATGCCTGCGGCCCCGTCGCGCAGCTTTTGTTTCAAGTCTTCCGGTACGAGGAAGGATACAGCATGTTCGCCCTGAAGAAAATACGGCGCCATTTTTGAGTCGCGAATCCAGGGTGCGGTAGGAAGGAAGGCAGTAAAGGCCATGAGCAGCGCGACACCTAAAAGGCATCCGCGAACAAATCCGAACACAGCACCACCGAGACGGTCAAGCAGGCCGAGGCCGATGGCCGACGCGGTGCGGCGGAGCAGCCTGCCGGCGAGCGAGAAGAAGACCATGGTGACCGCAAGGACCGCGAGGAAGGCGACGAACTGCGCGATCGGCGGAGATGTGATGAGGCCGTCGAGATGCAGAGCGGCGCGCTCGTAGAACCAGCTCGCAAGCAGCAGGCCGATGACGAGGCCCGCCAGCGCGAAGGTCTCGCGGAAGAAGCCTTGCAGGAAGGCCTTGACGACCGAGTAGGCGAGGAGCGCGATGAGGAGCCAGTCGAGAGGATTCATGGTCTGGTGACTTTCTGTGAGGTGAGGCGGAGGTGTTGCAGCAGGCTGGCTTCGAGGCCGGGAAGTTGACGGTTCCACTGGTCCCAGTTGTGTCCGCCCGGTATTGTGTGAAATTCAGAAGGAATGCCGCGTTGTTTTAGTTGAGCGGCGAAGCGCTGATTGGGTTCGAGCAGAGACTCCTGCTGGCCGCACGTAAGGTAGAAGTAGGGCGGCGGCTGGTGAAGATTCGCTATGAGTTTGAATGGGTCGCTTGCTTTTCTCGTCTCGCTGCCCATCGGACCGAAGGTGTCGCGAATGCCCAAAGAGGCTGATGGAGCGCGCCAGCGGAAGGACCTCTCGGCCATGTCGATGGCGGAGCTCATGCCTGCTGCGAAGCTGAAGAGTTGCGGATGTTTGAGCGCGATGACGGCCGCTCCGAAACCGCCGCGCGAGATACCCACGATGGCATTCTGATCGCGGCCGGTGGCAGCAGGGAAGCGGCGACGTACGTCGGGAATGACATCGTCGATGAGGTAATCTTCGTCGCGATTTTTTTTGTTCGATGCGGAGTTTACGTAATAGGAATTGCCTGCGTCGGGCATGACGAGGATCAGGCCGCGGGTTGCGAGTTCGGCGATGTTCGATCCGTTCGACCAGTCGCGATACGTTGAACCCGCACCGTGAAGCAGCCAGACTACCGGGAGTTTTCCGCTGGCCGGGAGCGGGTCAGGAAGTATGACGCGGTACACCATGTCGCGGCCAAGAGCATCGCTGTGGAAGCGGACGTCTTCCATCCGCACGCCCGTGACCAGATGTGGGCGATCAGGTTGGAGCGGTGGGTTGTTGCAACCGACGAGCGCGAGGGCGCAGACGGTTGATATCGTAAGGCGGGTTAGGGCGGGCGAGCGCACTCTCGCATCATCGCTCGTGGAGTGGTTTGCCGCAATAGCTTTGCGGGTGATGTTTGCTTCATGCGCGGGTCTTCACCTCGGAGCGGAGCGTTTCCACCGCCTTGGCCAACCGCCTTTGCCGTGTTTCTTCCCGTTTCGCCGAAACGATCCAGTTTCGGTACTCTTTGCGGCGGGTGAGGGTGAGCTTTTCAAACCCGGCGAGGAGCTTCTCCTTCGCAGCAGTTTTGTGAACTCGTCAGGCAACACAACCGTCCGTGGCTCGTCGTCTCTGCACAGTTCGATTTCGAGGAGGTCGCCGGGCTTCTTGTTCAACTGCTCCATGATGGCCGACGGAACGGCCAGCAGGTGAAACGCTTCTCTGCGCGGCATCAGCGACCCGGTATAGGGAATGCCGGCTAGCCGCGCCTGGACTGGCACTCGGCCCTTGATGCCGAATTCGTTCAGTGTGTCATGCGGAAAGAAGACGAAAGCGCCCCAGCCCGCACTGCGCTGAATGGCGGCTTCGAACCTGTAACGCTTCATGCCTAGGCCGCCGCGGTGCGGGATTCTCTGCCGATACTCCGGCCACTGAGCGATACGCTGACGATTTTGCTGACGCCGGGCTCCTGCATGGTGACGCCGTACATGACGTCGGCCTGCTCCATCGTGCGCTTGGAGTGGGTGATGACGACGAACTGCGTGGTCTCGGCCATCTCGGCAATCAACCTCGCGAAACGCCCGACATTGGTGT
>Ga0209483_1000422_pt1 | contig 37406 bp, 33 predicted proteins | sample NGEPerA_FD_184508 | JGI IMG/M metagenome (GOLD analysis project Ga0209483, IMG submission 184508) | Arctic peat soil microbial communities from the Barrow Environmental Observatory site, Barrow, Alaska, USA - NGEE PermafrostL2-A... | ecosystem: Environmental > Terrestrial > Soil > Wetlands >...
ACCGCTTTTTAATGTGGGTGGTTAGCTCAGCGGTAGAGCATTACCTTGACATGGTAAGGGTCACAGGTTCGATCCCTGTACCACCCACCATTTTCCAAAGTCAGAACAGATAGTTGTGGGATGAATGAATTTCCATGCCGAACATTTGTGCAAGCATTGTGCAAGCAAAACCCAAAGTTTGGGATCATTTCAGGAAATAATTCGCGATAGTCCCCGCGACCTTGTGCAAGCACTGTGCAAGCAAGGGCACAAAAATTCTGATGAGTTGTTCGAGGAAATTACGCTGGGAACGACAGCAGCTTGGCGATGGGTCCGAAAGGCTGCCTCTTACGCGGCACTTTGGAAGGCTAGACGCTTTTGATCCCTCAGTGTTGGGGGTACTAAGTCTCGTTTGGTGAGGGTGTCTAATTTTTCGAGAAGATGGTCTGTTGCAATTGCGCATTCGCGCAGGTGTTCGGGGTCATGCTTTTCGTACCAGGATGTCGTGTCCTTCCGGCCGTGGCCGAGCCAAAGGCTGCGTTGCTCACGGTCAACTCGCACTTCCTGGACTGCACGAACCTTGGTGGCCATGAAATGGCGATAGGAGTAAGGAGTGATCCTTGGAACGCCGAGGTCTTCTGCTTTCTTGATTGCATCGTTGAATGGCTTTCGAACCCCTTTCCGTGTCAGGCGGACCAGCTCGTCGATTTCTTCTTCATGAAGCCCGCTTTGGGTCAGCATCCATCTGAATGATCTGCGCTTGAACTGGGCGCGGATGTGGCTTGCCGATTTGCGCTTCAGCGTTCTGCCTTTGGTGGTCACTGAGAAGGTCAACGGTGCGTCTTCTGCCCAATATTCCAGCCAACCTCGAAGATTAGCTGTCAGCCGGATGATCGGCCGATGCTTTTTGGTTTGTTTGCGCCCGGGCGGATTGAGATCGAGAAGGCTGTTGTCGAAATCGACCTGACCTTTGATTCTAAAATTCAAGACAGCTTCTGGCCGTGCCCAAGTGTTTAAGGCGATTATGTCATAGCGCCGCAGCACCTCGCTGCCTAGTGTATCGAGAAGTGAGGCAAGCTGTTCAAAAGTCGGAATAACATCACGGGGCTTGGGCTCAGGTTTGTTAATCACTTCTGCGAGCCATTTTGGATCATAGCAAACCTCCGGCATGGTAGTGAGAATTCGGCTCTCTGTAACTTGCCCACTTGGGCTCAATTGAACCACAGTCTTGGCTGCAAAACGGCAGGCTGCCGCAATGACCGATAAGCAGCGAGAAATGTAAGCCGGTGAATGATTGCGTTCCTTCGACGCCCAAATGGCGTAGAGAGCTTGCACTCCTTTAGTGAACGTTCCGATTTTCACCTCCGGTCCGTAACCACATTGGCTTTCAAGAAACTCCAGAACAAGTTGACCCGCATGACGGGCCATTCGCGCAGAAACCTTTTTGTCAGAGTGGTTGACGTAGTAGTGGTTGAGAACCGCGACCAGCATGACCTCGTCTGGGTGGCGTGGGTCATGCGCAACAGTGGCGATGGCAATCTTCGCTAATCGCTTTTTGGCTTCTTCGAAATCATCTGTCTTAAGACTTGTGCGGACAACCTGTCTGCTTCGGTTGTCATATCTGAAGGCGTAGTAGCCCTTCCTGCTTTCGACTTTACCGATCCATTGGCTGTCGATTTCGAATAGTTTGTCTTTGGACATGATGCTCCGGCCTCATTCTGGTGAAGCCACCTCGTCAATTCGCGTTCCGTGACGAGGCGTTTTCGACCTTTGTGAATATGCTGGAATTGCCCGGCGCGTGCCGCCCGGCGGAGCTCAATTTCCGTGAATAACTGAGGCCAGCGTCTCGCAGCTGACTCCAAAGTCATTAGATCGTCAAGGTGCAAATCCGGACCGGTAACCAATCGTTGAATTCCAAAGCAGTTTGAGCCACTTGCCAGATTTACCTCAACCCAAATATCAAGCAATTGGAAAAGTCGAGAGATCGCGTGCGAGCAGAGGAAGTCCTCCGTCTATCAGGTCGCAAATTTATTCCGCTCGTAATGCATCCCGTGAGTATTGTTACTCACATATGTTTTTTTATTTCATGCGGCAAGGAGGTCTTTCTTATCAGGACCCGATTGTACGATGACCATTTTTTCAGCTGGATACTGCTTGACCAAGGAATAGGCATCGCGTGGCGTACCGTTGAGCCACTTTTGAAACTCAGCTTCCTGCGTGAGGATCACCGGCATACGTTCGTGATTGATCGTTGCAACCAGTTCATTTGGAATGGTCGTCATGAAAGCAAACACTTCAATCTCAACAATCGGGCCATCTTTTTTCAATGGTCCTTTGTAATTGCGCCAAATCCCTGCAAACGCGAAGAGTGGCCTTGGCTGGTCACCCTTCAATGCAAACCAATGCCAAACAGCTGGCTTGAGACCCTTTGGTTCCGAAAATGAACTTGCCGGAACCAAACATCTGCGATCTTCGAACGATCCTTTCCAAAAACTACTCGATCGAATTTTGTCATCTCGGACATTTGCAACCCTTCGTGGTGCTTTGCCGTCTATCAACAAAACGAAACCCCAAGATTGATTGACAAGTTCGCGTTCGCCATCAGACGCATTGCGTATGATGGGTGCTGTAGTTCCAGGAAAATTAGCGTCGGCCCAATCAAAGAGAGGTAGGCGATTGTCAGAAACTTTGAAGAGTTTACCAACTGCATCGCGTGATCGTGTCATTGAGTAGAGGTTGCACATTTCAGCGGCTCATCAGGAAGCGTGTGGCAGTGTCAACGTGCGCAGGAAAACCAAGGTTGTTCATCACACTCCTTCTGACCCTCGCATAGAGCGTTTGATCGGACTGATTGGCCCTTCTGAGATTTTCCGTGGCAGTGTCGTAAGCGCGAGTTTTCAGCATGAGAACAAGAAGTGTGGCCTCGGTCTCAATCCTAGCCTTTTTGGCCTTGTGGCTTTTAATCTGTTCAAATGGAAACATTGTTTCAAACTAACATAATTAAGATGCCCTGCAATGGCGTTAGTAAATAGCTAGACGTCGCCAATTTTTGGATTTTTTCTATAATGTGCGAAGTTAACTGGCTATAGGTCTGTGTGTCTTCCGCTTTTAATCCGAAAGTTGAAGTTACAAGAAATACTTATTATTTTCGAGTCTGACCCGAAGCAGTCATCGCGACTTTGGTGCTTGACCATTGCGCTCGATTGTTCAGACTTCGCGTATTCGACTGGGATGTTGAGTGGCAGTTTGGCAAAGAGTCCAAAAGTTTGGTATTTATGCTAGACTCAAGTTCGTCGATCTCACGGTCTACAAAAGCTCTGAAATTTTTGCAGTGAATTCTACTAATACTGGTGCGGGCCATGGGCGCCGGGTTTCCAGTTCTCCTTCAGTCCCTCGTGCAATCAATCTGGCAATACACACTCAGCTCGGCCACTGGTCACGAACACCAGCAAACCAATCTTCCCGCCGGTTGCCGCCAAGTAATCCCGCACCTGCTCCCGATACAGCTTTATGACTTCCTCAGTTGGTTCAACATCACTCTTCCAATCAATGACCACTTCGACATTGTTGTTTCCGTCAAGTGCCAGAGCATCAGCGACGCCGCCCACGTAAATTGAGGCTTGCCCCGCCTGTTCCGCCGAAAATACGGTCATTTCTGGTAACAATCGCTGTCTAAGCTCTACCACTTCAGGGATATTGAGCGCACGCGTTACAGACGCCGCAAGTTCAGCCGCGTACGGACCGTCTTCGGCGCGCATCGCTTCGGCAACACCAAGTTCGGAAAGCAGGACTCTTGCTCTCAACTCCAGAATATCGAGGTCTTGTTCCGTCTCACCAGTCAGCACTTCCTCAAGCAGCTTGTGTATCATAAGCCCACGTTCACGCCCGCCCTGAATCAAAAGGCGCTCCTCATGACGCTGTGTCGTCGCGGGAATATTTTCGCTAAACGCGCCTTCGCCGACAAACACGTCCTCTTCCGATGGTCCAGATTCTTCACCGGCTGGCCCCTCGTGAAGGCTTGGACTCCGCCAAACAATCGTGCGTCGAGTTCCCGCGACCACCGCAGCTTCGGCTTCCCATGTCTCCTGATCCTGGCCGTTGGCAACTTCTTGTTGTGGATCGGCCGCCGTTCGAACAAGTGCCGCTGCATCGAAAGTAGGGAGCTGGGTCAAATCAGAATTAAAAAGGCTGTACCAGTCGTTTTGAATACGCTCGCTCTGCCGCGGCAACAGTAGCAAGTCGCATGCACGCGTGAGCGCTACATACCAAAGCCTGACGCGCTCCCTTCGCACCTGACCCTTCTCATCGGCTTTGACAACTTCATAGTCTGGCCCGGCGGAACCCATGAGCTTAAAGTGAACCGTGTTATCCGAACGTCGATGCAAAAAATCCACCGATTCATTCAGCTCAGTCGTCGAATTGATAGGAATCACGATGGGCCATTCGAGTCCTTTGGATGAATGAATCGTCGAGATCGCCACAGCTTCCGCATCGGCATCGGGGCGCCCCTCAATGTGTTTCTCTGTGTCTTCCCAATTAACTCGGACGGCATCTGCAAAAGCGACAAGACCGCGGGTTTCATAGGCGCGCGCCATCTCCAGGACCATCTCGACGTTAGCCAGCGAGCGCTCGGCACTTAGTCGGTAGCGAGCACGCAAGATGGGTCGAACGTTCAACTCTTCGATCGCCTCGGCCATTAGGTGGTAGGGCGTTGTCTGGCGCGCCTTTCGCGCGAGATTTTGCAGCACTTCAAGGGCGCGCTTCAGAACCGGATTAGTAATAACCTGGCAATCCGTCCAAAGGTGAAGCCGCGGAGTTTGGTTTTCTCCAATCGGGGGCAGCCCGATGATGGCATCGGCAATTTCCTCTTCGGTTAGTCCAACGAGTGGACCGCGAAGGAAGGCCCCGAACGCCAGCGTATCGCGTCGATCGGCAATTGCTCGCGTGACCGCGATCAGGTCCTGAACTTCCTGGCGTGTGTAGAAGCTCTTTCCAGCTTGTGACGCTATTGATATTTCGCGCTGTTCCAACGCTCGCTCGTAAATCCACAGACTCGTGCCCGTTGGAGCGAGAAGCGCAATATCACCGGGGCGGCAAGGCCGCATGACCTTCGATCGCTTGTCCCATACCTGATACGTTCCGATTAAACGACTAACAAGGTCAGCTACGATCCTTGCTTCCTCGCGCCGTATCAGATCAACCACGATCTTACCCTTGGTGTTCTTGTGGTCATCCCCAATCGTCACGTCGAAACAAGCAACGGCTGGCCGTTCATCGCTCGACAGTCTCGTCGGCCCTAACGCCGTGAAACCGGGCTGCCCGTTATCCTGGGAAAGCAACCCTCGAAACTGATCGTTCGCGAAGTCGATGATTTGCTTCAGCGATCGGAAGTTGGCGACGATTTCAAGCACCGCGTCAGAATTTTGCGCAAGAATTGCGCGCTTGGCATCGAGGTAGGTGTCAACGTCTGCACCACGAAAACGATAGATAGCCTGCTTCGGATCACCGACGACAAACAGACTGCCGGCCCGCAGCTTGCGCTCTGTCCACGGAACACCTTGATCCCCGTCTCCGCAAAGGTGCCACAGAATTTCTGCTTGCAGTGGATCGGTGTCCTGGAATTCATCGACAAGAATGCGCGGGTAACGCTGCGCTAGCGCCCGTCGTACATGCTCATTGCGACCCAGCAGATCGCGTGCGTGATGAAGCAGGTCGTCGAAGTCTAGAAGCGCCGCCTGTCGCTTATAGTCTGCGTACAATTTTGCGAGTGGTTCGAATTCGGCAACGAATTGCGCAAAGGCACTTGCCGCAACCGCGGCGACGAAGGCGGTGTAGGCGTCGCTGCACCCATCGTAATACGCTTGCCCCGCGGCGGAGAGCTGCGATCCACGTGGCATGCCGAGCCCCTTAGCGGTCGCCGCGCCTTCCCATTTGCGCTTCTTCCCCCAAGCGACGAAGCGAACTTCTGTGCCATGCTTGCATTCGGGTGGGACGTGGAGAAGGAGCTTCGCCACACTCCGTCCTGTTAGTGGACTTTTCCTCGCTTCATCGACGAGGCCCTTGAATTGCTGAAGGTCGTCGATGACGTTTGCGGTTTTCTCTTCCTCAACGCCACACTGTGCGTACCATCCGGCGAATGCTTCAATTTTGCCTGAAAGTTCCTTCAGAATGCCAGGGTCAATTGCCGCGCATGGCGCGGTAGCCGTTCGAGTCCTCCTCAGAAACGCTGCGGTCTCCTGAATGCGCTTTATGATGTGGTCGGGATCGTCCACAAGGAGTTCCGCGAAGAAGTCCTCCTCGCCCAATGCTGGCAATGCAGGCAGTCGGCCGAGACCCTCCGCGCCGCGATCACGACCGAAGCGCGCTGATAACCATGCCAATACTAAGTCTTCATATGCAAGATTGGCGGTGTCCGGGTCTATGATTGTTGCGCCAGGGTCGATACCCGCTTCGACAGGATACGGTTTCACGAGCTGCTGACAGAAACCGTGAATTGTCGTGCAAGTCAGCTCATCAAGCGTATCATCCGCGACAGTTATTGCTGCGGACTGGTTGGCGGAAATCCCATCGGGCAATGCGACCCGCAATTCGTCCGGAATGTCCGCTCGTGCCAGACGACCAACGAAGCCCTCAATTCGTTCGCGCAGCTCCGATGCCGCGGCCTCGGTAAACGTAATCGCTACGATCTCACGTGTGGGAACGCCCGCTGCGAGAAGAAGCGCCACGCGCCCCGCCATCAGTGCCGTCTTACCGCTCCCGGCGCCAGCCTCCACAAGGAGCGTCGTGTTGTGATCCAGGAGTGCGCGACGCCGCGCGGGCAGATCGGGTAAAACACCAGTCTCGGACATCACTCCATCTCCCATAGAGCCGAGAGATCGGCGAGACGATCAGAGATAAGGCTGCTCTTGAGCTCGAAGTAACTTTCCTTCGCGCCGCCGGGGAGCGCGAAGGCAAGATCATTGTAGTCATTTTGCGCGCCTGCCCCAGGCAACACATTCCCTGCCGTCGCGTAAAGCTGCGCGGCGTTTACAAAAACCGCCAGGTTTGCAAGCACTGCCTCCGGATCGGCGAGCTCGTATAGGCCATCCTTTTCCGCCCTTGGAAATAGAAGCCGCGTTTGAATGTCGTTCACGGTTGGGACGAGCGAGCGAACCGCATAGGCGTAGAGACAGCGCTGCAGTTCGGCTCCCCCTTTCAGCACCAATGGCTTTTTGCTAGGCGACTTCCCAGACTTGTAGTCAGTCACGCGCGCAATTTCGCCAGCGGCGTTAAGGTCAAGTCGATCGATCGCTCCACCTATTGCAACGGTAGTTCCGGGAATCACCACCGGAGTCGTCGGGTCCCACGGTAACAGGGCGCGCCGCTCGTCGGTCAGATCCTCCACACTTCTATCGCCACCAAACGGTATTTCGGCCCAGCTTCGCTGCCCGACCAGCGATTGCTCACGGTATCCCAAGGCAGCAACCGCAAGCGTGCGAATGTCTTGCAGCTTGCGTACCCAAATCACGGGTGGCGGCACGGGGCGCGTGCGTTCCCATTCGCGCGCGACAGAATCAAGAGCCCTGCTGATAGCGCCCGCAAGCGAAGCGTCATCAGCGGTGCCAAATCCTCCCGGTTTCGTCAACTCAAGGTCTGATACAGCGCGTTCCAACGTCGAATGGAGAATACCTCCAATAGCCAACGAATCGAGTTGCAGCGGTTCTTCTGATTCATCCGGCTCCTTCCATAAGAACCCGTAGGTCCACAGGTACCCGAGCGGGTCACGCAATAGCTTTGCGAGAGATGTCGCGGACTGGCGTCGGTTGAGTGAGGCAACGACGAGTGGGTGATTAGCTCTTACCAAGCCGTCGTGGGCCGTCAGTCGCTCCGTGTGCCAATCGATCCAACAAGACCGCGCCGAACGCGCCACCGGCAGGCACTCAAACTCCGCGGGTCGCGCGAACAAACGATCAGTCCAACCGGCCGCCTGCTCTGGGATTCGGGCGCGCTGGCGATATATCTCCACCGGCGTCTTCGGATATAGGGGTGAAACGCCATTCATACGTCCTTGCGTGTCGCGCCGGGCCCGCGAGCACACGACTTGTCGGGCTGTTGTTTTCAGGATCGTATCAAAATCCCGCCGATCAGCTTGATGCACCGGCAAGGGGTCAAGTAGCGATGATTTCACAATATGGTTTGGCAGAAGTGCATCTTCGGTCTGGTGGCGTGGCCACGCCCGCGAGGTGAGTCCGACGAGCCGTACCCACGGCCGGGGATCGGCCGCCAACGACGCCGCTGGCGCCCAGATGATATTTGCTTCCTGAGCCACCTGATCAGGCAGCGACAGCGATGCGAGCGTCACATCGAGGGCTTCGGGTGGCCCCTCGGTCAGGGCCCGCTGCCAAATTGCACGGCTGCGGCCACGCAAGAGAACGCTACCAACATCGCCCGCCCTCTTCAACCCGAACGCCAAGGTTTCAATCAAGTTGGCAAAAGTGCGAACTAACGCCGCAGAATTGGCTTCCTTCAATTTTGAAATTTCTGGCAGGACGTCGCGCCAAGATTCAGCGTCAAGCAGTGGCGCGTCTTCCGGAAGTGCACTCCACCAATTCGTCGGGACAATTTCAAAATCGGGATTTTGTGAGCGTAACAAAGCGATCAAGCGTGTCATACGCGCCTGGCTGAAGCCCCGTAATAGTACCTCAGCAAGCGCGGCCGCGAACTGGCCTTCCGACGTCGATAATGCTTTACGCCCATGAACGAAGTGGAGATCGATACCCGCCATTTCACTCAGAGCTTGAAAGTGATCGTTCCAGCCTGCCGGCGATGCGGCAACGATCGCGATCTCCTCTGGCTTGGCTGTTCCACTAGCAAGAAGAGCCCGTGCCCAACGCATTGCTTCCAACGCCTCGTGACGTGGGCTTGCGCAGGATTCGCACTGAATTTCGGGATCCTCTGGTGGGGCCTCCACAACGGCAATTCCAATGGTGCCGACCCACGCAGGCACTTGGCGTGGGCCCGCGACCCACACCACGTCGGTCACGGTCTTCAACGCCGCGAGCAATGGGCGCCATACGGGCGACATTTCTGTTCTACCGAGTATCCGGATCGGTCCGAACAGACCCTTTGCGTGTTGCAAATGCTGAAGCGCAATTTCAACCAGGTCGGCTGGCCGGCGCATCGATGAAGGCAATCGCTCGAGAACGTGCGCCTCGAGTCGAGAAACTGCGTCAATCCGCGAATGAACGTTAGCATCAGTCAAGCTACCGAGTTCAGCAAATTTGAGGCCGGCGGCCCAAGCCGTCTCGAGCGTAGCCGCTGCCGCTCTTGGAAAGCCTGGAAGTGTTTTGATTTCGTTGAATTCGCCAAGGTTGGTGCCGATAGCTTCGGCAATGGCCTCTTTGAGCGAGTCGGAATCGATTGCCTGGAGGAATCCGCCTGCTAGCCGTGCCGCTAGCTGCTCGATAGCAAGTGTCTGTAGGCCATGCCGACGCTTGATCGCGGCGTCACCGCGCTCCTTACGCCATGATAGGCGTGAATGTATCACATGTGTCTCGCGCACTAGCATCGCCCATTCTGGTAGTGATCTATCCTTCTAGCAGGGCAGAGTCGCAAAGGGAAATCGTCAATCTATCGCTCATCATTCCTTCCCCTGAATTCTGATTTGTCCCACGTATCACGGTCCGCGAGGCATCACTGTCGCGGCAATTCCGATAGTTGGTCAATCAAATTTTCCGACCTGCCTCAGTCCTTCGTCTCTGGCCCAGTTTAACTTCCGGCTCGCTTCTCCGGCCAACTTACTAAACTTTTCATCCATGTGCGCAACCTTGTCTGGATGATTTTGCGCTATCTTTGTCTTGTAAGCTTTTTTGATTTCTTCTTCTGTAGCGTCTATTGAAACGCCCAACTCCGTGTACCATTCACTAGTTTCCGGATGTTCGGGCACACTGTCTTCACTTTCATCCCCGCTATACTCAAATTCAACTGAGGGTTCATCTCTGAACGCGTGTGCGAATCCTTCGCACCGGCCAATCAATTCTCTGTTCTGAGTTTGCAGATTATTCTTGCGGATCAGATAAAATACTAGAATTGATACGCCCAACCCGCATGCAATAATCGGTTGATATTTCAAGTTAAAACCAAAAAACAAATCATGCGCTAGTGCGATCAAGGACAACAAGAAGCCCCCTAAGAACGCATCTCTTCCAGAAGCAACATTTACCCAACTATTGATACGGTTGAGTGGTGCGTTTCTCAGTCTTTCTTGCAAATCCTCTGCATGTTCAAGTTGCGGCCGAAGCAAAGCCCATTCTTGGTTCAATTCCTTGCCAAGCCTGTTGCGGTTATCATAAGTGCCATCAATTTTTATATTCAACCCGGCTCCCCGTTGGAGGCACCGTTCCAGCGCCTCTTTAGTTCGAGGGATTTCGCGCTCAGCTCGAGCCAGATCCTTTGTCTCTTCGGCTGACAATTCAAAAGTCTTTGGTTTCTTTAGAGCCTTAGCCTGGAAAATAAATAGCGGAGGTATGACCGCCAGAACCGGTGCCAGTAGGAACAAAAGCACCAAACCAAACACGCCCAACAATCCAAATTGCATCAGAGCTAACCCAAGACTCTGCCTCCTTGAGCCCATATCACTTGCCCCCAAATGCCATGACCGAGATCAGCGCAATCACCGAGAGCAAAAACAGGTAAACTAAAATGCTGGCCAAAGCCTGTACTATTGGAACATCTTTCCGGCGGCCACTTGCAATTGCTGACCCTAAGCTACTCGGAAACATGAACTGCAGCCAAAGCAAGGCCTTGCCCGGTAAAAAAAGGAACCACCAAGACAATGATCGTTTCTCTGGCAAAAAATCGTCCGACTTCCTTGCCATCAAAATGTTGACCACTTGATCGAGGGGTTGACCTTTTTTCTTTTCGCCAGGATTTCGATCCCGTTTCATATTTTCCCCCCAAATTCCTAATCAGCTCGTCGTGGCCCACTGATCCTGACTCTAAATCATATTTTTGGTTGAGTCAGTAGGCCTAACGCACCGTCTTGTGTACCCACATTCGTTGCACCTATTAGCTCAGGCAAGTTTGGATGTGCCAACTGGTTGATACCTATTTCAGGCGGCGTCTTCGTCTTGGGCAGACTGGGATGTCAGACTTCACCTTCGTAAGTCAAACTATCAATGAAGGCCATCCTTCCGTCCCATACCGCTTTCTCAGAAGGATTAGTTGGGCAGTCAGATTCATACCAGACTGATTCGCGAAGCGGCACAATCACGTCAGTCCAAAAATCATATGGCCTATCGTCTATGCTATCCAGATTTAGCAAGAACCTCAATTTTTTTTGGTTTCCATCGTTCAATACGAAAAAATAATCAGGCCTCTTCATTGTAGCAAACCGTGTAAGTCCAGCGACCCCTTCGCCCAATCCGGCTTCCACATAACGCCTAAGGTAATCTTTGTAATTTGCAAACTCGACAGGGCCGGTGAGGGGAATTTCATCCAAAGCATCAGAGAGCTTTTTAATATCGAAGTCCGCCCAATGGATTCTAAGGTAGCGGTTTGTCCCGAAGATTCCCCAATCAAGTCCGTCTAACTTTGTTTTGACTCCTGCAATCGATTTTTGGTTGTCTGTGCTCATCGCACCGAAGTTTGGAAAATCACTAAATCGAGTCGCAGCCACGCTAAGAACCTTTTTGCGATTGCTAAAATGTTTCTCGCCAGAAACAAGACTATAGTATTCGCTCCAAGTCATTTTTTGAACTCTTGCGGCGGCGATTGGAATTTGGCGCGGTACGCGTCCATCGGTCTGGTTTGTTTCGATTTCTGCTAGCCCGAAAGGCTTCAACCTATTTTGAAACCTTGAGAAATTGAAACTATAGTTTTCAAGGTCCTGACTGCTAAACACGCGGGCTTTACCATCCCAGTATCGGTCAAGAACGCTTTCAATTTCTAGCTTCATGGTGCTATTGGGATCATCTTCAGAGGTCAAAAGTATTGAGACCTCATCGTTGGCAGTAAATCCAGCGCGCGTGAAGTTCGCACTGCCTATTATGAGAGCCCAATCTTTGGGCGAAGTCTCAAACAGATAGATTTTCGGATGAAACAGCTCCGCGCCCGCATCCATAAACTTTACGCGATTGTCTCCTACAAATTCCAAAATGAATTTGGGGTTGGTTTGATAGAAATGTGTACCTATCACAGCGCGAACGATCTTCTCCTTCTGGCTCATCACGAGATCGAATGCCTTAAACCCAGCTGAAGCCCAAGCAACTGCCATGGACAGTCTGCTGTGCTTGTTAAACTGTTTACAAAACTCGTTTTCGATTTGCTTATAAGTGTCGAGGATTTTCATTTGCCCAGCCTAGCATTTTTTAACTTCCGTCCAAAAACAACATCTGAGATAGTCCCTTTTATAATTTGTTCCTAGACAAAGCGATCGAAGAAAAATAATCCTTCAGAACAATCGACAGAGTGCAATGGAATACCGCTTCTGGCCCATAGCGCCACATTGGATACTGGTATTTCTTGTCCGCAATTGAATTGAATGCAGACACATCAAGTTTGAGCCAATAATCGGTTTTGAAATTTGAGCTGACATACTACTAGTTGGTTTCCTGCCTTGACTCTTCTGTTTTTCTGTGAAAGAACAAATACAGAACAATCAGGAAAACTGTAATGCGTACCGAACCGATGCAAAGGTCTGCGGTGGGCGGCTTTGTTGCCGCTTCGTCTGAATATATTCCCGAACCGGAGCATGATCCGGCACGTGTTTTTGAGGCGTTGCGTGGCCATATCGCGCGATTGGAGAATTCTGTGCCGCAATTGTCAGGAGGCCGCATCCGTGGCCAGAACTGGACTTTTGGTGTTACCGATGTAGACGCCCATTTGCCTGAGCAAGGTTTGGCGCGTTCTGGCCTGCACGACATTTCGCCCAATGCCTATGGAGACATTCCAGCGGCGATGCGCCTCACATTGGCGATGGCAATACAGCGCTTGAGTGATCCAGTTGAGCGTCGGCCCCTATTGTGGTGCCGCGTAATTCGGGAAGTGCGTGAATATGGCAATTTGTATGGGCACGGAATCGAATCTATGGGGTTACCGCGCCACCGTTTTGTGACGGTGACATTGAAGCGGCCAGTGGATGCACTGTGGGTTACGGAGGAGGCGCTGAAATCGGGCGCAGTTGCCATCGTAATTACCGATGTGGATGCAAAACACACAAGTCTGACGGCTACACGGCGACTTTCACTTGCAGCGCAAACCGGCAAGGCCGCCGGGTTGATGGTTTTCACGACACCGCAAACTGTGTCGACAGCCAGCCACACGCGGTGGATTGCCTCTGCCAGCCGCTCGCAACCTCCGCCTTATGACCCTCATGCACCAGGAAAACCGTCATGGAATTTGGAGTTAGTGCGCGCCCGAGGTGGAAGACCGGGGGCTTGGGTAGTGGAATGGCAAAATGCGCCGTATCGTTTCAATTTGGTTTCCAAACTTCGCAGTGGAGAGGTTCACGCGGGCACGGCTGAAACAGTCGAAATCAGCGCCTCCCAAGGGCTCTCCATTCGTACTGGTTGAAGCGGGACCGCGTGGCTTACGTGTGGTCGCCCTGAACGCATCGGCGCGAAGCTTTGGAATATCCTTGGGCCAGCGCTTGGCGGATGCCCGCGCTCAAGAACCCGATCTGCTTTCAGAGCTACATGAACCTGATCAAGACATGGCAAGCCTGTTGGGCCTGTGCCGCTGGATGGAACGCTATAGTCCGTTGGTGTCACCTGATGCACCAGATGGTGTCTTGTTGGACGTGACGGGTATCCCGCATCTGTTTGGTGGTGAAGCCGCACTGCTGAACGAGATGCGCGAGCGCTTGGCGCATTATGGTTTCTCAACCTCCATTTCCATCGCCAAGACTATTGGTGCTGCGTGGGGTTTGGCGCGTTACGCCAGGGGAGGCGAGGTACTTGAGCCTCTGCCTATTGAAGCTCTTCGTATTGATGGTGAAGCTGCAAAAATCCTGCGCCGCCTTGGTCTCAAAACGATTGGTTCGCTGATGGGCATTCCCCGCTCGTCACTGGCTAGGCGATTTCGCGGAGAGCGTATCCATGAAAATGTTCTGACCCGGCTTGATGAGGTGCTGGGCGTTCGTGATGAATCATTGATCCCACTAAATCCGCCACCTACCTTTGTCGCTCACCGCGCTTTGATGGAGCCCTTGATTTCGACAGAAGGTTTGGAAAGTCTGTTAACGGGACTGGTCACCTTGCTGTGCCGTGATCTGGAAAAGCAAAACCAAGGAGCTTTGCGCCTTTCGCTGAAGCTCTATCGCAGCGAGGGTTCACGCAGCACCTTGCCTGCTGGATTGTCATCGCCTTCCCATGACCCGGCGCATATCTTCAGACTTCTAAAGCCACGACTTGAAACCATTGATGCAGGCTTCGGCATAGACGCCATGACCTTGGAAGCCCGCGAAACCGCCACTGTCAAATCGCAGCAATATGGATTTATGGAAGATACTTCAGTTGCCGATTTTGACCGTTTGAATGACCGGGTGATGAACAGGCACGATGCTGCCTTAGAAGGCCGCGTTGCTATAGAAAGCTATGTGCCAGAGCGAGCCGAGAAGAAATCCTATAAACGCGTTCAAAGTCCAACGCTGCAGCCAACCAAGCTCCGCCCTTTGCTCATTCTTGAAGCGGCGGAAGCAGCTTCGGTCATCGCCTCAGTGCCAGATGGTCCGCCGATGCGCTTTACATGGCGCAAGGTCACGCGGCGCGTGTTGCGGTCACAAGGTCCTGAACGCATTGCGCCGGAATGGTGGCAACTCCGCGAGGGACAGCAACCGCGTGATTATTATGTGATCGAGGACGACGAGGGCCGCCGCTACTGGATTTATCGTGAGGGTTTGTACGGAGAAACTGGAGAGATGCAGCCCAAATGGTTTGTGCACGGGCTATCGGCATGACCCACTATGCCGAACTCCAATGTGCTACCAACTTCTCGTTTTTGCGAGGGGCGTCTCATGCCGAGGAGCTGGTCACGCAAGCCAAGCATCTCGGCATTGCGGCCATTGGGATAACCGATCGCAACACGCTTGCTGGCGTTGTTCGCGCCCATGCCGCTGCCAAGGACATGGACCTTAAAATGATTGTGGGTGCCAAGCTGGTGCTCGATAACGTCTCGTTGCTCGCATACCCAACTAATAGGGGCGCTTACGGGAGGCTTTGTCGGTTGCTCTCTCTTGGCCAGCGCCGTGCAGTGAAAGCCCAATGCATCCTCACTCTTGAAGATGTCTATGACCACGCCGATGGCCTCATCTTTGCGCTGCTCCCCGAAAATGCAGACGAGCTTGAGACCATTCGTAAGAATTTACGTGCTCCCCTCTATTTGGCTGTAAACCGACTTTACAACGGCAATGACAATGCCCACATCAACATGCTGGCCGAACTGGCCCACAAACATAAGGTTCCGCTACTCGCCACCAATGACGTGCTTTATCACCACCCCACGCGCCGCGTATTGCAGGATGTGGTCACTGCCATTCGTGAAGGCGTGATGGTGGCAGAAGCCGGGTTTCTGCTGCAAGCCAATGCCGAGCGTCATCTCAAAACGCCCGAGGAAATGGCGCGGCTGTTTCGCCAGCACCCGCAAGCCATCGCTAACACGATCGACATTGCCAATGCTTGCACCTTCTCTCTCGACGAGTTGAAATATGAATATCCTGAAGAGCCAATCCCCAAGGGCTCGACACCACAAGCCCATATGACCCATCTCAGTTGGGAAGGGGCGAAGATCCGCTATCCCGAGGGTGTTCCTGACAAGGTGAAAGCCAACATCGTCAAAGAATTGGCGATGATTGAGAAGTTGAATTACGCGCCTTATTTTCTGACCGTACATGACATTGTGAATTTTGCCCGCACGCGCCCCAATCCCATTCTGTGTCAAGGGCGTGGCTCGGCGGCAAATTCCACCGTATGTTATGTGATTGGCATTACGGCTGTTGACCCCAACCAGATCGACCTGCTGTTTGAGCGGTTCATTTCTGAGGAGCGCAAAGAGCCACCCGACATTGATGTCGATTTTGAACATGAGCGGCGCGAAGAGGTGATCCAATATCTCTATGAGCGTTATGGCCGCGAACGCGCTGGTCTATGCGCCACCGTCATTACCTATCGAGGCCGCAGCGCGGTGCGCGAAGTGGGCAAGGTGATGGGCCTCTCCGAAGATGTGACGGCGGCACTGGCTGGCATCGTCTGGGGTTCCATGCGTGAAGAAATGCACAATGGCCGTTTGAAAGAGGCAGGGCTTGACCCTGATGACCCGCTGCTCGCCCGCGTGATCGAATTGGCCGATGAGATCGCTGGCTTCCCGCGCCATCTCTCGCAGCATGTCGGTGGCTTCATTCTCACGCGTGAACGCCTCGACGAAACGGTGCCCATTGGCAATGGCGCGATGGATGACCGTACCTTCATCGAATGGGACAAGGACGACATTGATACGCTCGGTATTCTCAAAGTGGACGTGCTGGCTTTGGGGATGCTCACTTGCATTCGCAAATCTTTCGAATTGATCGAGGCTTGGTATGGCCACCAATATTCTCTGGCCACCGTGCCGCGTGAAGACATGGGTGTTTACGACATGCTGTGTAGGGCGGACTCAATTGGTGTGTTCCAAGTGGAAAGCCGGGCGCAGATGAACATGCTGCCGCGTTTGAAACCCCGTTGCTTCTACGATCTGGTCATCGAGGTGGCAATTGTCCGCCCAGGCCCCATTCAAGGCGATATGGTGCATCCCTATTTGTGCCGACGTGACGGGATTGAGCCGGAAGAATATCCATCACCCAATCCTGCATTTGGCCCGCCCGATGAACTCCGCCAAGTGCTCGGTCGCACCAAGGGCGTACCACTGTTCCAAGAACAAGCGATGAAACTCGCCATGGTGGCGGCTGAATTTACCCCCGGTGAAATGAATGAGCTGCGCAAGGCCATGGCCACGTTTCGCAGATGCGGCACCATTGGCAGGCTAGAACAAAAAATGGTCAGCCGGATGGTGGAGCGCGGCTATGACACTGAATTTGCCCAGCGTTGCTTCAACCAGATCAAAGGGTTTGGTGAATATGGTTTTCCTGAAAGCCATGCCGCCAGTTTTGCCCATCTCGTTTATGTGTCGTCCTGGCTCAAATGTTATTATCCAGCGGTGTTTGCAACGGCCTTACTCAATTCTCAGCCGATGGGCTTCTACGCGCCAGCGCAAATTGTTCGCGACGCGGGGGAACATGGCGTCGAGGTCCGTGCGCCCGATGTGAATTTTAGCAGTTGGGATTCAACGCTAGAAGGCGAGGGTGAACATCCCAATGTGCGACTTGGCTTGCGTGAGGTGGATGGCTTGAAGGAGTTGGATGCCAAACAAATCAAATCCAGCAAAACCATTTCTGATCTCTATCGTTCAGGCATTCCCGTCTCCGCCCTTGAAAAGCTCAGCAGTGCCGATGCGTTTCGCTCAGTTGGTATGGATCGCCGTGCGGCACTGTGGGAGGTGAAAGCCTTGGCCAAAGCCAAGCCCCTGCCGCTGTTTGAGTTTGCTGATGCACGTGATCAGGGCGAAGAAACAAAAGTTGTGCTGCCAGAAATGCCGCTGTCCGAGCATGTGGTGAATGACTATCAGACTTTAAAACTGTCACTCAAAGCCCATCCGATGAGTTTTCTGCGCGAGCGCTGCAAGATTGAGCGCGTGACGGATAACGCCAAGCTCAAACTTGCCAAAAACAACGCCCTGGTTTCGGTGGCTGGGATTGTGCTGGTAAGGCAAAGACCGGGGTCAGCCAAAGGTGTTGTGTTCCTCACGCTGGAAGATGAGTTCTCAGTTTGCAATGTGGTGATCTGGCCCCAGGTGTTAGAAAACTATCGCTCCGTTGTGATGGGAGCGCGCCTGATGCTCATTCGCGGACGGGTGCAGAAATCCAATGACGTGCTGCATGTTGTGGCCAATCGCGTTGAAGACAAAACGCCCTGGCTGGCACTATTAACCGAAGATGGCGCGTTGTTGAAAAATCCCCTGGCACGGACTGATGAGGTGGCAAGACCTGGCCCTGATCCGCATCATCCCGCCGCCCGCCATCCACGCCAAGTGCGGGTCATTCCAAAGTCACGAGACTTTCATTGAGCAGAACGAATTGTCGCTGCATTGAAACGGTCAATCAGACTTAAATCGAAATTCTCGCACCGGCGTGCCACAACTGAAGCAGCTTGAAGATGAGAATGACAAGCTGAAGAAATTGGTTGTCGATCTGCCGCTCACAAGGCGATGCCGCACGATGTGCTCCGCCAAAAATTGTAAGGCCTGCCCATGAGCGCAAGTTGGTGGACAAAGTTTGCTGTAAATGGGATGTCTCAATCCGCAGAGCCTGGGAGGTTCTTCTGGTTGATACATCAACCTACCTCTACAACCTCCATCGCCGTGGACAGGCCGATATCGAGAAGCAAATCAAAGAGATTGCTGAGACGCGTATGCGCTACAGCTACAGACGTATGCGTGCGCTGTTGTTGCCAGAGAGTTGGATGATCAACATCAAGCGGACAAGACGCGTCTATACTGAATTAGGCCCACAGTTGCGCGACAAATAGTCGAGGCATAGAGTGAAGGCGAAGCGTCGAGAACGCAGAATACAAGCGACTGCCCCGGACGAGACATCGGTGACAGATTTTTTGAACGATCAGCTTGCTATGGTAAGAAGCTGTGGGTTCTGACGGTTGTCGACATTTTCTCGAAGTTCTAGTCTGTTGTTTATCCACGCTTCAGGTATCGTGTAGAGGATGTGGTGATGGCTTTAGAAATCGTGTGCGGCAAGATCAATTATCCAAAGACGATCCGCACCGACCAAGGATCGGAGTTCACCTCGACCGATCTTGATCTGTGGGTTTATGCAAACGGCGTTGTCCTCGACTTCTCGCGCCTAGGCAAACCAAAAGACAATGCCTCAATCGAAGCCTAAAACAGCAAGTTCCGCAGCGAATGTCTAAACTCACACTGATCCATGAGCCTTTACGACGGGCGCGCAAAGCTGGATGATTGGCGCAGATACTACAGTGAAGAAAGACCACATAGCGGCTTTGGTCAAATGACGCCGATTCTGCTGCATAAGTCCGGTGACGCATCCAGCCAGTCACTGGCGAAAGAGACGGAAAACTCTGGTCTCATGTGATCCAGCAGGTCGGAGCTGACCTCCAGGCCCAAAACTCCAGCCTGAGGTGATTTAGGCTTGGGCTCAGAGCAAGAGGCCCAAAACTCTATCATCAGGTGATTCTAGATTTGGGCCCAGAGCAAGTTTATTTGCAGACTCCGCCGATCAGATCGCTCGACAGTTTGGAAATTGCATCGGCATCCTTCATTCTCAGCAGCTTGCCTACGCCCGCTATGCACTTTGCTGGCCCTAACACGCCTGCGCGGGATAGCTGGAAGGTTTCCGCTGTGGATAAGCCCTTTTTGCCCAAGCTGATTTCGAGAATGTAGGCAAGATTTTGGTCCTTGGTAAAAAATGGAAAAATGCGGGTTGCTTCGTACACTAAATTTCCGTCGGGATCCTTTTTGTCGGTGAGAAGAAGGCTGCACCCTTTGGCCTCAAAGTCGTCCAAATTCCAGCTGTTCGGCTCGCGGTATTCGCTAATTATGGATTTGCCACTTTTGGTATCTTTGTAAACGGGCCATGAAACATCCAGCCCGTCGCCAGATTTCAATTTCACATTGTCTATTCCTTCTTTGTTTGGCAAAGACGTTGTATCGACCTTGGCTACAAAATAGCATTCCGTTGAGCCGATCTTTTTTGCCCATTTGTCTGCATTGGATTCAGCCACTTTACCATTGAGGGAGTTGTTTTGTTCAATCTTTGCCCTGATTGAACGAGCCTCATCGCCGTGGCTAGACATCCAATTTTTTGTTTCTTCAACATTAGAGGCACCATGAAGAACTGCGCAACTTGTAACCTCTAAAGCAAGCGCAGAAATATCCTCCCCTCCAATTTTGAATTGGTCATCAAGCATAGCCTGTAATACAGCAACCCCTTCTTCCCCCATCAGCGGCAACGGGCGTTCGTATTCTATGCCGCCAACTTCGATCGTTGCAAGAGAGCCGATAAAGGCATTTTTGTTACCAATTTTTGCCATGAGGACAGCATTTCCAACCGCCATGACAGCACAAGTGTTATTTTCAGGGTAGTAGATTACCCTTATTGAAGACTTGGACTTTGCAGGCATAGAAAATATTGTTGTTAATGCTAAGGCTAAAGCCATTGAGAATATAGAATTACGACCACAGCGCATCGTATTAACCCCTCCAAACACTTAGTTGGCGAGAAACTATCGGAATTCCGAGGTTCAGTCATCCCACTCGCCGCACTTGTGGATCAAATTCCTTTATAGATTGAGAAACCCGAAATCTTCGCACAAGTTGGAATCACGGTATCCCCGCCGTCACGACATTGATGTCACATTTATCGGGATCAACAATATAATATAAGCCGGGCAACTTCGCATTTTCACAAGTAAGTTCCATGCCAGAGTCACAATGGGCTGATTTGGAGACGATGGCATGGTCCAAGTTTGAGCCGATTTTGTTACCCAAAGCGGCGGCGACACCATCACCGTATTTGACAAGTGATTGTACTACTAGCCCACTCCCGTCGTAGTAAATTTCAATTCTTACGGTGGAGCACCACGCCGGGCTTTCAGTGGTTGATCTCTTTCGCAAGCATGGGATCAGCGATGCGACATTTTACAAATGGCGGGCCAGGTATGGCGGCATGGATGTGTCGGACGCCAAGAAGCTGAAGGCTCTTCAAGATGAGAATGCCAACGCGATTGAAATTATTCGATCCGGTGAGATCGTTAATTATCGCTATGAAGTAGAAACGCAGCGGATTTTAGAAACGCTGTGATTGATGCAACCGCTCATTGAAATCATAAGTTGAATGTGGTTATGTATGCAACTGAAAACTTGGTCTTGGCTTTGGACGGCGAATTTTCCAATTGGAACGCCTAAATTTCCAATTTGGGATTTGTTGCATGGGGGCAATTAGCGACATTGAGGAGTGCCTTGTCCTCATGGTCAAATCAGATGAGTTGACGACGCGTCCACGCGAATCAAAACTTAAGATTTGGTTCGATAGTTTTGCCTCAAATTTGCTGGTTCCCGTTCATTTCGCGACCATTGGAAGTGGCATCGACTTAAAGGATTGGTTCGAAGCACAAATCAAATTGCAAGCCACCAATGAAAGAAGGCGGCTATTGCTTGGTGGATTTCACCTTGAAGACGCGATTACTTTTGTAGGACTGGAAGGTCTCGTCCAAGGCTTTGATGTTTTCCTTCTCGCCGACTTGATTGACGCTCAAGACCCTAAATATTCAGAATTTCATTGGCAGAGGCTGTTCCAAGCAGGTGGTGTTCCAACGACAATGTCGCAGATGTTGGCGGAATGGAAAACATCGGAAAGCTGTGAGGTAAAAGCATTAAAAATAGTTGAGCACTCTAATAAGTACCATCAGATCGAGAAGTGATCCGTGTGCGCCCCCACTAAAGCGGGTCGGGCTGTCGTGTACCAAGCCCATCTCCATTTTTGAAACAATCTCTTAGTTCGATGGTCTCGGCCCTTCGGGCTTCCATCCCTGGCGCAGGTTCGTCAATGTTCTGTCGTGGATGGTGCTGCGCACCGACATTTCTTGAAGGTCCGACCTCGTTCGCGGGGTGGGCGGCGCTCCTTTCTAGGCCCGCTGCGGCGGGCCGCAACTGCGCAAGTTCTTTAAGTTCACAGTGATCGACAAAGTTCTCAAAAGCGCAGTCCTCCACTGACGTTCCGGCCGCCCCATCACAAACGTGATGGGGCCCCCAAGATGGTGCGGCCCACCTCAATCAGCGGGCCTCTTCAGTCGCAAGGCACCGCCCACCCCGCTCACATGGGGACTTTTTTGTCAACGCCGACTTTATGTTTTCATCCCTTAGCCTTTCAAATAATTTTATTTCCAAGGTCTGAGCTTGTTCCGTGGCATGACGATCAATATCGCCAGTCCCAACTCACATACGGTCGCCGCGCTAAGCAGCTGCACCAACATCCCGCTTTCGCCGGGCAAAGCTCAGGGTGACGTGACCAATCTTCCGGTCGGCATTTGAAGCCATACGGGGTGGCAGGTTCGTCAACCCTGGATCAATCGGGAATGATCAATCCCGATAGATTGCGTAAAAATATTTTGTTCATAGTGACTTGATGATTGCTCCTTCAATAACAACACCGTCCTTCACAAACTTCCACAACGCGACAAGAAGCTTTCTGGCTAGCGCAACGATCGCAGGTTTTCTTCGCCGACCTCCCTCTAATGCAACGCGTTCTTTGAACCAGCGCGCCAATGCCGATCCCGGTTGATGCAAGAGCCAAAACCACGCGAGTTGCACCATGATCGTTCGAAGCCTGGGATTGCCGGATTTTGACACACCTTGTTCATGGCTTATCGAGCCACTCTGCCATGGAGTTGGGGTTAGTCCAGCATAAGATGCTAATTGTCGTCGATTGGCAAAATCGCGGAACAGTCCCTCTGACCATAGAATTTCTGCAAATTCAGGACCGACTCCCTTCAATGTCATCAACCGTGCAATTCCAACGGGTATACTTTCGGCGGTTTTAGCGGCAGCAATTTCTTGGTCACGATCTGCTTCGACTGCTTTGATCTGCTCCAACAAAAGTTCGAGTCGATCAAAAGCTCGCACAATTTCATCGCTGAGCCGATTTGGCAGAGGTCGTCCATCACCCGTCGCCACCTCTTCGAAACGCTTTCGCCGATCACGCTTCAAGGGCTCGAAACCGGCAACACCCTGCGAGAACAAAAGCCCCTTAATGCGGTTGACGAGTCTGATCCGCTCCGCGATCAAACCCCTCCGTTCACGGCTGATGCGACGGCGGTCTTCTTCCTCGGGACTAGGCGGAACCACCATAGAGCACACACGTGGCTCGCCACGTTTATGTGCAAGAAGTGCCCGCAACAGAGTTTCACCGTCCAACCGATCTGTCTTGGCACGACGGAACCTGCGCGGTGTTGCAATCGATGCGGCATCCACAACATGGCTTTCGACACCAGTTTTCAAGAGTGCTCGGTGAATCCAAAAACCGTCAAGGCCGGCCTCTTGGATTGAAACGATTGGCAAGACCTTATTGCATTGTTCCTTGGCTTTTGCCGACAGTTTGTCGAGCCTTTGGTGCAAGCCGTTTAAGTCGCCTGCGTGCAGTGTGTGTCTCGACATTTTGTCATTGCCGCCAGGTAGCAGAGATGTCACCAACCAAGTTGACCGACTAAGTTCCAACGATACAAAGATTGCGTTCAAGGTCGTGTGTACAGATTGATTGGGTATGAGCGTGTCCATTTCAATATCCATAATTTTCTCCCAGTGATCATTGTTTCAATATTGCAGTTCCTTTGCATACTCACAGACGCAACTATGGCCATCGCTGCGCGATGACTTTTTTTGTTGGCCCAGAACCGCGATCGCGGGGTGGGCGGCGCTCCTTTCTAGACCCGCTGCGGCGGCCTGCAACTGCGCAAGATTTCAAAGTTCGCAAGGTTCGACATCGCTCTCATTCGCGCAGTCCTTCACTTCGTTACGGCCTTCGGTGCAGACCGCCTCAATCAGCGGGTCTTTTCAGTCGCAAGACGCCGCCCACCCCACTCTCGGGGTTCAGGTGCGGAAGAGAAGAGCGAAGCAGCATCTAGTCCCCATGGGATCTTCCGGGGTTCGGATGCGAAGGAGGGAACACAGATGTCGAAGGCCATTGGAAAAGATAATATCTATCGTGAAATCACCGACAAGATCATTGCCGAGCTTGAACATGGGCTTGTGCCATGGGTGCAGCCTTGGGCTGCTAGCCACCAGCTTTGCCCCTTGGGGCTTCCTGTCAATGGTCTGACGCGGCGCAGTTATTCCGGCATCAACATTCTGCTGCTTTGGTCTGCCCTTGAGGAAAAGGGTTTTGGCTTGCCCTATTGGCTGACCTTCCAACAGTGCGTTGCCATGGGTGGCAGTGTGCGGAAAGGCGAGAAGGGCACGCATGTCTATTTCGCCGACAAGTTTGTGCCCCAGAAGGAACAGCAGCGGGCCAAGGACGAGGGCACCGACCCGTCATCCATTCATTTCTTGAAGCGTTACACGGTGTTCAATGCCGAGCAATGTGACGGCTTACCCGTTGGCTTGTTTGGCAAAATTGAACCACGCGAGCCGCGTGAGATCGTGCCGGAAGCTGAAGCCCTGATTGAGGCAACGGGTGCGGATTTCGGCATTGGTGGTGATCAGGCTTTCTATGTGCCGTCAGAAGATTTTATCCGCATCCCGCACCAGACGGCTTACCCCGATCAGATCAATTATTACCGCACGGCTTTTCATGAATTAGGTCATTGGACGGGCCATAGAACCCGCCTTGACCGCAGTCTGACGACCAAATTCGGGACGGTAGATTATGCCCGCGAGGAACTGGTTGCCGAACTGGCGACCGCCTTTGTCTGTGCCAGCCTTGGCATCGTGCCTACCGTCCGCCATGCCGATTACTTAGGCCAATGGTTGCAAGTCTTGAAAGAGGATGCTCGCGCCATTGTGAAGGCAGCAAGTCTTGCGTCTAAAGCTTGCGACTTCATTCTGCAATTCAGAGCAGCAAGCAAAGACAATTCAGATTTGGAGCAGGCGGCATGAGTGCCACCGCTCCCATCCCCTTCGATACGGGAGCCACTGTTCAAGGCCAGCAAGTGCTGGTTCCTGGGGTGCGACCCGTTTCGATGAAGGCGCGGCTTGAGGTGCTGGCCGCGCATCCCATGGCTTCCGATAGGCTGCAAAAGCTTTGCGACATCGGCATCTTCGATGAAGTGGCCCGGAACCAGATGGATTTATTCAGCACCTACAAACCCAAGCTAACTCAGGAGTAAACATCATGGAACTTATGCATATCCCTTTGTCAGAACTCGCCATCGCCAAGACCAATGTCAGGCATGGCGTTAAGAAGGCTGACTTTGAAGATTTAATCCCCAGCATCCGCCAACGCGGCATTCTGCAACCACTATTGGTTAGAAAGAATGGCAACGGCTACGAGATCGTTGCTGGACGGCGGCGCTATCTCGCAGTGCAATCCTTGGAAAAGGAAGGCTTGGAGATTGAAGCCATTCCTTGCGCCATCATGGCAAAAGGTGACGATGCAGCAGCCCTTGAAGCCTCATTGATTGAGAATGTTGCCCGCCTTCCCATGGATGACATGGATCAGTTTGAAGCCTTTCAACGACTTCTTAAAGAAGGTCGCACCATCGAAGAAATCGCTAATACCTTTGGCGTGACCGAAATCATGGTGAAGCGCCGCTTGGCCATTGCCAATCTTTCGCCCAAGATCAGGACGGCTTATCGTGCCGAGGAGATCGACGGCGAGACCTTGCGGGCTTTGACGCTTGCTTCAAAGCAACAACAAAAAGATTGGCTTCTGCTGTTTGAAGACCCAGAGCAACATGCGCCAAAGGGAGCCAATCTCAAACGCTGGCTGCTTGGAGGTTCACAAATTCCCACCACGAATGCCATCTTTGAAATCGGAAACTACAAGGGTGAAATCGTCTCTGACCTGTTTGGAGAGGAGAGCTATTTCGCCAATCCCGATACGTTTTGGCCGCTTCAACTTGAAGCTATTGCCAAACTCAAAGCCAGCTTTGAAGCCAATGGCTGGAGCCGTGTGGAAGTCATGGAGCAGAACCAAAGATTTAACCAATGGGATTACGAACACACAGATAAGGACAAAGGTGGCGCGGTGTTCATTGCTGTCTCAGACCGTGGCGAAGTGGAAGCCCATGAGGGCTATCTCACAAGTTCCGAGGTGCGCAAGACAACGGCCAAGACCAAGGCAACGGCAAACCCGCAAGCCAAATCCGAAAAGCCGGAACTGACCAAACCGATGCAGAACTATTTCAATCTGCATCGCCATGCTGCTGTCAGGATTGAACTTCTCAATCATCCGCAAGTCGCATTGCGCTTGGCAGTCGCTCACATGATTGCTGGTTCCAGCGTTTGGCGTGTCAGTCCTGACCCGCAAAAGGCCGATAAGCCTGAGATCAAAGCATCAGTTATGCAGTCGAAGGCTCAGCAAGCATTCACAGAAAAGCGGCAAGCGGTGCTTGATATTTTGGAAATGGACATCGCTAGAAATATGCTTGTCCGGCCCAATGGCGACGACTATCAGACGGTTGCCGTCTTTGCGCAACTGCTCAAACTGAGAGACGAGGACGTGTTGCAAGTTCTTTCCTTTGCCATGGCGGAAACCTTGGAAGCTGGCACTGCAATTGTCGAAGCGGTTGGTGTCAAAACCAATACTGACATGACCAGCACATGGGTTCCTGATGAGACATTCCTGTCTTTGATTGTGGGCAAGGATGTGCTTCACGGCATCCTGTCGGAGCTTGGTGGTGCAGCAGTTGCCAATGGCAACAAGGATGAAACTGGCAAAGTTCAGAAAGGCATTATTCGAGATTTTCTGAATGGTTCCAATGAAAGAACCCAAGTGCAGAACTGGCTTCCAGCCTATGCCCGCTTCCCTGCCGCAGCCTATACGACACGCGGCGGCACAGGTAGTGGTGACAGCTGGAAGAAGGTCGCTTCATTGTTTGAGAGCGCCAACTCTTAGTCGGCATTGAAGTTGATTGCCCCCGTGCAAATCTCGCGCGGGGGCTTTTGTTTGATCGACTGGATTCCAGATCACCGCGTAGAGGTCTTTGTCGTCTGATCCCGCAGCCTCGCGAAGATTGGCGTAAAGATTCGGCGATCCAGACTCAGGCGCAGCGATTGAGAGGCTCACATATTCCGTATTGGAGGTTTCGCACTTGCGCGTCCAACCTGCACCGATTTCGATGTCTGCAAGCACACGCGGAAGCCAAGTTGGCCGTTGCTGGTATTTTTCGCGCAGGTAAAACGTTGATGTCGGCTTTGATGCTGACCGTGTTCAGTCAGCCCTTAAATCGTCCGCCGGCTTGCTTGTTACATCTCCAACCGCATTCAGCCTCTGCCCTTTGGCATTGCTCGAAGCCCTGTTTCTCAGGCGTGCCCTCAGAGACCTACATCTGTCCAAAGCCGGTCCCGAAACCCTGTCGCCCCATTTTTTTCCCCGCCGCGATGCGGCTCCTCGCGGACGCTCACGCTCCAAAAAACTGTTGTGACAAGGTCCTCCACTGCGTTACGGCCAAGAGGTTCAGGTCCGTTTTGGCAGATGAACGGTCAGGCATCGCCAGGGGAACAGTCCTCGAAGCGAAATCAAATGGAGAATATCATGACTGCAATCGGATACGTGACCAAACAAGTCGACGGACGTTACAAAGGAACCTTGCGCACTGTCAGCATCAAAGCCGACATCGACATCTTGCCCAACATCCAGAAGACCGCCGACAGCCAACCCGACTTTCGTGTGATGACCGAGGGCATCGAAATTGGTGCAGGTTGGACGCGCAAAGGCGAAACCTCCAACAAAGAATATGTAAGCCTCTCCATCGCCGCCCCTGAGTTTGGCCCTAAGAAACTTTACGCCAATCTCGGCAAGGCAGCGGGGTCGGAAGACAAAGACCTCTACGCGGTGATCTGGAACCCCGCCGACTAAATAGCAGCCCCCGCGCAACTCATGCGCGGGGGCAATTCTCTTCAATGAAAGGCGAGTGACGGGTTCTCACACAACCTACACGACTCATACTCGCCACAATTGTGAAACATTTGTTAGTCGTCCGATTCGCTGGGCCAAAATCAAAAACACTCAAGTCCGTAAGTAGAAACCACCACCGTGAAAACGATGGTTGGCGGAGTATTGTGTATGCCTCAAGTCCTAAAATCTAGGACGGCTTGGGGACGGCGACTGAAAGATTATGCCTACACGCAGGGGCTCGATAGACCCGGTTGGGCATGGGAATTTGTGCGGCGTAACGACAGGTTTCTGCGCGATTGTCGACTTTCAAAAGCGGGGCGACCTGTCGAAATCACCCATGTTTCGGGTGCCATTTGTTTGCGGCCAAGGCGCAGGTTCGTGCTGGCCGAGGCTTGGGGCCTGAGGCTGTTTCCGAACCCAGAGAAATCGTCAGCCGACACACCCGTGTTCTGGCTACCCGATCAACTCAAATATCACGCCAACAGTACGATGTATCATGCCAATGACGACATGGACGAGACGATTTCGCTGCGAGACTTTACCTGTCACCGCACAGTTTTGATCGACAATTGTACCGAGCACGTGATAATTCGCAGCGCTCAGGAAAGTACGCGTCTCTGTCTCGCGGGGCGATCAATTCTCTTTGGTAAATGCAAATATGCGTTTCGGATTGATGCACTTTCTCGACTTGAAAAGGTTGTCGAAACACTGCGAAAATTGACATCGCTCCGCGAAATTTCAACGCCGACTGAACCTCAATGCAATCAGCATGAAACACATTTGCGCAATTATCTAATCGCTCTTGATGGTCATCTTGCTGGCCGAACTTACCGCGAAATAGCGGAAGTTATATACGGGCCAATCCGCGTTAAAGGCGTTTGGACCAACGAAACCCGTCACCTGAAAGAGGAAATGCGCCGCGCCGTAAGACGAGGCATCGAGTATATGGAAGGTGAATATCGCGCCCTGCTTTAGGGGTGTCGAATTTGCAGTTCTGATCTTCGACACTCCCGCAAGAACGGCAATCGCGTGACACTTCCTGCACGGCAATGACTATGCAGGAGATCGCCATGAACGAGCAATCCAACAATCCATTTTTGACTGTTACTGAGGCCGCTGCTTATCTCCGCCTCAAGAAACGCACCCTCGACAATATGCGCTGGATGGGCACTGGCCCAAGGTTCCGCAAACACGGTGGGCGCATTTATTACCACCTCGATGAACTCAAGGAATGGTCGCTTAACAGCCGCCGCAACTCAACGTCGGAGTATTGACCATGGCCAATACATCGAGCTTCCGCTGGCTTGCTTTGATTACCATTGCGCTATTGTTTGCCATTGCTGCGGTTCTGGCAATCTGGCTCATTCCGCGCCCTTATTTGATCTGGAACGCCTCAAAAAGTGTGCCCATTGGCTGGTATTTGGTCGAGCATCGGCAACCCAAACTCCATGAAATCGCCGTCGTCAAACTTGAGGATTGGCCGGAACTTTATGCATCATCGCGTGGCTATTTGCCAACGCATGTCTGGCTTCTGAAACCAGTTCTGGGCCTTCCTCCCGCAGTGGTTTGTCGCTTCGGGCGCTATGTATTTGTCGATGGACAAATGGTTGCTCGCGCCAAATTGTTCGATCTTCGACATCGCATTTTGCCACGCTGGAAGGGCTGTCACACATTGAATTCTGATGAAGTATTTCTCATCGCGCGGCCCAAAAATTCTTTCGACAGCCGCTACTTTGGGTCGGTCAAACTAAGCCAGGTGATTGGTGTGGCCCATCACCTTCGTTTCCCCGTCAAATGAATTTGCGGGAAGTTTGGAGTGGGTTGGATCGGGATTTTCGGGAGGGCAAGATAAAAGGTGTGACGGTAGGTTGGGGTGGAATTGTTTGAATTGGTTGGATCGAAACGCCAGCATCACCAATGTCGATGCCAGTATATTGCCGTCAATGTCTTGATATCGCCGCAGTTATCATGCAGCCTTGAATTCAGAACGCGAAGAACGATGTGCACCCCTGATTGCCAACTAATCTTCTTTGCGAGGTTCTCATGTCAAATTCATTTACACCGAAGCTCGGCCGTATCGGCTGGAAGCATGGCACAAGGCTTGATAGTTACATCAACAAGGTGACGCGGGCGGTTCAAGCCGCTGGTCATGTGAACGGAAGCAGGCAGAGTTCGTTCTCAGGCACGAGGATTGGCAGGGGCAGCGCCTTTGGAACATTGGCCGCAGCAGGTCTCTATCCCGGCGGTCAGCGCCGCGTCATCGTCAAGGCGCGGATCACCAAGTTCAAGGCGGGTCAATTGGGCGCGGCCCGCGCGCACTTGCGCTATATCCAGCGCGATGGCGTGACACCCGAAGGGGAAGCTGGACAATTATATGGGCCAGAGACCGATGCCGCCAATGGCACCAGCTTCCTCGATGAGTGTGAAAATGACCGCCACCAGTTCCGACTCATCGTGTCACCCGAAGACGGCGCTCAGCTCCATGACCTGAAACCCTTCATCCGCGACTTTATGGCCCAGGTCGAGCGCGACCTTGAAACGAAACTCGATTGGGTGGCCGTTGATCACTACAACACGGGTCAGCCCCACACTCATATCGTTATCCGAGGCAAGGACGACCGTGGCGATGATCTGATCATCACAAAAGACTACATGTCCCATGGCCTGCGAATGCGGGCACGCGAGTTTGTAACGCTGGAACTTGGTCCAGAAATTGAACACGACATGACACTCAAACTTGCCCGTGAGGTAAATGCCGAGCGCTTCACGCGCCTCGACCGCGCCCTCTTAAAACATACCGACCGGGGCTATCTGGTGGTGAGCGTCATGCCGCCCGAAGACCGAACCACTCATGCATCTCATATGGGGCGTCTGCGGACGTTGCAGAATTTGGGACTCGCTCTGGAACGCCAGACAGGCGTTTGGCAAATCTCGCCGGATATTGAGACCAAACTCAGATCGCTTGGCCAACGCGGCGACATCATCAAGACCATGCACCGTGTGATGCGTGAAGCTGAGATTGATCGCCCAGCAGGCAGCTTTGCCATGTTCGACGCAACCAAAGCAAATAACCGGATTGTGGGTCGTGTTGCGGGACTTGGTCTCACTGATGAAATCAATGACCGGCATTATATCGTTGTCGATGGTGTAGACGGCAAAGTGCACTATGCCGATGTTGGTCACTTGCGGCCAGAGTTTGTGCCGGACAAGGGGATGATTGTTGCTGTCGAAAACCGGATTGCCAAAGATGGCGAAAGGCGGCGCACCAAACTGCGTATTCTGTCCTATCTCAATCTTGAAAAGCTGGTTGAGGCGGAAGGTGCCACTTGGCTTGATAAAGAACTGCTGAGCAAGTCGGCGGGGCAATTAACACAAAACGGATTTGGTATTGACGTTGCCAGTGCGACTGCAAGACGGCGGCAATGGCTGGTTGCTCAGGGCCTTGGCACAATCGATTCTGCCAACGCATTCCAACCGCAACCACGCATGTTGGAACAGCTTCGCCAGCGTGACCTACGGCAGGCAAGTCAAATCGTGTCAAACAAACTTGGTTTGACGCATGGACAGTCTTTCGAAGGTGAACGCGTTGAAGGAACCTTTAGTCGCTCGGTAAACTTGGCCAGTGGTAAATACGCCGTGATCCAAAAGTCAAAAGAGTTCACTCTCGTGCCTTGGCGGCCCGAGATGGAGCAGTTCAGAGGAAAGTCCTTGTCGGGAACCGCCAGCAGTCAAGGTATCAACTGGGATTGGAATATGAAGCGCGGCCAGGGTTTGGGAGTTTGAAGGAGCTGCGGAATTTGACTCGCCCCAGAATTGGGACTGAATGTTAGCGGAAAAGGGCTGTTATGGGCCATTTTGGCGGATTTTTGGACTTTTGTGTATACTTGTATGTAACCATATCCGTCATTGTGGGATACTTATAAGTTGACAAAAATGATAATATGGGTATATATAAGTATACTTATTGGCCATTCGCACAAACACATGGGTTGACAGATGAGCGTTAAAACAATCGTCCAACAGCAACATAGCAGTACAGTTGACAACGCTGCCACTCATCTCACCGGTCTCAAAACACCACCAGAGGGATGGCTGCGCAAGGTTCGCAGCGCCCTCGGCATGTCAGGTACTGAGGTCGCAAAGAAACTGGGGGTTACCCGCGCGCGCGTCACAAAGGCCGAACACGCCGAACTCACCGGCGGCATCACCCTGAAATCCATGCAGGCCATCGCCGAGGCAATGGGATGCCGTTTCGTCTATGCGGTCATCCCGCCGTCAGGCCGCATCGAAGACATCATCATCGCTCAAGCCCGAAAAAAAGCCTTAAGTCTTGTCGGCACAACCAGCACGCACATGGCTCTCGAAAACCAGAAACTGCCAGACGACAAGATCGCTCAGGAAGTTGAACGTCTCACCCGCGAGATAGCACAGGAAAGGCCAAGTGATTTTTGGAGCGATAAATGATTGAGAACATGCAGTACCCGGATGGAGCGACCCCGCTCGATCCGAACGAGCTTGGTGGCCTCAAGCACAAACACATTACAATGCAGGGGGAGCTTGATCAGCTCGAACAGGCAAACATCAGCTCTGGTCTACGTTGGCTTGGCCGTCAGCGCGCAGATGTTTTGACCGATGATTTTGTAATTGCCCTGCACAAGCGACTCTTTGGTGATGTTTGGGATTGGGCGGGAACGTTTCGAAAAACCGGAAAGAATATCGGCATCGATCCACTTAATATCGCAATTGAGTTGCGTGCCCTCATGGGTGACGCGAAGTATTGGGCTGACAATAAGACTTATCCGCCGCTCGAAGCTGCGATTCGCATCCACCACAGACTGGTGGAGATTCATCCGTTTCCCAATGGCAACGGCCGCCATGCGCGTGTCATGGCAGATGCCATTCTGGAGCGTGTCTATCACCATAAGCCCATTGATTGGGCAGGCGGGCATGACCTTCAGAAGATGAATGCGCGGCGCACTGCATATATTGCCGCTCTGAAAAGCGCAGATGGCGGCAACTACGCGCCCTTGCTTGCTTTTTGTAACCCCCTACATAGGCGCTGACCCACTTCCTTCCCGCGTTTTCCCGCCTTTCCCAATTGAGCAAATAGGTACTTTGCAGCGATGCTTTGGGCACATTCCGGAATGTTCTGGTTTGTGTACAGAGTGGACGCAAATGTCGCCGACCAAAATTCTTATAGGGCAGGGTTGTAGCGTTGTTGCGATTGTGATGGGAGGCCTGTGGGCTTCGACACAATGGACGGCTGCGATGCTGGGCAACCAGCCGAGATTGGGTGCTCCCTTCACGGCAGTCTTTGGTCAACCGCTCTACGCGCCATGGCGCTTGTTTGAGTGGTGGTACGCCTATGAGGCCTATGCCCCCGATATTTTCCGTAAAGCTGGAATGTTTGCGGCAGGTAGTGGCATTGCTGGAACATTGGTGGCGATTGCTGGTTCCCTGTGGCGAGCAAGGCAGAACAAGCTGGTCACAACCTATGGCTCGGCCCGCTGGGCCAATGCCGAAGAACTTAAATCTGCCAAACTACTCTCTGGCCATGGCGTGTTTCTGGGCAAACTGGGTCAAGCTCATCTCCGCCACGATGGCCCTGAACATGTGCTGGCCTTTGCGCCAACACGTTCCGGCAAAGGTGTTGGTCTTGTCATTCCGACTTTGCTGACCTGGCCTCATTCCACCGTCATCCACGACATCAAAGGCGAGAACTGGCAGTTGACGGCTGGGTTCCGGTCAACATTTTCCCATTGCCTGTTGTTCAATCCCGCCGATCCCAAAAGTGCGCGCTACAATCCATTGTTGGAAGTACGCAAAGGCGAATGGGAAGTTCGTGATGTCCAGAACATTGCCGATATTCTTGTAGACCCAGAAGGAGCCCTTGAACGCCGCAACCATTGGGAGAAGACCAGCCACGCTTTACTGGTTGGGGTGATCCTCCACGTTCTTTATGCCGAGGGCGAGAAGACCTTGGCGCGAGTGGCGTCTTTCCTGTCCGATCCTTCACGCTCCATCGAACGCACCTTGCGGGTAATGATGGCGACCAATCATCTGGGAACTGGCAAGGAACCAATTGTCCATCCGGTCATTGCGTCGGTTGCCCGTGAGCTTCTCAACAAATCTGAGAATGAACGGTCTGGCGTTCTGTCCACCGCTATGAGCTTTCTTGGGCTGTACCGCGATCCCGTTGTGGCGCGGAATACCAGCACTTGTGATTGGCGGATTGCGGATTTGATGGAAGCGGGAAAACCAATCTCGCTTTACTTGGTTATTCCACCTGCCGACCTTTCCCGTACCAAGCCCTTGGTTCGTTTGATCCTCAACCAAATCGGACGTCGGCTGACAGAATCCCTGGAAGGCGAGAAGGGCATCAAGCGCCGCAAGCTGCTTCTCATGCTGGATGAGTTTCCGGCGCTAGGTAAATTGGATTTCTTTGAAACGGCACTGGCCTTCATGGCAGGTTATGGCATTCGTGCCTATCTCATTGCGCAATCCTTGAACCAGATCGTCAAGGCTTACGGCGAGAACAACGCCATTCTGGACAATGCCCATGTGCGCATTGCCTTTGCCGCCAACGATGAACGCACCGCGCGTCGCATTTCGGATTCATTAGGGACAGCCACCGAACTTCGCGCGCAGAGGAACTATGCCGGTCACCGTCTAGCGCCATGGCTCGCCCATGTGATGGTGAGCCGTCAAGAGACCGCACGTCCACTGTTGACCCCCGGCGAGGTGATGCAACTGCCCAATGATGAAGCCTTGGTTCTGGTCTCAGGCTTGCCTCCAATCAAGGCCAAGAAGCTGCGCTACTATGAGGATGAGAGTTTCAAGGCCCGCATTCTGCCACCGCCCGTTCTCTCCGAGGGTGCTTATGTCGATTGCCCACCTCAAGCGCCACATGATTGGGACGGTCAAATCCGCAGTGAAGACACGCGACTGGATAGACCTTGGTTCAGTCAGTTACATGGCACAGGTAGCGACACAAGTGGTGGTCTCACGCGCGAGCCTTGGTCAGAACCGACTGCCCCTGTTGCCCAAGACCAGAGCACTTCCAACGATCTTACAGTGTTGGATGATGATTTTGCTGACGCCACAGCTAACACCGATCCGTTGGCCCGCTCAGCAGCTCAACGTGGTTTTGCTGTCAATGATGCCGAGGGCGATGACGCCCTGCCAGTGTTCTGAGGTGGCCCGATGAAACAGCACCGCATCAGCAAAATCAAAGTCACCGTCTATCTCTCACGTTTGGTGGTTGATCGTTTGAACCTCGCCTGTAAAGACCCCACTAAGAACAAGTCCAAATTGACCGAGAAGGCCCTGAACATCTTGCTCGATTCCGAGCGGGATCTTTCCCACGACGCTGTCATTGTCAGAAAGTTCGATTCACTGGGACGACAGGTGGCCATCATCGACCGCCACCAGCATGTGGTGCTGGAAAGCCTTGGTCTCTTTCTTCGTTACTATCTGACGGTCACACCGCCACTTCCTAGAGCGGAGCAAGATCCCGCGCGCGCCATGGGGCATCAGCGTTTTGAGTTCTTCATCTCACAGCTCGCCAAGCGTTTAGCTGGCAGCCAGACTCTTGTCAGTGAGGTGATGGAGAAGGTCAGCGCACATGATCCCGATCTTTTGATGGGCGACATTGATGAACGGGCCTTTTCAGCCTCACCGACTTCCTCGTCCAGACCTGCGGGTGCTGGACGTGGGGGAGAAGCCCCGGCGCAACAGGACCATGGTGCTGCGTCCCGTCCTCCCAGTGTTGTGCCGGGTGCTTCGTCCCCTTTCACAGGAGAAGACAATGGATAGAACCGTTACGTCATTTGGGGAAGAAGCTTTGGCCCGTCGCAAGGCCATGCTGAAGACCGCCTTTGGTCCGGTGATCGCCGAAGCACTTGCTGACCCGCAAGTGATCGAAGTCATGGTCAATCCCGATGGCAGACTTTGGCTGGATAGGCTGGATAACGGCCGCGCTGACTCAGGCACAGTCCTGCAATGGTCGGAAGTTGAACGCATCATCCGTTTGGTGGCCAGTCATATTCGCCTCGAAGTCCATGAACGCTCGCCGATTGTCAGTGCCGAGCTGCCTGAGACCGGCGAACGCTTTGAAGGTCTCATTCCGCCAGTTGCTCCGGGGCCATGTTTCTCGATCAGGAAGCCGGCGCGGCTCGTGCACCGGCTTGAGGATTATGTTGAGCAGGGGGTCATGCCGGCCCAAGTGGCCACATGGTTGAAAGAAGCCGTATTAGCCAAAGGCAATATCATTATTGTTGGCGGCACCAGCTCTGGCAAGACCACTTTGGTCAATGCGCTCCTTGCTGAAGTGGCATTGACCAATGACCGTGTCGTCATTCTGGAAGACACACGCGAGCTCAATTGCGCCGCCGAAGATTGCGTCAAGCTCCGCACGAAGCCGGGAGTAGTTTCACTTGCCGATCTCGTGCGCTCCACTCTTAGGCTGCGGCCTGACCGCATCATTGTCGGCGAAGTCCGAGGGCCGGAGGCTTTAGACATGCTTAAGGCGTGGAACACGGGACATCCTGGTGGGCTTGCCACGGTTCATGCCAATTCGGCGCGTGGTGCCCTCTACCGCATTGAGCAGCTGGTGCAGGAAGCAACTGTCACGGTGCCACGCCGTCTGATCGCCGATGCCATCGACATTCTTGTCTTCTTGGAAGGCCGCGGATCAGATCGCAAAGTTGCAGAAGTTGCCCGTGTCGAAGGCCTGGGTAGCGACGGCGACTACGAACTCACACCCATATTTTCAAACAAAGTCCAACCCCATTGAGGAGTTTAACATGACGTCATTCCGCAATCTTGTTCTAGCCAGTACTGCTTTTCTGGTGATGAATGTGCCATCTGCATTTGCCGCTGGTTCCGGCATGCCTTGGGAAGCCCCACTCACCCAAGTGTTGGAATCGATTGAAGGCCCAGTGGCGCGCATCATGGCGGTGATCATCATTATCACCACCGGGTTGTCATTGGCCTTTGGCGACACATCGGGTGGTTTCCGGCGGCTCATTCAAATCGTCTTCGGTCTGTCGATTGCCTTTGCGGCCACATCTTTCTTCCTCGCCTTCTTCTCCTTCGGCGGTGGCGCACTCGTCTGAATCCAAAATGCTTTGAATCAACGAAACTCAGTGATGAGGAACAGTAAATATGACGCATCTTCCAGGCTTTGAAGTCCCGCTTTATCGGTCGCTGACCGATCCCATTCTTTTAGGGGGAGCCCCACGCGGAATTGCCATTCTCAACGGCACTTTGGCGGCGGCTCTCGGGCTTGGCCTCAGACTATGGCTTGTTGGACTGATCGTTTGGGTGGTGGGCCATGCACTGGCTGCTGCGGCAGCAAGGAAGGATGTGCAGTTCGCCGAAGTGATTTCGCGCCATGCCCGTCATCCGGGGAGCCTCTCATGCTGAACCTCACCGAATATGCCAAGAAGCCCAGACTACTTGCCGATTATCTGCCTTGGGGGTTTCTGGTGGCGCCAGGGATTGTTCTTAACAAGGATGGTAGCTTTTTGCGATTGGCGCGTTACCGTGGCCCCGATCTTGAAAGTGCCACAGAAGCTGAACTTGTAGGCGTGACCGCTCGTATCAACAATATACTGAAGCGCTTTGGATCAGGCTGGGTTTTGTTCTTTGAGGCGCGGCGGACCGAGGCTTCGCATTACCCGCTGTCCAATTTCCCTGATCCGGTTTCACTTTTGGTGGATGAGGAACGCCGCACGAGTTTTGAAAGTGGTGGTAGGCATTTCGAGAGCACATATAC
>Ga0209483_1000423_pt1 | contig 37353 bp, 31 predicted proteins | sample NGEPerA_FD_184508 | JGI IMG/M metagenome (GOLD analysis project Ga0209483, IMG submission 184508) | Arctic peat soil microbial communities from the Barrow Environmental Observatory site, Barrow, Alaska, USA - NGEE PermafrostL2-A... | ecosystem: Environmental > Terrestrial > Soil > Wetlands >...
CGCTGCGGTCCGAACGCCACATTCCAAACTCGATTGCGACCATGCGACGATGGCTCATCCTCGCCCTCGTCAGAAGCCTGCCGCGATGTCCATGCTGCGCCGCTCTAATCTCGCCAACAACACAACGTAAAACTTTGTGACGCAGTAAGACTAGGGCGGCCCTTGGGCCGCCCTATTTCTGCTCTATCTATAATCAATAGCGGGTCGTTTGAGCCCACAGCTATTTGCGCTTCGCAGGCGCTTTCTTTGGCGCTGTCTTAAGCGCTGACGCAGCGGTGACAGTCGCGGGCTGTGTCACGACCGGGATCGCCGTTTTCTTGGGTCTGGGCTTCGCGTCAGGAATTCTGGGCATCTGCATTCCTTTACTTGCTGGGCATTCGTCGTGTCTGCCAATGTGCGATCAGGGATAATGACACAAGAATCATGGGTACGGTCATGGGTACGAACTCGCCTATAAAATTACTGCCTTGAAGATAGTAGCGAATTTGCGAAAGGATGGCGGATAACATGTCCTACAACACATTCGGCCACATGTTTCGCGTCACGACCTTCGGCGAAAGCCATGGGCCCGCGATCGGCTGCGTCGTGGATGGCTGCCCGCCGGGCATTGCGCTGGTCGAAGCCGATATTCAGGCTGACCTTGATCGCCGCCGCCCCGGCCAGTCCAAATTCGTCACCCAGCGCAAAGAACCGGACACGGTGCGCATTCTCTCCGGCGTCTTTCAGGACGAGCGGATGAAACGGCAGGTGACGACCGGAACGCCGATTGCGCTTCTGATCGAGAATGTCGATGCGCGGTCGAAGGACTACAACGACATCCGCGACAAGTTTCGTCCCGGCCATGCCGATTACACCTATTGGGCCAAATATGGCGTGCGCGATTATCGCGGCGGCGGACGGCAGAGCGCGCGCGAAACCGCAAGCCGCGTCGCGGCCGGTGCGATTGCGCGCAAGGTTTTGAACGCGCTGTTCAAGAAAGTCAGCGTTCGTGGCGCGCTGGTGCAGATGGGCACGCAGAAAATCGAACGCGTGCGCTGGAAATGGGAGGAAGTTGCGAAGAACCCTTTCTTCTGCCCCGACCCAAAGACGGTTGCTCCGTGGACGGAATATCTTGAGGCGGTGCGCAAGAAGGGCTCCTCCGTCGGCGCAATCATTGAAGTCATCGCGGAGGGCATTCCGGTGGGTCTGGGCGCACCAATCTATAGCAAGCTCGACGCCGATCTTGCGGGTGCCTTGATGAGCATCAACGCGGTCAAGGGCGTTGAAATCGGCGAGGGCATGGCGGCGGCTTCGCTGACCGGCGAAGAAAACGCCGACGAAATCCGCATGGGCCCGAAAGGCAAACCGAAATTCCTCTCCAACCATGGCGGCGGCGTGATGGGCGGCATCTCCACCGGCCAACCCATCGTGGCGCGCTTCGCAGTGAAGCCGACGTCATCCATTCTCAGCCCACGCAAAACGATCGACAAAGACGGCGGCGAAACCGACATCACGACCAAAGGCCGTCACGATCCCTGCGTCGGCATCCGCGCCGTGCCCGTCGGCGAAGCGATGATGGCGTGTGTGCTCGCCGATCATGCCCTGCGCCATCGCGGGCAGATTGGATAAGAATCAAAATATCGTTGTCATGGCCCGGCCAAGCCGGGCCATGACAATTCCAATAATCTTCCGGGCATTACGCTATGGCTACTTTCACTGATTTAAAAAAACTTGGTCTCGCCCTGCCCGGCGCCGAATTCTTCCACCTCATGGATCAACCGGGATTGCGCTTGAACCGCAAGACCTTCGCGCTGTGGTATCCGCCGCATAAGACGACGATCCTTAAGCTCGATCGCGAACATCGGGTCATGCTGTTCGACGTGCGCCCCAAAATCTTCACGCCATGTCGGGTGGGTGTGGGCGGCGTGTGGAGTTATGTCGAGATCGCAAAGCTTGACCGTGCGGAACTGAAAGACCTCGTCACCGAAGCATGGTGCCAAGTCGCGCCGAAGAAAATCAGCCGCGCTTTTTTGGACACGCGGAAGGTTTCTCGAATATCGTGATCTTCGTTAGATAAGCAATGTCGGAATCGACGCGCTTCAAACCCGCACCGCCGAACAGCTTGTCGAGATCGGTCTTTGCGAAGGTTGCATAGTACGGCTCGTGCAGAAGCGACGGGAAGATGTCGAGCAGCCCGTCGAAGCCCGGAACGTCGCCATACTGAATGGTATCGGCGAGAATGAAGATGCCGCCCGGTTTCAGCACGCGTGCGATTTCCTTCGCGGCGGCAATGCGTATCTTCGGCGGCAATTCGTGGAAGAGATAGATGCTCACGGAGATATTCACGCTCGCATCCGGCAACGGCATTTTTTCGGCGGCGGCTTCCACGAAATCGACATCACTTGCGTCGCGCAACGCACGTTTCGCGCGGGCGAGATAGGGCGCGGACAAATCCAGTGCTGTCACCTTCAATTCCGGCTGCACCGATTTGACAAAGGACAGAAACCGCCCCGTCCCCGCTCCGATGTCGAGCAAAGTCGTCTTCGCCGCATCGCGCCCTTCCAGATATTTCGCGACCGGCACATAGGCGCGCCGGCGCATCGCATCGGCGGTGCCGGCGAAGAGCGCCTCAACCTGAAAATCGTAAATCCGCGCCGAGCGGTCGCTGAGGTAGCCGTCGGTCTGATAGTGAAAGTTCTGCCGGTAGTAGCGCGGCTTGCCCTCGCCTCTCGCCATCGCCTCGCTGTGACCATGGCGCTTCTGGCGCTTCACGACCCGGGGAATATCGGCCAGATAATTGATGCTCGCGGTCGCGCGACGTGCTTCCTTCAAAATGTTGAGCGGCGCGGGGTAAAGCCCAACCTCGACATTTTTCCAATCCTGCGCGAACAGCGCCGTCATCGCACCCAGCATCGATGCCAGTGACGGCATTTTGTGTTTCGGCTTTTCGATATCCGAAAAATTGGCGCGCGCGATCAGCCGCGCCGCCAGATAATGCGCGCCATAGAACGCCACGCGCGCCGTCTGCAACCCGGCGAAGGCCAGCCGCTCAGCTCGGCCCGCTACCATCGCGGCAACCCCGCCATGGCGTTCGCGCCGACGAAAAGCTGCGGTTCCGAAGGCGGCGATGCTTTCTCTTTGACTTCGCGTGCCGCAACGCAGCTGCGCACGGCATTCGCAAGCCCCGGAAAATCATGCGAAACCTGCATCGATTCCAGGAAGCATTCGTCGAAATAGGTGTAGCGGTTGCTTTGTCCGCAACCGAACGACGTGCGATCCAGCCGCGCGGCCGTCAGCACCATGCGATTGGGCGCCGCCAGCAACGGAACGAACACGCCCGAGTAGCAGGCCGAGACCACCACGACCGTCGGCCTGCTGCCGCAGGCATTGTTCACCATCGAGGCCATGGAATTGGGCGCGATCATGCCATCGCCCACCACAACCCCGTCAGGCGAGCCGTGCGAGGTGAAATAGATAAAGCATCCCGCGTTGGTGCGATTGGACAGATCCCACAATCCGTTGCTGATCGTCAGTGGATCGGATTGCTCCGGCAGCGGGCTGCTGTAGCGCGCGGGGCGAACCGAAAATTCCTCGACATTGGCCGGTTGGAATCCCGCGCGTTCCAGCGCCGTACCGATATCGTGCCGCGCATCGTCGAACACTTCGCTGTCGCCGCCGTCATGCGCGCGATAGTCGCCGGCGACGATGATCGCACCCCAATCGGAAAAGCCGGCGGCGCGCGCAGGAAGTGCCGTCGCCACGCAAGCAAAAACCAGGGCGGTCCAAAACGCGATACGCATCTGTTCTCCTTCGCCGCCTAGCTTCGCGCAAACGCGGCAACCAGTTCAATATGCGACGACCAGAGAAACTGATCCACCGGCGTCACGGCACCCATCCGATAGCCGCTATTCACCAATATCCGCGCGTCCCGGGCGAAACTTTCGGCGTTGCATGACACATAGGCGATGCGTGGCACGGAAGACGCAGCCAGCGCGCGAATTTGCGCCAGCGCGCCCACGCGTGGCGGGTCGAGCAGCACGGCATCGAACGGTGTCAGCTCCGCGCCGGATAGCGGGGTCTTGAACAGATCGCGCGCTTCGGTGCTGACAGGCTTCAGGCCCTGCGTGGCGCGCGAGGCAGCCTCGAGCGCGGCAAGCGCGGCGCGGTTCAGTTCCACCGCATGAACACGGGAACGCTCGGCCAACGGTAATGTGAACGTGCCGCAACCGGAAAACAGATCGGCGATGTTTTTCGCTTTCGCCAGCGCCGCGCGAACCTTTGCAAGAAGCGCATCTTCGCCTTCGCGCGTCGGCTGAAGAAACGACTCCGGCGGAAACTGCACGCGCGCTTTTCCGAATTGAACGGACGGCGTCGCATATTCGGCAAGCCTGTGGCCATTGGCAGTAACGCGCGCCAGTTTAAGTTTCGCCGCCCAGCCCGCGATTTGCGCGGTAATGGCGGGCGATATTTTTCGCCGCCACTCTATGGCGACATCGGTTCCACCATCGCTGTCGGTCGCGTGAACTTCCGCGCTCTCGCCGTCGTGCAGAATCTCGCCCATGATCTTTCGCAAACCCGAAACGAATGCGAAGAGTTTCGACGCGATCACAAGGCACTCCTGCATATCGACAATGTCGTGCGAATGTGCCGCGTGAAAACCGACAAGAACTTCACCGCCGTGCCTGGCAATTTTGAACGTCGCGCGGCGGCGCGAATTCGGCGGCACTTCGACGGTGTCGTGAACATCAGCGCAGGCAAAACCATGCCGCCCCAGCGCATCCACGACCATGCTGCGCTTGAGCGCGCGATAGGCATCCAGCGGCAAATCCTGATAGGAGCAGCCGCCGCAGGTTCCGAAATGCCGGCAGATCGTCATGGCTTCTGCGCCGCGATCAGGAATTCGCGATTGCCGTCGCCGCCTGTGATCGGACTTTCCATCGTGCCGGCAATCGTCCAACCCTGCTCCCGCAAAAGCCAGTCCGCAATTTCATCCAACGCAGCCTGCTGCGCCGTCTCGTCCTTCACGATTCCGCCCTTGCCGATATTCTTTTTCCCAACTTCAAATTGCGGCTTTACGAGCGCGATAAGCCATGCACCCGGCTCCGCCATCGCCAGCGCCGGGGGCAAGGCGAGTTTCATGCTGATGAAGCTCACATCGGCGACAATCGTTTGCGGCTTCAGCGTGATCTGCGTGGATGAAAGATCGCGCGCGTTCACATGTTCGAGCGAAATCACGCGTGGGTCTTTTGCGAGTTTGGCGTCAAGCTGGCCATGCCCGATGTCGACGGCAAATACTTTTTTTGCGCCGCGCATCAGCAGGACTTCCGTAAAGCCGCCCGTCGAAGCGCCAAGATCAAGGCAGATAAGGCCATGCGGCGAAAATTCGAAACGGTTGAGCGCGGCGATCAGTTTCAAGGCACCACGCGACACGAAGGGATGCGCCGGCTCGTATTTGATGCGCGACGTTTCGTTCAGACGCTGTGAAGATTTTATGACGCGGCGTCCGCCATCGAACACCTTTCCGGCTTCGATCGCTTCCTGCGCCTCGGCGCGGGATTTCGCATAACCATGCTCGACGAGAAAGATGTCGGCGCGCTGTGACGGCAGCGGCATGAAATTTCAGGCGCGTTCGCGCGCGGCGATGGCTTCTTTTTCGCGGCCCAGCGCGTTCAGCGCGATCGCAACGATGGATTTCGCATCGAGTTGTGCCGCTTCGTACATGCGCTCGGGCGAATCCTGATCGATGAAGCGGTCCGGCAATGTCATCGGCCGCATCTTCAGGCCCTTGTCGAACGCACCTTCCAGCGCGAGAAACTGCATCACATGCGCCGCAAAGCCCCCGATGGAACCTTCCTCGATGGTGATGAGAACTTCGTGCTCGCGCGCCAGGCGCCGGATCAGGTCGTGGTCCAATGGTTTGGCGAAGCGCGCATCGGCCACCGTCGCCGATAATCCGTAGGCGGACAATCTCTCCGCCGCCAGCAGGCATTCCTGCAAACGCGTGCCGAGATTGAGAATGGCAATGGATGTGCCTTCGCGCAGCACACGCCCCTTGCCGATTTCCAGCGGCGTTCCCGCCTTCGGCCGTTCGAGACCCCAGCCTTCGCCGCGCGGATAGCGCAGCGCGCTGGGCCTGTCGTCAATCTGGGCCGCCGTCGCGACCATGTTCATCAACTCGACTTCATCGGATGCCGCCATCACGACAAAGCCCGGCAAGGTCGCAAGGTAGGTAATGTCGAAAGAGCCGGCATGCGTCGGGCCGTCAGCGCCAACAAGGCCCGCGCGGTCCATCGCAAAACGAACCGGCAGCGACTGAATGGCCACGTCATGCACCACCTGGTCGTAGGCGCGCTGAAGAAATGTCGAATATATCGCTGCGAACGGCTTCATGCCGTCCGCCGCCAATCCCGCCGCAAACGTCACGCCGTGCTGTTCGGCAATGCCGACATCGAAACAGCGATCCGGAAATTTCCTGGCGAAGAGATCGAGGCCCGTGCCAGCCGGCATCGCGGCGGTGATGGCGACGATGCGGTCATCCTTCTCCGCTTCGGCGATCAGAGCCTCGGCGAACACCTTGGTATATTGCGGGGCACCGGCTGTGGCCTTGTTCTGCTCGCCCGTGAGCACATTGAATTTGACGACGCCGTGATATTTGTCGGCACTGGCTTCGGCGGGCGCGTAGCCGTTGCCCTTTTTTGTCACGACATGAACAAGGATCGGCCCGGTCTGCGCCTTGCGCGCATTCTCCAGCACTGGGATCAAATGATCCAGATTGTGGCCGTCTATAGGACCGACATAGTAGAACCCCATCTCCTCAAACAGCGTTCCGCCGGTGAAGAAGCCGCGCATGTACTCTTCCCAGCGCTTTGCCAGCGTGCCGAAGGCGCGCGGAAAATGGCTGGTCACGGATTTGGCGAAGCGCCGGAAACCGCGATATGGGCGGCTTGAAATCAATCGCGCGAGATAGGCGCTCATCGCGCCTACGGGCGGCGCGATCGACATATCGTTGTCGTTGAGGATCACGATGAGCCGCGCATCCATCGCGCCGGCATTGTTCATGGCTTCGTACGCCATGCCCGCACTCATCGCGCCGTCGCCGATCACGGCGACGACGTTGCGGTTTTCTTTTTTCAGATCGCGCGCAACGGCGAATCCCAGACCGGCTGAAATGGACGTCGAGGAATGCGCCGCGCCGAACGGGTCGTATTCACTCTCGGTGCGCTTGGTGAAACCGGAAAGCCCGTTGGCCTGGCGCAAGGTGCGAATACGGTCGCGACGTCCGGTGAGGATCTTGTGGGGATAGGCCTGATGGCCGACATCCCAAATGATCTTGTCGTTGGGCGTATCGAACACATAGTGCAGCGCCACGGTGAGTTCGACGACGCCGAGCCCAGCGCCCAGATGGCCGCCCGTCACCGACACCGAATCGATGGTTTCCTGCCGCAGCTCATCGGCCAATTGGCGCAGTTGCCCGCGCGGAAGCACGCGCAGCGCGGCTGGTTCATCTATCTGGTCCAGAAGGGGAGACTTGGTCGGCAGACCCATGAAAAACCCAGCCGCAACCGGCACTTAAACTACGTGCGCCGTTCCACAACGAACTCGGCCGCCGCCCGCAGAAAATCGGCCTTTTCATCGAACAAATCAAGGTGACGAACAGCCTGCCCGGCCATCGCTTCGGCCTGTGCACGCGCCCGTTCCGCACCCATCACGGAGACGACGGTGGATTTACCGCGCTCTCTATCCTTCTGCGCTGCTTTGCCCATTGCGGCCGCGTCGCCTTCCGCATCGAGAAGGTCGTCGGCGATCTGAAATGCCAATCCAAGTTCCTGACCGTAATTGTGCAAGGCTAGCCGCATCTGTTGCGATGCCTTGCCGAGGATCGCGCCGGCTTCGCAGGAAAAGCAGATGAGCGCAGCAGTCTTCATGCGCTGCAATCGCGTGATTTCGGGAAGCGGCGGCGATTGGCCTTCGAACGCCATATCCATCATCTGACCGCCGACCATGCCGCCATGCCCCGCCGCTTGCGCCAGACGCGCCACGAGTTCGCAGCGTACATAAGGATCGTTGTGTGCATCGGGCGAAGCGAGCAATCCGAAGGCCAGCGTCAGCAAGCCATCGCCGGCCAGAATCGCGGTCGCTTCATCAAAGACTTTGTGAACCGTGGGTTTGCCGCGTCTGAGATCGTCGTCGTCCATCGCGGGAAGATCGTCATGGACGAGGGAATAGGCATGGATGCATTCCACCGCGGCGGCCACGCGGCCAAGCGCGCGGCGATCAACGCCGAAGAGCCCACCGCTTTGCACAACCAGAAAACCACGCAGGCGCTTTCCACCGCCTAGCGCTGCGTAGCGCATGGCTTCGAGCAGACGTGCTTCCGGGCCTCCGCCTTGCGGTAGCAGCGCATCGAGCGATTGTTCGACGAAAAGAGCGGCTTCCGCCCGCACGACGTCGAACAGAGAATTGTTGGAAACCGAATGCATCCTGCCGCTCAGCTGTGATCTGCGGGTTCGATGCCTTCCGGCCCCTTGGCGCCAAGGACGATCTTCTCGAGGCGTCCCTCGGCGGCTTTGAGCTTGGTCTCGCAATGCGCCTTCAGCGCCTGACCGCGTTCATAAAGAACGATGGAATCTTCCAGATCGACCTCGCCCTGCTCCAGCCGGCCGACGATTTCCTCGAGTTCCTTCAGCGCCGCCTCGAAGGAGAGCTGATCGACGGGCGTTGCGTCCGGTTTCGACTTTACGGCCATTTCTCACGCCTCCATCAGCGCGCGGACATGGGCGGCGGCAGAGCGGCCCAGTGCTGCGAGGTCATAACCGCCTTCCAGGGTCGAGACAACGCGGCCGGAACACAGCCGTGAGGCCATCGCGCAGATCGCCGTGGTGGCCCATTCGAAGTCGGTTTCGGTCAGGGCGAGCTGGGCGAGCGGATCAGCCTCGTGCGCATCGAACCCCGCCGAGATGAAGATGAAATCCGGCGCGAAGGACTCGAGCGCCGGAAGAATTTCGCGTGACATCGCATCGCGAAATTCTTTGCTTCCCGATTGCGGCGCCAGCGGAACATTCAAGATGTTGTTCGCGATTCCGCGCTCGCGCGCAGCGCCCGTGCCGGGATAAAGCGGCATCTGATGTGTCGATGCGTAGAAGAGATTCGCGTCGTTCCAGAAAATTTCTTCGGTGCCGTTGCCATGGTGCACATCGAAATCGATCACAGCGATGCGCTCGGAATTGCCGATTTTACGGGCATGAAACGCTCCGACAGCGACATTGTTGAACAGGCAGAAGCCCATCGCGCGATCGGATGGTGCGTGATGTCCGGGTGGCCGCACCGCGCAAAAGGCATTGCGAATCTCACCGCGCGCGATGCCATCGACCGCACGCGTTACCGCGCCTGCCGCGCGCAACGCTGCCTGCGCGGAGCCACGCGACACGAATGTGTCCGCATCTATCATCACAATGCCGGCACGCGCCGCTTCCCGCGCCAAAGCGCCAAGAATGGAGTCTATGTGTGCGGGAAGATGCGCAGCTACGAGAGCGTCTCGGGTCGCCATCGGGGCATGGATCCGGATTAACGGGGTGAATGAATCCGTGTCCAGGGCGGCCAATACCGCTTTGAGCCGATCCGGCGACTCCGGATGACCGGCTGGCGGAATGTGATCCAGACATTCGAGGTGAGAAATCAGTCCTGTCCCGGGCATCCAATTAGGCCTTTTGTGCATCGCAATATAACCGGCCTTCACCGTTCGAGGCGATTCACCATCTTGGCGAAGCCAGACCCCGCCCTGAGTCGGGAGTTATACGGTTTTGGCGTACACGGCCGCGTGATCGGAAGGAGTTTTGTTTGCTCGGAATGCTGGGAATCGTAACATCCTGCCTTTCCCTTCACAAAACAGATGCACAAAAGCCACATTGGCGTTGGGAACGGTCGCGTTTTGGCAATTGGCTTTTGACCAGCGGCCACTCTGTCTCTTACGTTCAGTCCAAACGGGCATTACCGCGAGCCGCCTTTGGTGCGCGGGGGCAGCTGCCATCCGGCAAGCAATGACCTGTTGATGGCAGTAGTCGTTACGATCGAACCAAGGGGGTTCCCAGTGTATCAGACCAATCAGAACAAGCGCCTACGTTCCGCGTTGCTTCTCGGAGCAGCGTCGGCTGCAGTAATCGGCCTTTCGGCCCCTGCCTCGGCACAAGACAGCAGCTCCGTCGAAACTGTGGTTGTCACGGGATCGCGTATTCCTCAGCAGGGCCTTTATTCGAGTTCGCCGGTGACCGCAGTCGGTCAACAGGAACTGAAACTCGAAGGTACGACGAACGTCGCAACCCTGCTCAATAACCTGCCCTCGGTCGTGTCCGGCCAGGAGAGCTTCACGGGCAATGCATCGACCGGTACGGCGACAGTTGACCTTCGCGGCCTGGGCGCGGTTCGCACCTTGGTGCTGATCGACGGCAAGCGCATGGCGCCTGGCGATCCGGTCGTTCCGACGGCCGACCTTAACCAGATCCCGGCCGCTCTTGTCGACCATGTCGAAGTGCTGACCGGCGGCGCGTCCGCCGTTTACGGTTCGGACGCTGTGGCCGGTGTTGTGAACTTCATTCTGCGCAAGGACTTCGAGGGCGTTGAATTGGATGGCCAGTTCAGCGGCAATCAACACAACAACGACAACGGCGCCGAGCAAGAACTGTTGACCAAGGCTGGCGGCCCCATATTCATCAACGGCTTGAGTGTCGGCTTCAACCAGGCTCCGGCAAATGTGTTCGACGGCCAGGGTGTGGATTCGACGCTTCTAATGGGCGTCAACTCGGCCAACGGAAAAGGCAACATCACCGGCTATTTCGGTTACAAGACTAACCAGCAGGTTCTGCAGAGTGCGCGCGACTATTCGGCGTGTTCGGTTTCGGCGTTCCGCTCGCATCCCACACAGGCCAATGGCGAACGTCCTTACGATGCGTTCAAATGCGCGGGTTCGGCGAACTACGACCTGTTCTATTCGCTGACTGGTCCGGCCGCCAATGGCTACTTCTTCATGCAGCCGGGCGGACACATCGTTCCGTTCACCGGCGCATCGAACCAGTATTTCAACTACGGTCCGATCAACTCCATGCAGCGCCCCGATACGCGCTACACGGGCGGCTTCTTTGCGCATTACCAAGTCGATCCGATGCTCGACTTCTATTCGAGCTTCATGTTCACCGACGACCACACCCGCTGGCAGGCCGCTCCGTCGGCCCTGTTCCTGGGTGCCGGCGAGGGTCCCGGCGGCACGGTCCAGACCAACTGCAACAATCCGCTGGCAGCCGGCACCGACTTCGTCGCCGATTTCTGCCCCGGCGGCGTTCCGTCCCCGAACATCGCGACGTTCTACACAGGTCGCCGTAATGTCGAAGGCGGTCCGCGTATCACCGACTTCCGCCACACGTCCTATCGCATGGTCGTCGGCGCGAAGGGCGATCTGGGCGATGGCTGGGCTTACGACGTGTCTGCCCAGTTCAGCGACTCGCTGTTCCAGCAGCTCTATCTGCACGATCTGTCCAAGAGCCGTGTCGAGACGGCCTTGAACTCGGTGACTTGTGCGGCCACCAGTGGTTGCGTGCCGCTGGATATCTTCCACGGCATCGGCGGCTTCACGCCGGGCATGCTCAACTACATCTACACGCATGGCCAGCAGGCCGGTTCGGTTGAAGAACGTGTTGTGACCGGTTCGTTGACCGGCGATCTGGGCGCCTATGGCATCCAGTCACCCTGGGCCAAATCGCCTGTCGCGGTCGCTCTGGGCAGCGAGTATCGCAGCGAATATATCGAACTGACGACCAGCGATGCGGATCAGCATAACGATCTGTTCGGCGCTGGCGGCGTGAACTTCGGAACACCACGTTCCGGGTTCAACGTCGTGGAAGGTTTCGGCGAAGTGCAGATCCCGCTAGTCCAGGGCGTGCCCTTCTTCGAAGACCTCTCGCTCAATGGCGGCTATCGCTACTCGTCCTACAGCACGGCTGGGGCGTCCACGGCATACAAGTATGGCGCGGAATGGCAGATCGTCGACGACGTCAAGCTGCGCGGCAGCTTCAACCGTGCGGTGCGTGCACCGAACGTGCTGGAACTGTTCACCCCGCAGACGGCCGGCCTCGGCAGCTTCTCCGATCCCTGCGCGACCGCGACGCCGACGGCAAGTCTTGCCGGCTGCGTGGCCTCGGGTCTGGATCCGGCCAAGTACGGCCATCTGCTGCAGTGCCCTGCCGCGCAATGTAAAGTGCTTTTCGGCGGAAATCCGGGCCTGTCGCCGGAACAATCCGATACCAGATCCTTCGGTATCGTCCTGACGCCGACGTTTATCGACGGCTTCACGGCGACGGTGGACTATTTCAACATCGCGGTGAACAATGCGATCGGTGCGGTTGGCGCGAACGTCGCACTGTCTGGTTGCGTGAACGGCAATGCGGCGCTTTGCACGCTTGTGCATCGCGATCCGAACGGCTTCCTGTTCACCGATACCGGTTACATCATCAGCACCAATACCAACACCGGCTACATCCGGACCAAGGGCGTTGACTTCGAGGCCAACTACAATGTCGACCTCAACGACTGGAACGTCCACGGTGTCGGATCGCTTGCGTTCAACTTCGTGGGAACCTGGACCGACAGTTTCGTGATTCAGTCGTATACCGGCGCTTGCGAAGACGTGACGACAGCCGGTAAGATCGCAACCTGCGTTGGTGGTACGCCGACGCCGGCCGGCAATACGCGGTTCCAGAACTACGATTGCGCGGGACTGTTTGGCGAAGTTTGCGGCGTTCCGAGACCGACATGGCGTCACAAGTTGCGCGCAACCTGGGCAACACCGTGGGATGTCGATCTGTCTGTCGCTTGGCGCCACCTGGGTTCAGTTGCGTTCGACGGCAATCAGTACAATCCGTTCGAACACAATGGCACCTATTGCGCCGCGTCGGCAGGTGTCGGCACCAGCTGTACGGCTCTTCTCGCCGGTGGAACCATCGCTGCTTACAACTACTTCGATCTGGCCGGCAGCTGGCAGGTATCGGAAGGGGTATCCCTGCGCGCAGGTGTGAACAACATCTTCGACAAGAACCCGCCGCTCCTGGCGTCTGGTGGCAAGGTGGCTGGCCCGACGGGTCCGCTCAACGGCAACACCTTCCCGGGCGTCTACGATCCGCTGGGCCGCTACATCTTCATCGGCGGCACCGTGAAGTTCTAAGCCTTAGCCTTCCATTGCCTACAGAAACGGCGGCCCAAAAGGCCGCCGTTTCGCTTTGGGGAGTAAGGCAATTTGGTGCTTGGTAGACCGCGCCACGGTCGGCTAAGAACCTCCGTCTCGACAGCGCGGTCCAAGCAGGAACGGATATTTCCATGGCTGAGACGACATCCACACGGCCAGCCGAACAGACACTCGACCGGATCGTCGAACAGGTCACCCGCGCAATGCGCGCGCTTAATCTGAACGATGCCTACAGGATCGCGCAGAGCGCCATCGATTCCGGCCTGGAGCACCCACTCCTTCTGAAGGTCCAGGGCCTTTGGCTGCAGGAGAACGGTAAATATCAGGATGCGCTGCGGGCCTTTCACCACGCCCGGACACTGGCCCCCGAGGATCCCATGATCCTGAACGGTATCGCCGGAACACTCTCGGCACAGGGCGAGAACGATGCTGCCCTCAAAATTCTCGACGTAGCTCTGGAAATGGCTCCCGACATCGCCACCACGAGCTATCTGCGCGGCTGGTGCTTTGACGCTTTGGGAGACGCGCAGAACGCACGCAAGGCCTATGAGCGCACGCTCTCGCTACGGCCAAATCACACGCAGGCGATGGCCGGCCTCGCTGCTGTTGCGGCGCGAGTCGGTGACTTCGATGCTGCCAAAGCCAATGCTGAGCGCGCGCTTACATTCGACCCTAGGGAACCGACTGCCACGGTCGCCCTCGCGATGGCTGAGATTTCTGGAGGACATCCCGCTATCGCGGAGACACGGCTGGGCAAACTCCTGCAATCCCCGATCTCCGAGAAGGCCCGCGCCCTAGCATTGAGCGTGTTAGGAGATGCGCTGGACGCACAGGACCGCGCAAAGGATGCCTTCGAAGCCTACAAATCGGGAAATGCCTCCCTGCGCGCGGTCCAGCAAGATTTCGCGCCACCGCCGAACGCAGTCGTACAAAGTCTTCTCGATCTGGCTGCAAATCTGAAGGCGACGTCCGGCCAATGGTCGGCTCCAGTCGCCAAGCGGCCAGCCCAAGCGGCACAGACGCATGTTTTCCTCGTCGATTTCCCGGGCTCCGAAACCGCGGAGCTCGAACAGGTTCTAGCATCAAATCCACATGTGATCACGCTGGGCGAGGCCGATCTGCTGCGCGAGGCCGCACAGACCTATCTCGTTGGACCCGACGCGATAGCCGGTCTTCTTTCGGCTTCCGAGAGCGAACTCGACGCCGTTCGCGAAATCTACTGGCAGAGCGTTCAGGCAAAAATCGGCGATCGCAAGTTGGATGTGTTCGTGGACAAGCACCCGCTCAACATGACCAAGCTTCCGCTGATTGCCCGGCTGTTTCCCGATGCGCGCGTGCTTTTCGCCATTCGCGATCCTCGTGACGTGGTGTTCAGCAGCTTTCGCCGGCACTTCCAGACCCGGGCTTTCACCTTCGAGCTTCTGACGCTTGATGGCGCGGCACGGCTATACGATGCGACCATGCGGATCGGAGAATGGTCGCGGGAGAACCTCCCCCTCGCCTGCCATTCGCACTCTCACGAAAAAATGGTCGCGGACTTCAGCGGCCAGATCGACGCCGTTTGCAAATTCATTGGCATCGGCTGGATGGACAATATGCGGGATTTCGCCAAGACAGCGGCGGAGCACGACATCGCCTCGTTGAGCGCGCCGCAGCTGCGGCGCGGGCTTTATGCGGAAGGTGTCGGGCGCTGGCGCCATTATGCGGCACAGCTTGAGCCGGTCATGCCCATCCTGGCGCCGTGGATTAAAAAATTCGACTATCCGCAAAGCTAAACGCGCGAAGCGTTCCCATCTTCAATCGATTGCGACGCCCGCTTCCGTCAAAATGCGGATCAGCGGTTGGAGCTCTTCTTCATAGCGGCGCCAAAGCTGAACCGAGCTTTTGTAAATCGGCTGGCGGACTTGTCCCGCGCTTGCCGTGAGCGACGGGCTGGTGTTCTTTTCGAACGAAAGACACGCATCTTCCCAAGCGAGCCCGCAATGGGCCACCATGCGCCGGCTGACCTCTTCCTGATTATCGACCAGGTCTTCGTAGTCCACGTCAAGAAACCGCCCCGGCAAAATGCTGCGCCAATGAGCCATCAACCGAAGATAGGCGAGGTAATACCGCGCCATCTCTTCCAACGAATATGAATACGAATATCCACTGCGAAAAAGTGTCTTGTAGATGGCGTAGCAATTATCGACCGGGTTGCGCCGCAGATGAACGATCTTCGCGTTAGGAAGCGCTGCCGCGATGATACCGATGTAATAGAAATTAACCGGCGTCTTATCGAGCAGGCGGGGATATCCGGGCAAAAGGCCTTCGACGGACTGGCAATACTCCCGGCCCAAGGCCACATAGTCGAATTCGCGTGCGAGGCGGGTAACAATCTTCCCCTGCCCCTCAGTATCCACGCCGCCGGCCTGGCGAACCACGGTCACGGAAAGCTCGCCGGACTCGCCGACGCTTCCCACTTCGCTATGCGACGATAAAATTCGGTCCACCAGCGTGGTGCCGCTGCGCGGCATGCCCAGAACGAATATGGGACTTTTCTCGGTATAGCCAGGCCGGGACTCTTCGAAAAAGGGCCGATCGAACTGCCGCGCGATGTCGTCCAGCATCGCGATGTCGGCTTCCGCGTTGTAGACCATCGAGCGTCGGCGGACATTCGCGCCCTGTTTCAAATAGGAAAATGACCGCTTCCACTCTTTCAGATCCTCAAGCTCCTTGGCGAGAGAGAAGCAAAGCACAGGTTCGGCGGTTTCCGATTGCAGCGACCCCTCGAGCGCGCGTTCCATTTCCGCGACATGATTGCTTTCGGCGGTCTGCTTTCGCAACGTCGAGCGATTGTAATAGACGTCATATTCGTAGGGATCCCTTCGCAGAAGCCCGTTGAACAACGCTTCCGCCTTGTCCATTTCATTGAGCGCGATATAGGCGCTGGCAAGGCTGTATACGATTGTGGCGATGGTCGGCTGCAGAACCCGAACGCGCTCATAGCAGCGTGCCGCATCGGCATGATGATTGGTCTGCGTGTAGAAGCTACCGATCTGCTGCAGAATCATTGGATCGAATTTCTTGCTGGCCTCGAGGCTCTTTGCTTCGCTGTAGGCCACTTCGCTCCTGCCGCAGCGATACAGTGCGTCGATCAGCAACAGTCGCGCAACGGGATGCTCTGGTGCGATGGCGATTGCACGCTCGGCCGCATCCAGCGCTTCGGAAAATTGCGCACGTACCTGATGGGCGCGTCCCAAAAAGATCAATCCGTCCGGATTGGAGGGGTGCGCATCGACGAACGCCTGCGCCATAGACAGCGCGTTTGCGGCATTGCCGCGCACGGCATCATCGATCCGGCCCAGTTCCCTGATTGCAGAATCCTGTTGTAACTGCATGCACGATCCTCGCGGATCCGGCGCAAGAGCGGCCCCGCACAAAGCCCGGCCTTCTAACAACCCTGCAGGGCCGCGAGCAACCTTTTAAGCTGAGACCCTATAAAGACTACTGCCCGGGCAGACCTTCCGCGCGCAATTCGATCCCGCCGCGCGGCGCTTCAGCAGCTGCGTGCAACAGGGCACGCGAAACCGGCAGCGCCTCGATCGTTGCGAGACCCTGCATGGCACGAATACCGGCCGCCGTACCGCTGAAGGCCGATCCCAACATACCGAAGAAGCCGCGACGCTCAGGAAAGCGCTTCAGGCTGACGCGCTGATCCTGTGGGAGGCCCGCGAGCTTGCGGGCATCGTCCACAGCCGTCCAGAATCCGCCAAGCTGATCGACAAGACCACGGCTCAGCGCATCCGCGCCCGTCCAGACACGCCCCTTAGCGATCTGCTGGACCTGCGACAGCGGCAGTTTGCGCCCGGCCGCGACCTTCTGCGTGAAATCGGCATAGATCACATCGGCCTGATGGTTGAGGTTCGCCCACTGATCGGGCGTGTAGGGCGAGATCGCGGAATCGAACAGCGCATTCTTGCCGACACCTATTTCATCCGCACCCACACCAAGTAGGCCGAGCGATTTGCCGAACGAGACTTTTCCGGTCAGCACACCGATGGAACCCGTCAACGTCCCCGGCTCGGCCACGATCTTGTTTGCCGAGCTTGAGATGTAATAACCGCCCGAAGCAGCCAAGGCCCCCATGCTGACCACAACCGGCTTGCCGGCAGCTTGTGCTTTTTTCACGGCATCCAGAATCTGATCCGACGCGCTCACCGAGCCGCCGGGCGAATCCACGCGCAGAACGATGGCCTTCACCGTGGCGTCTTTTGTCGCGGCACGAATGGCGTTGGCATAATCGTCACCCGCGATGACAGCGCTTCCGCCACCGAACGCGCCGCCGCCCGATGTACCGTCCACGATGTCGCCGGATGCTGCGATGAGCGCGATGCGCCCGCCGCGAGCGGATTCGGGGTTGTCGTCAATCGCATGCACATATTTGTTGAGCGTAATGGTGCGCGCATTTCCGGCGCGCGCGATGGCGGCAGTGCGCGCATCGTCGTCATAACCGATCTTGTCGATCAGCCCGCGCTTTTGGGCTTCTTCGGCGAATTGCGGGCTAGCTTCAAACGCCGCGGCAACGGCCTTGGGGTCGAGCTTTCTCGCTGCGGCGGCGCCGGAGGCACTGGAATTGTACCAGGACTGCAAGAGCGCGTTGAGCTGTTCGCGATCGGGACCGGTGTAGTCCTTCTCCATGAACATATCGGCGGCGCTCTTATAGTCCGCGCGTTTGGCGATTTGCGGCACCGCCTGAATCTTGTCGAACAGTCCACGCAGAAACACGGCGCCGGCGCCGGCTCCCGCCGCGCTAAAGGGCGCCTGGGGCTGCATCCAGATTTCATTCGCACTGGCGGCCGTCAGATAATCGCCAAGTCCCGAACTCAGGAAACCCTGCGAGTGGGCGATCACGAATTTTCCGGTCTGCTTGAAACGCTGTATCGCGGCGTCCAACTCTTCCGCCTGCGCCACGGAAATCCCGCCGCTGCCGACGCGGATCAAAACACCCTTCACGCGTGAGTCCTGTCCGGCGCGATCAAGCGCGAGAACAAAATCCATCACGGTCAGCGGACGTTCGCCGATATTGAAAGCGCTGGGTTGCGCCGAATCCGGCATTGGTGCGCGCAAATCTGCGGTCAGCACCATGTTGCCCGGCAGGCCGTCGCCATGCGCCATGCCGATCAATGCCAGCACGACGAACAGGATCACGAAAAACAGAACGGTCTTTACGACGGCATTCAATGTGCCCGTTGCAATCGAGCCGGCCCAACGCAGAAACGAAACCATATGGCGGAATCCTCAGAAGATATCGTTCAAGACCGGCATTGGCCGGCCACGCATGCCCAAGGAAGTTTATATGGGGAGCGTGTTAAGGAACGCCAATCGCGTCTTTGCCGTTGCGGCCGCGCGAATGCAGCGAACGCCCCTGTTCAGCCGAAAAACCTCATGCTTTCATGTGTTTCGCTGAGGAGAACCCGCTATGGCCCCGCCGCCACAGATCGCCCCAAATGCATTCATTTGCTTAACCTATGGGGTTCAGGACCACATCGCGACCATCACCATCAACCGGCCGGAGCGACGCAATGCTCTCAATCCGCGGGCCTATGCCGAGCTGGAATCGGCCTTCCGGGCGGCCGCCGCCGACCCCGAGACGCGCTGCGTGGTGGTCACTGGAACCGACCCCGCCTTCTGCTCCGGCGAGGACGTAAAGGAGATGATGACGGGCGAGAGCCGCTCCTCGGACCCGAGCCGGGCGGCCGTGGTGCGCCGCGAACCGACGCCGGCCGCGATGGCGGTGCTGGAATGCGACAAGCCGGTGATCGCCGCCGTCAATGGCGCCGCTGTCGGCTGGGGCATGGAGCTGACGCTGTTTGCGGATATCCGCATCGCTTCGGAGCGCGCGGTGTTTGCGGAGCTGTTCATCAAGCGCGGACTGATAGCCGATATTGGCGGGCTATGGCGCCTGCCAGCCATCGTCGGGCCTGCGAAAGCGGCGGAGCTGTTGTTCACCGGCGATCCCATCGACGCAAAAGAGGCGCAGCGAATTGATCTCGTTTCCGATGTCGTGCCGCATGGCGAATTGCTGCCGCGCGCGATGGCGTTGGCGGCACGTATTGCGGCCAATCCGCCGCTCGCGCTGCGTTATATGAAGGAAGGCTTGCGGCGCACGGCCTATGGTGATCCGCGCGAGATCGGCGGCTGGGCGATCGACGTGATCTATCGGCTGTTTGAAACCGAAGACCACCGCGAAGGCGTCAAGAGTTTCCTCGAAAAACGGCCGCCGGTATTCAAAGGGCGTTAAATCAGTAGTTCAGGCTCCATGACAGCAGATGCTGGCTGAGCGCGAACCAGACGCTGAGCACACAAGCGGCCGCGACCAGCACATCCGTCGCCTTGGTCCACCATGGCCGCGCGCGATCACCAAACGCTTCGGCGACTTCCCATAGCGGTATGAACACACCGATCGTTCCGATGAGACCCGCGAACTGCAAAATCCGGAGGATCCAGTCGGAAGACGGGCTGAGCAATTCCAGGTGATTGTTGCTGGCATAGGCGAGGAAGCCAAAAAATCCGCCGAACAAGGTCAAATCGCACAAGGCGACAAGGCGCGTCAGCCGATACAGCGTGGCGGCCCGGCCCTGCAGCGCAAAGGGCGTGCCGTATCGCCAACGCAAAATTGCCTTGATAGGCCAGAACATGACCGTCAGGGCCAGCATGCCGAGCATTCCCACGAACAAGATCAAATTCAACGTCGCCGACTGCCAGAAAGAGACATGCATGAGCGTGATGATTTGCGGCGTCTCGTTGCCCGCGATTTCCATCACCTGACCATTCTTCACGGTAGCAATGAGCAATTGTTTGCCGTGCACCTCGCGCCAGATGAATGGTTTGACTTCACGCCATTTCTTCGGCGTTCCGGCATAATCCGTCACTATATCGACGCTGATCGTGTTGTCGTCGTTCAGGCTGACCTTGGCCTGCCCCAACAGCGTACCGATGCTCAATATGTTGGAAAACGAATTGCGGCTGAGCCTGTAATTTCCGGCAGCCAACGCGCCATCGGCTTTCCCCGTTTTTAGTGTCGGTTCCACCGGCAACGGTGCCGCCGGAAAATAGCGATCCATAAACCCTTTGAAGAGTGGGCCGCGAATACCTGACTGCTCCTTGCCGGCGCTATTCTGCGAGACGAAGAAGCCAACATTCGAATCGAGGATTAGATGCAGATCGCTGTGAAACCACAGCGTATCGCCGCCGTGGCCGATGATGACATGGCCGTTGCGATCTTCGTGATAAAAGCCATAGGCCATGCCAGGCACAAGCGGCAGGCGCTGATAGGCAATGCCATGCATCTTGATGGCGGTTTCCGGCTTAAGGATTTGCACGCCGTTGTAATTGCCGTTGTTCAGATGGGCGATCACGAAGCGCGCGATGTCGTCCGCACTTGCGGAAAGTGCGCCAGCCGGGCTCATCGGAATCAATTCGAACGGCTGCGCCTTGGTGGAGGCTTTGTCGTATCCCTTCGACATGGCGGAAACGAATGATTTGGGCAGCGGCTGCACGAAGGTCGAATGCACCATGCCGAGCGGCTGAAAGATGTGATGCGACACATATTGCTCGAAGGGCTCGCCCGAAACGCGCTGCACGATGTAGCCAGCGAGCGCCGCTCCATAATTTGAATAAGCGGGAACCGTGCCCGGCGCGAATATGCGCTCCGGCACCCAGAGTTTAAGCGCGGTATCCAGCGCCATGTATTTCTTCGGATCGTTCATAAAGAGACTTTTGTCCGTCTCCTCGAAGCCGGGCGTGTGCGTCATCAGATTGCGCAAAGTGATCGGCTTGCCGAAAGCCGGCGGTATTTTGAAGTCGAGATAGATATTGATGTCGGCATCCAGATCGAGCTTGTGCTGCTCGACCAGTTGCATCACCGCCGTCCAGGTGAAGAGCTTAGAAATAGAGCCGGGACGAAACAGCGTTGTGTGCGGGTCTACCGGCGTCTGCTTGTCCACGTCGGAGACGCCATAGCCCTTCTCGAAGAGCACCTGTCCGTCCTTGACTACCACGACGACGGCGCCGGCAATGTCACCGCGTTCGAGGGCCAGCGGTATAAAGCCATCGAGAAAGGCGTCCAGATCGGCGGCGGTTAATGGATGGCCAGGTGTCGTTGCGACCGGTGCCGCCTCGGATGGCGCGCTGAGCAGACCAAACCCCAACGCCGCAGCCGCGATGGCCGCCCCAAATCTAAGCATCGCTCAACCCCCTGTGGCACCCAAACCTCATGCTAGCATGTAGGTAGGCGAGATTGCAGTTACGAGGGGGCTTATGGCGCAGTTCGAGTCAGGTGGAATCGCGATCGCCTATGACGATGTCGGGCCGAAGGATGCCGGCCGGCCGGTCATTCTCATCCACGGCTTTGCGTCGAACCGGAATGAGAACTGGCGCCGCGTCGGTTGGTACGGCGCCCTGGAGCGACGGCGCTTACGGTTCATTGCGCTGGATTGCCGTGGCCACGGCGAAAGCGGCAAGCCCCACGATCCGGCAGCCTATGCGCCGGCCGAAATGATCGACGATATTTTCGCACTGATGGATCACCTGAACGTTCCGCGCGCGGATCTGATGGGTTATTCGATGGGCGCGCATCTGGCGCTCGCAGCGGCGCTCGCCAAACCGGAACGCGTCGGCGATCTCATTTTGGGCGGCATCGGTGGCAGGATATTGGAACCGCCACGGGCTGGCGCACCACTTGCCGAGGCAATGGAGGTGCAAAACATCGACGAGATTTCCGAGCCGCTGATGAAAAGTTTTCGCCAGTTCGCGGACGAGCAAGGTGAGGACCGGCTGGCGCTGGCGGCCTGCGCTCGCGCACGGAGTTCACTGCTCGGCCGTGAAGAGATTTCCCGTCTCGCCGTTCCGACGCTCGTCGTTGCCGGCGCGCGCGACCAACTGGCTGGTGATCCACAAGACCTGGCTGCAACAATTTCCGGCGCGCGCGCCGTCACCCTCCCGGCCTGCGATCATTTTTCCGCCATTGCGCATGTGCTTTTCAAAGCTGCTTTTTTCGATTTTCTCGATGGAACGCTCGAATAATGGCGCCCCGAATGAGCGGCGCGCTCAAGGCCAATTCACTTTCCTTCTTCGAATCCATCGTGATGGGCGTGGCCGGCAGCGCGCCGTGTTATACGATCGCGGTGACGACCGCCGTTCTGCTCGGCGTTGTGGGTGATCTGTCGCCCGGCGCCTTGCTGATCTTTGCCGTGCCCATGCTCGGCATCGCCGTCGCCTACAAAGCGCTCAACAAGCGCGAGGTGAACGCCGGCGCGGCCTATCAATGGACAAGCGCCGCCTTCGGAAAGTTCTTCGGCTTTTTCTCCGGCTGGGCACTGCTGGTGGCCTCCATGGTGTTCATGGTCACTGGCAGCCTGCCGCTCGCCACGTCCACCCTCGATTTCATCGATCCGGCACTCGCCAACAATGTCGTGCTGAGCGCCGCGGTGGCCAGTGCCTGGTTCGTGGCAATCGCGGCGGTGCTGATTGTAGGGATCGAAGTCACCAGCCGCGTGCAGGTGGTGATGACGACTATCGAGCTGATTATCCTGACCGCGGTGGTTGTCGCCGCCTTCATCCATGCCGCGAAATTCGGGGTGGTGAATGCCTTTTACTGGTCGTGGTTCGGATTGGGCTACACGCCCGGCAGCTTTGCCGCCAGCGCGCTGGTGGTCGTCTTCTTTTATTGGGGCTGGGACGTGACCGCCAATCTCGGCGAAGAAACTACCAACGCGCAGGACAACGCCGGAAATGGCGGTTTCGTCAGCATTTTCGTCACCATCGCATTCTATATCACCTTCGTGTTCGCAGCTTTGTTCCTGTTCAGCATCAGAGATGCCCAGAATCTAAACGCCAACATCATCTACAACATCGCGGTCACCGCCGGGTTTGGAAGGACCGGCGGATTGCTCGCCGCCTGCGCGGTGATCCTCTCCAGCATTGCGACCCTCGAAACCACAATGCTGCAATTCTCGCGCACGCTTTTTGCGATGGGCCGCGACGGCGCCATGCCGCCCGCTTACGGTGTCGTCGACGGACGCACAAAAACCCCGATGCGCGCCATGCTCCTTCTGATCGCGATGGGTCTGCTTCTGCTGTGGGGATCGAGCCTGATGCCCACGGTCAATGCGATCATTTCGGATTCGGTGCGCGCGGTCGGCGTGTTAGTCGCTTATTACTATGGACTGGCGGGACTGGTTGCGGCGTATGTGTTCCGCGCGGAGTGGCGGCATTCGATCGCCCGCTGGTTTGGCGTCTCTGTCTTTCCGGCACTCAGCGGAATAATGCTGATCGTGTTGGGAGCTTACGCGATCACGACTTTTGATCGCGTGACCAATATCGTCGGCATCGGGGGTCTTCTGGTCGGAATCATATTCTTCCGCCCACGCCGGTTCCTCCTCAAAGCCGTGCCAGCGGAGCAATCAGCTTCCCAATAGCTCGCCAACCGCGCGATGCGCCTGATCGATGGCGATGTCGGTGTAGGCGGCCATTCCAGAATCCGCGTTCGCGATCGCGATTCGGCCGAAACGTGCGCGCGCGGGAAGGTTCGGCGTGTGATCGGCGTCGAACCCGATATCGCAAAGCGCATTGTATTCCGGCGCATAGCCATGTGGCCAGCGATTGACCGCGATGCCTTCAATGTCTTGGGCCGGATCGAACCCGCCGGGACCCAATATCCGTCCCAGCTGATCGCGGATGTTGCGTTCGAAGGTTTCGAACGGCGTCGAAAGCAATTCGTTGCGCCCGGCCTTGTGCTGCTCGCGCTCCGGCAGGCCCGGACTCGCGGGCGTGCGCAGCATGCGGATCAGCATGGGATCGTTCGGCGAGCGCGCGGATTTGTACGCGCCGATATTCACGGGCGGATTGAGGCCGAAATTGCTGTGATAACAACCCGGCGAATCCACGCGGCGGATGCCCAGTTTGTGGAAAGATGTCCAGTTCTTCAGCGCCACGCTGGTATAAACCAGCGGTGTTTTGACCAGCGCGCGCAGCGCTGTTTTCTGTACCGCAGGCAACTCGGGCACGAGATAGGGAATGATCATGTTCCAGTTCGCCAGCACGCACTCCTTCGCGCGCACGCGGTAGACTTTTCCACCGCCGCTGGCGCGCGTATAGGCAATCTCCACACCCTTCGCGATATTGCGTGCTCGCACGGCCAGACTGTTCAGGCGAATGCGCACTGAATTACCCGGCTGGTCGAGTTTGCTGTAGTCGGCCTTCGCGCTGACGACGTCGTGCGCGTCATGGCCGCTGATCGCGCCCGGAACGAGACCGCGCACGAGCGCGCGGGCGATGGAAGCGTTGCCGTCCGGAAAATGAAAGAACTCCGAACCGCCGGTGCTGGAATAGCCGGCCGGCGTATAGCCCATGCGCTTTTCGCTCGGCCCGCCGGGCTTGAGGTTCAATCCGTCGAAACCTGGCAAGCCCACGCCCCAGCAATCGAGCGCCGAGATCGCGTCGATGCCGCAGCCCCACAGATCGTCCGTGCGATGTTGATAGAGCGCGATCGTCGCCGGATCGGCCTTCACAATGTTGAGCAGGTAGTCCTTATAGGAAAGGCGCCAGAGCTTGTCCTTCTTCTGCGCATTGCTGAGACCGGGATAATAGTTTTCGGCGCCGGTCTGGATCTTGAGGACGCTTTTCTTCACCCCTTCGCTCAGCGGCGCTTTGGCAACAAACGCCTTCCACTCCTCTGGTTTGGCTTTGCCCTCTTCATCCGCATCGATGGTGACGAGCCGTTCGGCGCCGAATGTCTCCTTGTCGAAAAACACGCCGCTCTTGAGCCCGGCGTAGATCGAAGGATCGTCGCATTCCTTCCGAAGCTTCGCCGCTTCGATGCCGAGCGATTTCAGCAGTCCTGCCGAAACAGCGCTGTAGGGTCGCGGGCTATCGATATCCAGCGTGCCGCCATTGATGACTTCCATGCGGCCGTTCAGGTGAAATTCGTTGCGCTTGGCGTGACCGCCGAAATCGTCATGGTTTTCGATTATGAGGATTTTCGCCGCTGGTTTCGTCGCGCGATAGAACCATGCGGCCGACAATCCGCTGATACCGCCGCCAACAATGGCGAGATCGTAGGTTTCACCGGTGTCGAGGAGCGAAGTCGCCTTGTTCCAGAAATCGCCGTCGCGCAGTTCATGCGCCGCCTCGAAAGCGCCCGGATGGCTGCCGCGCATGCCGAGCTGCGCGGGCGGGTAATAACCCGGCATGTTTTGCGCTTCCGCCTCTGCCGCCGCGGCCAGCTCCGGCGAGAGCGCGCCGAATGCGACCCCGATGGCCGCGCCTTGGAGAAAATCGCGCCGCGCAATGGGCCGATCCATGCCAAGGTTCTTGTCACTTTTGCTCGCCATAACGCCCCCCGAAATGCTGCCTGATACAAGCGCGCCACAGGAAAAGCGTCAATTTCTGTCAGGGTTGCCGCTGGCCGGATGGAATTTTCAGATTCCGCCGCAATCCCGCGGCCCGGTGACCTCGGCCACCCCTGCCGCATCCTAAATTGGAGATGGAATCAGCTTCGACAGTTTCGCAAAGTTCGGCGATACTCGTCCAGTCGGTTTTCCGGATGGAGACTTCGCTTGAACCACGCCCTGCTCGCCCTCGCCGCATCCTTTTTCGCAACCTCCGCGCTCGCGGCGGAAAGCACGCCATCCTGCAATCTTGCCGCTCCGGATGCCGCCTACGCCGGAGCGGGATGCGCGCAGCAATGGATGGATGCGAACCTCCATCTGAACGACATCCTCGTTGTCGGCACGCACAACAGCTACAAGCAGGCCATCGACCCAAAAATCATGGCGCTGATCGCATCCAACGCGGCTCAGGTCGCTCCCACGCTGGATTACAGTCATATCCCGCTGGACCAGCAGCTTGACGGCGGCGCGCGCGCTATCGAACTCGATGTGGCTTACGATCCAAAAGGCGGTCTCTTCGCCAACCCGCTCGGACCACGGCTGACCGGGACAGCGTTGCCGGACGGATATGCCGACGCGATGACTAAGCCGGGCTTCAAGGTGCTGCACGCGCAGGATTTCGATTTTCGCTCGAACTGCATCGCTTTTGTCGAATGTCTGCGCGCGCTCAAGAGCTGGTCCGCCGCCCATCCGCGGCATGTTCCCATCCTGATTACGCTCAATGCCAAGGACGATTCACCGGTGGCGATGGGAACGCAGGCGCTGAAATTCGACACGCCGGCCTTCGACGCGCTGGACGCGGAAATCGCCTCGGTATTCTCGCCCGGCGAAATAATTACGCCCGATCAGGTGCTGGGCACGTATCCGACATTGCGCGAGGCGGTGTTGGAGCATGGCTGGCCCACGCTTGGCGAAGCGCGCGGCAAATTCCTGTTCGCGCTGGACGAGGATGAGCCAAAAATTTCGCTTTACCGCGCCGGTCGCAAATCGCTGGAAGGCCGCATGATGTTCATCAACGCGCCGGAGGATTCCCCGGCGGCTGCCTATCTGACGCTCAATGAGGCCCTGACAGATACTGCCCACATCACCAAAGACGTAAAGGCGGGGTTTCTCGTGCGCACGCGTGCCGACGCGGATACCGTCGAAGCGCGCAAAAACGATACGGCACGGCGCGATGCCGCACTGGCGTCCGGCGCGCAATATATCTCAACCGATTATATGGAGCCCGATACACGCTTCGGACCTTATCAGGCACGCCTGCCGAACGGGACCGTCGCGGTCTGTAATCCCCAGCGCGCAGCGGAGCGCTGCTCGGGCATTCCAATCGAGCCGTGAAACTCGATTGAATGGTGCCCAGGGGCGGAATCGAACCACCGACACGCGGATTTTCAGCCCGCTCGTAAGTCGAAAACAACCGAGCTTTGCCTAGCCTTCTCGAATTTCATCCCGCAAATATCCCGCGAGATGCTGGCGGCACGTTTGGAACGGCTTGTCACCGTTCGTTAGGCCAAGAGGTTCTCGAAGTTGGCGGCGCGCTGATCGGCGTCCGCATTGGGCCAGAGATGACCGTAGGTATCCATGGTGAGTTTGAGCGTTGCGTGGCCCATGAGAGCCTGCAATCGCTTCGGGTCGATACCCTGTTCAATCAGCAACGACGCATACGCGCTGAGTCCACCCATAGGTGCGATGCGAGACTTACCACAGAGTTGATCTCCGTGCGGAGCATGCTGGTTCGGCTGCTGCGCTCAGGTATCAGGAGAAAACGCGGCCTGCGTCATCAGGCCGATAATTGCTCGAAGGGCGCGATGACCAAATGATGTCCGTCCGGGTCCAGGACGCTGTGCCGAATGACGGGAGCGTCGTCGGCATCCGAAACTCCAGATATTTGTAGTTCAAGGCGTGTCGTTGCGGTCTCTGAGTTCTTGAGCGTGGGCACATGACTGTTCGCGGCCGGCTGATAGCACAGCAATTCGAGATGAGGCGTGGGTTGGAGGGGCGCGAGCGCGGTGACTTCGACCCGAACGCCGGAGACGTCGTCCAGCTTCTCTTGTTCGGGTCCCTGATTCATTGAGCGCGCCGAGACCTCAAAGCCGAGGCTTTCGTAAAACGCGACGCTGCGGGCTGTGTTGGAGACACTTATCGCGGAATGGTCGATCCCAAGGCAGGTATCCCCTGCTTCTTTTCGCCAGATCAAGGGCACATGGTGGTTCGGAAAGGCTAAGAATTCGAGCGGGTGTCCTTCGGGATCGCGGAATTTAAAGGCGGTGACGGCGCCAGACGATTCAGGAAGCCGTTGCGGGCCACCGCGCGAAATTGCTGACCATCCTTCGAGCATCGATAGCCGCTGATAGGCTTGGGCCATATTCTGAACCACAATCGCGAAATGCTGAAAGACAAGGTCCGACGCCGGCGCTTCCTTTGGATAGGGCCGGTCACGCTGATCGAATTGGAGGATTTCGATGATTTCTCGTCCAAGGGTTAGCGTGACACTTAGCGCGCCGCCCCGCACGCCCATCAATCTCTCGAAATCCGACCCGGACAGCCGCTCGGTCGCAAGTCTTCTGCAGCCAAAGGCGGTCTCATAGAATGCGGCGAGGTCGTTCACGTTGGCGGTCGTGAGACTGAAGCGAGCCAGCTTGCAGATGGGGACTCCGGTGCTCACGGCCAGTGCGCACCGCGACGGTTGAGAAAAATCGCGTAGAGCGTATGCGAACCGCCGATGAAGAGCCGGTTCTTGAGCAACCCCCCGAAAGTCAAATTGGACACGCGATGCGGGACGAGAATTTTTCCAAGCAGCTTTCCGTGAGGATCGATGCAGTGAACGCCGTCGGCTGCGCTGGACCAGAGATTGTAGTCATCATCGACGCAGAGACCATCGGCATAGCCGGGTTCGATCTTGTGGAAAATATCGCCGCCACTCAAACCGCCGCTGGGCGACACGTCGAACACGCGAATATATTGCTTCGGATTGTCCGCGGTCTGGTCGCCAGTCTCCGAAACATAAAGTCGTTTCTCGTCTGGCGAAAAGGCGAGCCCGTTAGGGCCGTCGAAGTCCCCGGCGGCTATTACGATCTTCCCGCTTTCAGGATCAAACCGATATAGCGCGGGAGGCTGCTCGGAGGTCTGTCGGCCTCCCTCATAGTCGTTCTGAATTCCGTAGAGAGGATCGGTGAACCAGATCGAACCATCGGATATGATAGCCACGTCGTTCGGAGCGTTGAGCCGCTTTCCGGCGTGTAGATCGATCAACCGGGTGAGCGAGCCATCCAGCTCGGTGCGAAACAAACATCGTTCGCGGTGCGAACAGGATATGAGCCGTCCTTGGCGGTCCCGCGCCTGCCCGTTGGCATAGCTCGACGGCGCTCGATAGATCGAAACGCCCGCGGACTCGATCCAGCGCATCGTGCGGTCGCGCGGAAGGTCCTGGAACAGCAAGCAATCCGCGTCACCCATCCAGACGAGTCCCTCAATCCAACGAAAACCCGTGGCGAGTTCCTCCAGCGGAGCGTTGTCAAGGATGTAATGGGCGAAGCGCGGATCGCAGATTTCGAAACCATCCATGATGCTCACCGGAATTCACAGGGTGCAGAAAGTGCACGAGCTTTGCCGAACTGCACGACCATCAACACCGCCGGCGCGTCGCCTAAAGTTCCGGAGCGATGGCCGCGTTTGCCGCCGGCTTCTCGGCAATTCTGATCGCCGCCGAACGAGAGTTCGCCCGGACCCATCTCGACGCGAGTACCGTCCATCGATTCGACGAACCATCGTCCCGAGAGAGGGATGATCCATTGCGGCTTGGGATTCTCGTGCCATGTCCCCATCCATCCAATCGGTTGGACAGTGACCATCGTCGTCATCAGGCCACTAATCTTCTTGCCCTGCCATTGCGGATCGGCCGGCGTTTGCATCGATTTCAACTCGAAATCGCCCATCTCGCAACGCGTCTGCCGACTGATGCCGTCGGCATCGGCCCACAAATGCCAATAGCGTACGGTTGGTTTGTCGCTCATCGGCTTGTTCCTTGCACATCGGTATAGGGATGTGATGACGTAAACGGATTGGAGGCAAAGCGCCGGACGCCGGACGCATCCGAGCCGAACGCAAGCAAAAGAAAACCGCCGGCGAGGGCGACGTTCTTCAGAAAGTCCCAGAACATTTCCCGCCCTGCGCTTTCGCCCCTGAGGTGAAAGTCCGGTTTACTCCAAAATTGCTTCCACAAAATCGCCGTGACGATACAGTAGCTGGCAAGGATGAATGCCGCGAGTCGATCTGCAACTCCCGTCAAAATGGCAAGCGACATCACGGCTTCAACACCAAACCCACAGACGATCAACGATGTTGCCAGTGAACGGTTTGGGACTGTCTGTGCGGCCTGAGCGATGGCTTGCTTGAAGTTCAGAATTTTGTCGAGCGCGCTGAACGGCAGGAACAATGCCACCAGCAAGCAGCGCACTGCGAAAGCAGCAAGGATGCTCAACAAGCCGGGGTTCTCCTACGGCGACGCAAGCCGTAATACTCCTAATGCGTCAGCGATGCGAAATTTCCTCGTCGATGTCCGGATCGGCGCACTTATTTTCGCGCAATTGGACCGATTGGCGCTCTCGCACGTTGCAATGTATTCGCCGCTGCCGGCGCTCATGTCCTCATGAAAAGCAGACCCGAACGATGCCGTCCCCGGGACCTTTGACTGGCCAGAAAGCACTTGTGACAGGCGCCAATTCCGGAATTGGCCAGGGCGTTGCGATTGCTCTGGGCTACGCAGGCGCCGACGTCATTGTGAACTACATTCAGGGTGACGATTCGGCAAATTCCGTAGTGGAGGAAATCCAGCGGTCAGGTGCAAGGGCCTTTGCCTGCAAGGCCGATGTCTCTTCCGAAAACGAAGTTGCCGCAATGTTCGAGCGCGCCGTCAAGGAATTTGGTACCGTCGATATTCTTGTTGCCAATGCCGGCCTCCAACGCGACTCTGCTTTTCACGAAATGACCTTGGCGCAGTGGAACACGGTCCTGGGCGTCAACTTGACGGGACAATTCCTCTGCGCCAGGGGGGCGGTGCGCGAATTCCTGCGGCGTGGTGTCGTCCCGTCAGTATCCTGTGCCGCCGGCAAGATCATCTGCATGAGCTCGGTTCATCAGGTAATCCCATGGGCGGGACACGCGAACTACGCCACCTCCAAGGGCGGCATCAAGATGCTGATGGAAAGCCTGGCGCAGGAAGTTGCGCCGCATCGCATTCGCGTCAATGCTATCGCACCCGGCGCCATAAGGACTCCGATCAATACGTCCGCATGGAGCACGCCCGCCGCACTGAAGGATCTCTTGACATTGATCCCATATAGCAGGATCGGCGAGCCGGAAGACATCGCCCGTGCCGCCGTATGGCTGGCGTCCGACCAGTCCGACTACGTGGTGGGCACGACCCTCTTTGTCGACGGCGGTATGACGCTCTATCCGGGCTTCGCGACCGGCGGCTGAGAGAGCTCGGAGGCATGTCGAACCATTACGATGTGATTGTTATCGGCAGCGGGCCCGGCGGCGCGTCCGTGGCGCATCGCCTCGCACCGAGCGGCAAGCGCATTTTGCTTCTCGAGCGCGGTGACTATCTCCCACGCTCTCCCGCAAACTGGGATTCGCAGACCGTCTTCGTTGATGGCGCCTATCAGGCGAACGAGACCTGGTACGGCAAGAATGGCGAAAGCTTCCATCCAGGCCTGCATTACTACGTTGGCGGCAATTCGAAGGTCTACGGCGCTGCACTCTTTCGCATGCGGGAGCGCGACTTCGACGAGATCCGGCACAAGGACGGCATTTCTCCTGCGTGGCCGCTGAAGTATGCCGTCTTCGAACCCTATTACGGCGAGGCGGAGCATCTGTTCCATGTGCACGGCGTGCGTGGTGAGGATCCCACCGAACCACCTGCAGGCGGACCCTTTCCCTACCCTCCTGTCTCGCATGAGCCGCGCATTCAGGAACTGAACGATGGTCTGGCAAACAGCGGCTTGCACCCGTTCCATCTGCCACTAGGGGTTCTTCTCGACGAAAAGGACGGCAAAGTAACCCCGACCAGCACCTGCATCCGCTGCGACGCGTTCGATGGCTTTCCCTGTTTGCTCAATGGTAAAGCGGATGCGCAGGTCATGTGTGTCGATCCGGCGTTGAAGGCGCATCCCAATCTGAGCCTCTTGACGGGCGCGTATGTCTCGAAACTCGAAACCAATCCCAGCGGCAGATCCGTGACGGGCGTCGTCGTAACCAGAAGCGGGGAGCAGGAGTGCTATACGGCCGATATTGTCGTCGTCGCATGCGGGGCATTGCCGTCGGCGCTGCTTCTGTTGCGATCCGCCAGCGATAAACATCCGAACGGACTCGCCAATAGTTCGGATCAGGTCGGGCGCAACTACATGCGCCATAATCAATCGATCTTGATGGCATTGATGCTGAAGCCCAACGACACGATTTTCCAGAAAACGCTTGGGGTCTCGGATTTCTACTTCGGGTCCGACGATTGGGACTATCCGCTCGGCTTGATACAGATGTGTGCCACGTCGCACGGCGCGCAGATTCGCGGCGAGGCGTTACCTGGCTGGCTCGAATGGGTGCCCAAGATGCCGTTCGAGGAAATGGCGCGCCACTCGATGGATTTCTGGCTCTCCAGCGAAGACCTGCCGCGCCCCGAGAACCGCATCTTTTACGATGGCGGCCGCGTGGTGCTTGACATCACCGAGGGCAATATGGAGGCGCATCACCGCCTGAAGAAGAAGCTGGAGCAAATCCTGAGAAACGCCGGCGCGCATCCCGTTCTGATGGAGCGCAGTCTCTATCTAGGCAAGGGCATTCCGATCGGCGGCACCGCGCATCAGGCCGGCACGGCGCGCTTTGGGCCCGATCCCGCGACGTCCGTTCTAGATCTGGACTGCAAGGCGCATGAACTTGATAACCTTTATGTTGCTGATGCGAGCTTCTTTCCGTCCATTGGCGCGGTGAATCCGACACTCACAATCATCGCCAACGCCCTTCGTGTAGCAGACAAGATCAAGGAGCGACTGGGATAATGAGCGCGATTTTCACCAGCGATCTTGGCGGACCCGCGACGGGACTGCCCCATTTCTGGGAACACACGGTCGGAAGCGGTCACGCAACCCTCGCTCTGCGCGCGGATTGGCAGGTGCAAATGAAACGTGCGCGTGCCGATCTGGGTGTGCAACATGTCCGCTTTCACGGCATCCTGTGCGACGACATGGGCACGCTGATCTGCCAGAGCGACGAACTGCTGTATTCCTTCTTCAACACCGACCAGATTTTCGATTTTCTTCTGTCCATCGGCATGAAGCCATTCGTCGAGCTGAGCTTCATGCCTTCGACGCTGTCGTCGGGCGGACAGACAGTGTTTCACTACCGCGCAAATGTGACGCTACCGCGCGACTATTCGCAATGGTCGGTCCTGATTCGTAAGCTAGTCGAGCATTGGGTCCAGCGTTACGGGCTTGCGGAAGTTCGGCAATGGTTCTTCGAAGTGTGGAACGAGCCGAATCTCACGGCGTTCGGCAACGGCAAGCAGACGGACTACTTTGAGCTTTACCGATATACGGTCGAAGCTATCAAAAGCGTCGATAAGTCGTTGAAGGTTGGCGGTCCGGCAACCGCCGCCAATGCCTGGATCGACGATTTCATCGGCTTTTGTACGGTCAACGATCTCCCCGCGGATTTCATCAGCACGCATCACTACCCAACCGATGCGTTTGGCAAGCCCGGCGACGACACCGAAGCGCAACTTGCCGCCAGCACTCGCAGCATCCTGCGCGAACAGACCCGTGAAGTGCGCAGCAAGGCCGGCGACCGGCCCGTCTATTATACGGAATGGTGCACCTCCTCGAACCCGCGCGATCCGATGCATGACGATCCCTATGCCGCCGCCTTCATCGTCAAGACGATTCTGGAGGCGAACGGCTTGGTGCAAGGCTACAGCTACTGGACATTCTCAGACATTTTCGAGGAGAACTATTTTCCGTCGGTGCCGTTTCATGGCGGCTTTGGCCTGCAGAATATCCACGGCATCGCGAAACCGGCCTATCGCGCGTTCCAGCTGCTGCATGAATTGGGCACCGAGATAATGCCGGTCGGAGGTCAACATGAGACCGTCGATGCGTGGTTCGTTCGCGGCGATCAGAAGGCAACGCTTGTGCTGACGAATTTTGCACTTCCGCGCCATCCGATTGCAACCGAGCAGGTTTCCTTTACGCTGAGTGGCGCAAAATCGGCTTCGCGGGCCTCTATTCAACGAATCGATCTGGAGCACGCGAACGCCAAGCGCCGCTGGGAGCAGATGGGAAAGCCCGAATATCTTAGCGTTGCGATGGTAGATGAACTCAACGAGGTCTCGTTGCTTCGCAAAGAATCCGTGTCTTGCAACTTTGCGAACGGTACGTTGACCCTCGATGTGACGATGCTGCCCCAATCGGTTGCAGCAATCCAGTTTACCTCTTAGGTCTGTGATGGGTGATCTCGCCGCGCTTTCGAACTACGCGCTGGTCGACCGGCTTCAGCGTGCGGCGTTTTCCTATCTCACTGACTATTCAAATTCCAATAACGGGCTCGTCGCGGATACCTCTCGTGAAGGATCACCGTGCAGCATCGCCGTGGTTGGTTTCGCACTCTCTTGCTATCCGGTCGCCGTCAAAAATGGCTGGCTATCGCGTTCGGAGGCCGCGAGCAGGACGCTCAAGACGCTGCGGTTCTTCTCAGAAAGTTCGCAGAGTCCCGAGCCCGATGCGACCGGCTACAAAGGATTCTATTATCACTTTCTGGATATGCAAAACGGCAAGCGTGTATGGCAATGCGAGCTCTCGCTTGTCGATACTGCGTTGCTGATCGCGGGAATTCTGACTGCGGCCTGCTATTTTGACAGCGTCAGTGATGAGGCCGAAATCCGGGAGTTGGCGGACGCGCTCTATCGCCGCGTCGATTGGCATTGGGCGCAGAGCGGCACCGAAACGGTTTCGCAGGGGTGGAAGCCGGAATGCGGTTTCCTTCACTACGGATGGGAAGGCTATAACGAAGCGACGATCCTCTACGTTCTCGGCCTCGGCTCGCCTACCTTCCCGCTGACGGAAACCGGATACAAAAATTGGGGGTTGACCTACCAATGGGAAAACCTCACCGGCAGCGACGTGCTCTATTCCGGGCCGCTGTTCACCCATCTGTTTTCGCATGCCTGGATCGATTTTCGTGGCATTCGTGACTCGTTCATGCGCGAAAAGCGCAGCGACTATTTCGAGAACACGAAAGCTGCCATCGCCGTGCACCGCGAATATGGCGAACGCAATCCGCGCGACTTCAAAGGCTACTCCCGAAATTTTTGGGGCGTGACCGCCGGAGACGGTCCAAGCGGGCAGGATTTGCGGCTCGACGGGCGTGATCAACGCTTCTTCGGGTATATGTCCCGCGGCGTGCCGTATGGACCCGATGACGGGACCATCGCACCTTGGGCAATGCTCGCCACATTGCCTTTCGATGCGGACGCCGCGCTCGCGGGCACACGGCATCTGCTCGAAACGTATCCGCAAGTCTGCATGGAGGATCGATTTTCGAGCGGGTTCAATCCAACCTTGCCCGTCGATGGCAATGGTTGGCTGTCGGAAGGATGGTATGGACTAGACCAAGGACTGCTGGTGATGATGATCGAAAACCATCGCACCGGGTTGATCTGGGAGATTTTCCGTAAATCGCCTTATGTGCGCGCCGGTCTTAAGCGTGCCGGTTTCGAAGGCTGGTGGCTCGAGCCATGACGGAAAAGACAACCGCGCCGAAAGCAAAGCCCAACGACGGGGACGTCTTTCTCCGGCGCGTGCGGCCGGACGCTTGGCAGAATCCCGCGCCCCGCGATGTTTACGACCTCGCAATTCTTGGTGCAGGGCCGGCGGGAATTGCAGCTGCGGAATCCGCCGCTCGGCTCGGCGTCAGCGTCGTACTTATCGAACGAAATCGCATCGGAGGCAATTCACTCAACGCGGGGTCGGTGCCATCCAAGTCGATCATCAAGACTGCGAGCGTCTACGCTTCGATGCGCGAGGCTGAAGCGTTCGGCGCTCCCATGCCAAGCGACGCGTCGCTGGATTTCGGCAAGGTCATGGAGCGCATGCGGCGAATTCGCACTCGCGTTTCGGAACACCACTCCGTTGAAAAACTCTTAGCACTCGGCATCGATGTTTTCTTCGGGGGTGCGCGCTTCGAAAACAAGGACGCCATCCTGATCGGCGACACGCGATTGCGCTTCAAGAAGGCACTCGTCGCGACCGGCGCGCGACCAAAACCGCCTGCCGAAATACCCGGCCTCGATGAGGCAGGATATCGCACCAGTGCGACGATCTTCGAAATGAGTGCCTTACCCAAGCGTCTGGCTGTCATCGGAGGCGGACCGTTGGGCTGCGAATTGGCACAGGCGTTCTGCCGACTGGGCTCGCATGTCACGATCGTACAGAATGATCCGAAATTTCTGCCACGCGAGGAGCGCGATGCGGCCGAGATTTTATCGCGATCCATGGCGCGCGATGGGGTGGTGATTCGCCTGAACACGACGGTCGTCGGCGCGCGCTCGGCGGACGGCTCAAAGGTGCTTAAGACAATCAACAACGATATCAAATGCGATATCGAGGCGGACGAAATTCTCCTGAGCATCGGCCGCGTACCCAATGTCGAGGAACTGGGACTAGACATAGCCGGGATCTCTGTCGATCAGAAGCAGGCTCTCAAGATCGACGACTATTTGCGCACGACAAATTCGAACGTGTACGCTGCCGGAGATGTTTGCATGGATCTGAAATTCACGAATGCAGCACAAGCTTCAGCGCGCATTGCGGTTCAAAACGCCCTGGCAGGGGGGCACGAGCGGCAAAGTCGCCTGACAATTCCGTGGTGCACGTACTGCGATCCGGAAATTGCGCATGTCGGATTGCATGTCTGGGAAGCGCGCCTGCAATCCGTTCCGATCAAAAGTTATACAGTGCTGATGCACGACGTGGATCGCGCGATCACCGAAGGACTTGACGCGGGCTTTGTCAAGATTCACGTCGCGGAGGGCACGGACCAGATCCTGGGTGCGACCATCGTCGCGTCTCGAGCTAGCGAGTTGATCAACGAGATGTCGGTCATCATGAACGCCGGAATCGGCATGAACGATTTGGCCAGCGTCGTACATACTTATCCCGCGGAGTCAGGAGCGATCGCGCTGGCCGCGCTGGCGTATGTCAGGAACAGACCAGTCTCCAGCTAATTCGGCGTCGTGTTCCAACTACGAGTGATAGTTGGCCGTCTCGTGTTCCTTTTCACCGTGCGCAACAGGCCTCGGAATAGGCAACACGATGCTGTCGTTAGCGAGCTCGACTATTGCCTTCGTCAAGCCCGAGTCGATTTGGGCGTAGAACCCGACAAGGCTCGCGCCTGGATGGTGCGAACGGAGCGCTGGAAATATGTACACTTTGAGGGTTTCCCGCCCCAATTGTTTGATCACAAAAATGACCCGCGCGAATTGATTGATCTTGGGCGCGACTTTGCTTACGCGAGAGTGGCGGCGGAGCATCGTGAGCGACTCTTAGCATTACAGTTGCGCTTTGATCGAACTTCTGAATCCATGGGCGACCATGATTCGGGAGGTCATGGATGTCTGGAGCATCGATTGAAGCGACGCTTGAGTTGTGGGCGTCGTCGCTGCGAGATGTCAAA
>Ga0209483_1000424_pt1 | contig 37344 bp, 42 predicted proteins | sample NGEPerA_FD_184508 | JGI IMG/M metagenome (GOLD analysis project Ga0209483, IMG submission 184508) | Arctic peat soil microbial communities from the Barrow Environmental Observatory site, Barrow, Alaska, USA - NGEE PermafrostL2-A... | ecosystem: Environmental > Terrestrial > Soil > Wetlands >...
GCCAACTCCCATCGGGTTTAGGGCTGGCGTAAAATGACGCCAAGAAAATCACGAGGCGTGATACAGGCCGCACCGTAGGGTTTCTGAAGAGAAAGAAGATCGCCGTCCGAGGTGACAATGCAGGACGCATGAACCGCAACCGCCGCCATCACCACGGCGTCATCATTGGGATCGCGCTTCACGGTTTTTTTAATGGGAATGTCCGCCGCCAATTTTGAGGAGCGCTTCAGCCATTCCAGCCAGTGGATCCAGTTTGGGTTTCGCCACCGTTTTTCGTTTTCGGCAACATATTGAACCGTTTCCGACCACTCGGCCGTCAGCCAGGGAGTGCGATAGGATTGAAAGCCGCCCGCCGCCAGCAAGGTTAAAACCCGGCGCGCGTCTCCGCCGCGCCAGCCAATGCCGGAGACCACCACGGAACTGTCAAGCATGGCGCGCGGTTTAGGATGCACGACGGACTTTTTTCACCTGTTTGACCATTTTCAGGATCTCCGCCGGTTCAGCTTCGTTGCTCCCGTCCTGCTCCATTTGCCGGAACTGAATCAAAAGCGCCTGCTTTTCCCGTTCCTGTTCGCTGCGGATCAAATCACGGACCACATCGCTTTGACTGGAAAACCCTCCGGCCTCCCGGCGGGAATTAAGCCAGCCTTTTTGTTCCTCGGCCAATGAAATGTTCAAGGTGATCGCCATGCCCGCATGATGCCACATTGCTTGATTTTGTCAACATCCGCCAATTGAAAAAATCGCAGGAGCCGGCGTGAGGAGGCTCCAATCAATTTCCGATTTCTGCTTTTTGCTTTCTGATTTTCATTCAGAGCCGTCTTGCGTCGGCGGCTACGGTGCGGGGCACAAATCGCGGCTTTGCAAGGGGCCGTGGAATCTCTCCCCAAAGCGGAGAGGGAGTGTCCGCCCGTGATTGAATCGCGGATTTCAGGATGAAAATCGCCGTCATCTTTCATCGCCTCGGCCCGTATCATTTTGCACGCTTGCGCGCGGCGGGACGATTATTGCCGGTGACCGCGATTGAAACTTCGGGCGCGGATGAAACGTATGCCTGGGATATGGTTGCCGGGGCGGACGGTTTCGAGCGCGTGACTTTGTTTGGGAATGCCGATGCATACACGCAACCGGCGCGCGAAGTGGCAATCCGGGTGGGTTCGGCGCTGGACAAGATTTTGCCAGCAGTCGTGGCCATTCCGGGCTGGTCGGATGCAGCCGCCTTGTCGGCGTTGCGATGGTGTATGGTGCATGGCGTTCCAGCCATCGTCATGTCCGAAAGCACCGAGTGGGATGATACGCGGAACGCGTGGCGGGAGGCGGTCAAACGAAGGGTTGTCGGATTGTGCGCGGCGGCGCTGGTCGGCGGGACGCCGCACAAGGAATACATGGTCAAATTGGGAATGCCACCGGAACGAATTTTTTTGGGCTACGATGCGGTGGACAACGGTTACTTTAGGGAAAATGCTGAAAAGCTGAAACCTGAAACGCGGAAATCGGAAGGCGGAAGCCAGAAGCCGGACCACAGCACTCTGCCATCTGCCATCTGCCATCTACCATCGTCGCCCTTTTTCCTGGCGAGTGCGCGATTTGTTGAAAAGAAAAATTTGCCACGTCTCATCCAGGCTTACGCACGTTACCGCGAGCTGGCACAGGAGTCAGAAGTCAGAAATCAGAAGTCAGAATTTCAGGTTTCAGGTTCCAGCGTTTCAGCTTCTGGCTTATGGGATTTGGTTCTTTTGGGAGATGGAGCATTGCGTTCAAGTCTCGAGTCTCAAGTTTCAAGTCTCGGCCTGCACAGCCACGTGCAAATGCCCGGCTTCATCCAGTATCCTGAATTACCCGCTTACTACGCTCACGCAGGGGCGTTCATCCATGCCAGCACAACGGAGCAGTGGGGATTGGTGGTGAACGAGGCGATGGCAAGCGGACTGCCGGTGCTGGTGTCCAACCGCTGCGGCTGCGCGCAAGATTTGGTGCAGCCCGGCGTGAATGGTTTCACCTTTGATCCGTGGAATGTGGAGCAACTCGCGCAATTGATGTTTCAGGTTTCAGCGTTTCAGCCTTTCAGGTTGTCAGCATTTGGCGACGCGAGTCGCGCCATCATCAGTGAGTGGGGGCCGGAACGGTTTGCGACGGGATTGAAGGTGGCGGTGGAGAAGGCAATGGAGGTGCGTCCTAAACGGGCCGGCTTGGTAGGCCGCCTGCTATTGCGGGCCTTGCTTGTCAGATGAAAATTAATATGGTCATTGACTCCGTTTCACGGGCAGGCGGTGGTTTATTTGAATCCGAAAAGCAACTGCATTGGGCACTGGCTCCATTGGGTATAACGACTACCATTTTTGCTCTGCGTGATGAATTTACCGGAGAGGATGCGTCGACCTGGCATCCGAGCCAGATTCGGGCTTTTCCTGTCAGTTCACCGGCGTCACTGGGGCGGTCCCCAGAGCTTTGCCGACAATTGCTCGCGGAACCGGCGGACCTGATCAAACGGGTCGGCGTTTGGCGGTGGCCATCCAGTTATGCGCATCGCTGGAGCCACCAGCACAAGAAACCGGCAGTCATTGCGCCGCACGGAATGCTGGATCCGTGGGCGGTGAAAAATTCGGCCTGGAAAAAGCGGCTCGCGCTGCTGCTCTACGAACGCGAACACCTTGCGAATGCGGCCTGCATCCGCGCATTGTGTGAAGCGGAAGCCAAGGCGATTCGCGCCTTTGGCCTGAAGAATCCGATTTGCATCGTCCCCAATGGAATTGACATACCAGAAGTTAGTAGTCAGAAGTCAGTAGTTAGTAGTCAGAAAGCAAATGGGAATGAATTTCAGGTTTCAGGTTTCAGCGTTTCAGATTTTGCGAGCGGTCGCAAGACGCTGCTGTTTCTGGGAAGAATTCATCCCAAGAAAGGGCTGGTGAATCTGATTAAAGCTTGGGCGGTGTCAAATCGGAAATCGGAAGAGTGGGTGCTGGCCATCGCGGGCTGGGATCAAGGCGGGCATGAGTCGGGATTGAAGCGGCTGGCGACGGAACTGGGAATTGCGTGGGCAGATGTAAGAGATTCGGGAGCGGGGAGCGGGGAGCGGGGAGTGGCGAACCTGGCTCCAAGCTCCCTGCTATTTTTGGGCCCTCAATATGGAGAGGACAAGGCAGCCTGCTACAGGAATTGCGATGCTTTCATCCTGCCATCGTTCAGCGAGGGATTGCCGATGGTGGTGCTGGAGGCGTGGACGCATGGCAAGCCGGTGTTGATGACGCCGGAATGTAATCTGCCGGAAGGCTTCGCGGCTGGGGCTGCTTTGCGCATAGAGCCAAGTGCAGAGAGCATCGCGCAGGGACTACTTCTGCTATTCCAATTTTCCATCTCCGATCTCCAATCTACCGGCTCGCGCGGGCGAGCGCTGGTCGCCGGGAAATTCGCGTGGCCGATAATTGCCGTCGAGATGAAGTCGGTTTATGACTGGGTGCTGGGCGGCGGCCCGAAACCGGAATGCGTCCAAACCAAAAGCTGAAACGCTGAAATACTGAAATCACAAAGACAAAACCTGAGACTTGAAACCTGAAACCTGATGACGGCCCGGTGAAATACGCTTTGCCATTTCACGGGCCAAGGAAAGCAGAAAGCAGAGGCCAGAAGTCAGTGGTTAGCAGTCAGTCGTCGATGGGCAGTGGACAGTGGCCGGTGATCCGGCATTTCAGCTTTTTTCATCATCTGCGCCTCTTCCCGCTTGACGGCGGTGAATCCCGCGCTTAATTTTACATAAATTTATGAGCAGTTCTACATACACCATCAGCCAGGCGCAGGCCAGGCTGCCGAGCTTGATCAAGGAGGACAGTTTTGCCATTTCCGTTCATGGTGAGGTTAAAGGCTTCTACCTTTCCAGACAACGGCTTGAAGCCATGATCGAAAGCATTGAGCTTTTGGAAAACCCCGGTTTCACGGTGGCGCTCAAGGCGCATCAGTCCGGTAAATCCAAAACCTACACCGTGGAACAGTTGGATCAAAAATTTTCCGCATGAACTCCAGGGTGGTCCTCCGCCGGCAGGTGCATGATTTTATCACGGCGCTTGCACCGGTGCCGCGCCGGAAACTTTGGGTGGGAATTAAAGGGCTGCCGCAGGGCAGCGGGGACGTGATCCAGCTTGAGGGTAAACTGTCACCGTATTTCCGGCTGCGTGTGGACAAAATCCGCGTCGTGTTTGAAGAAAAGACCGTGGCCGGCGAGCGGGTGCTGGTCTGCTTCTTTGCCGACTATCGGTCGACGGTTTACAAAACACTGTCGCAACTAATCGCCAACAACCTTCTGGGGGAATTGCTGAACTAAAAAACCGCCCGTCAGTTGTTCGCCGTCTTCCATCTGTTGTTCAGCTTCTTACGGTGCCGAAGTCGCACGCAGGCGGATCGGCTTTCCAAATTTCTGATTTTTTTATATGAATCTCATTCTCGGATTAAACGCCTTTCATCCGGATTCATCCGCCTGCGTTTTGCAGGACGGCAAACTTGTCGCCGGCCAGGCGGGATGTTAATTTTCAAGCATGAATTTGCCGATTGAAATGGAAGCCGCCACGGCGTCGCCGGAAAAACTGGCGCTGGCGCAGCGCGCGTTTGAGCAGTTTCACACGCGCTGTTTCTGGTTCATGCGCGAAAATGCGCAAATCACGGCCGAAGACATTCCCTACATCTGCCGGCGACTGCGGGCGGACGGGGGACGCGAGGGTTTTTTTTTGGCGGCCCAAATATGCCAATAGCTTCCTTTGAAAAAACGGTTCTGCGTCTGCTGGCGGCCAATCGGAATCCGGAAAGTTTCGTCGCTGGCGCCACGGTGCTGCTGCGGGACGAAAATTCCCATCGCCGTTCGCAGGACATTGATCTGTTTCACGACACCGCCGAAAGTGTCAAGGCGGCAGCGGAGGCCGATTGCGCGTTGCTGGGAAAAAACGGTTACCAGATCCGGCTGGACATTGTTGAACCCACGTTTCGTCGCGCCTTGATTGCGCGGGACGGGTTGACGACGAAACTGGAGTGGGTGTTCGATTCAGCCTTTCGATTTTTTCCGGTGGAGCCGGACGTGGAATGGGGTTATATGCTCAATTTTTGGGACGCGGCGACCAACAAGGTTCTGGCCCTGGCCGGGCGCGGTGAACTGCGCGACTATCTGGACGTGCTGCATCTGCATCGCCGGCATTTAAGTCTTGGCGCTTTGACCTGGGCGGCCTGCGGCAAGGACATTGGCTACACGCCGCAATTTCTCATCGAAGAAGCCCAACGGCTTGCGCACTATCCGGCCTCGCTGCTGGCGACGCTCAATTTGCGTGAGCCGGTGGATTTGGTGGCGTGCAAGAAAGAATGGCTGGAAATGACGCGCGAAACATTTGCGTTGTTCGACAAGCTTCCGGCCGAAGAAGTCGGGTGCCTTTATCTCGACGCGCAAAATCGTCCGGTCACGCCCGATCCGGCCTCGCCGGAATTTCCAAAGTTGCGACGGCATTTTGGCAGCGTGCGCGGCGCCTGGCCGGTGGTTCGGGACTAAAAACTTGAAACTTGAAACTTGAAAGCTGAAACCTGATGGACGAGCGAAAGAAAGCGATGAAATGCCGGACGAAAGCATTCGCGCGCGCTTCTTTCAAGTTTCAGGTCTCAAGCCTCAAGTCTCAAGTCTCAAATTTAATTGTATGAACCTCATTCTCGGATTAAACGCCTTTCATCCGGATTCCTCCGCCTGCGTTTTGCAGGATGGCAGGCTCGTGGCCGCCGTGGCCGAGGAGCGGCTGGGATCGCGCCACAAGCATGTCGCCGGATTTCCGGGACGCGCCATCGCCAAGGTGCTGCTCATGGCCGGGGCGACAATCCGCGACGTGGACCATGTCGCCATCGGCAATGACAGCAACGCGAACGCGCCCGCCAAGGTGCGGCACGTTTTGAAATCGCCGGTCAAGTCCGCGCGCGGGGTGCTGACGCATTTTCAGCGGCGCGGCAAAATGCACAGCGTCCAGCGGATGATGGCGGAAGCCTGCGGCGTGAACGAGGCGGACTGCCGGTTTCAAATCGTCCGTGTCGAGCATCATCTGGCGCACATCGCCAGCTCCTATTTTGCGAGCGATTTTGACGGGGCGGCGGGGTTTTCCTACGACGGTTCCGGCGATTTCACCTCGGCGATGTCCGCGCGCTGCCAGGGAAACCGCATTGAAATTCTGAACCGCGTTCATGTGCCGCATTCACTGGGATTTTTTTACACGGCACTGTGCCAGTTCATCGGGTTCAGCAAATTCGGCGAGGAATACAAGGTCATGGGCCTCGCCGCCTACGGCCAGCCGGTGCATCTGGAATTGATGCGCGAACTTGTTTCAATTTCTTCTCCCTCGCCCGTCGGACGGGAGAGGGCCGGGGTGAGGGCTTCCGGTCAATTCCGTCTCAATCCCCGCTTCTTCCGTCCGCTGGGGAAAAATCTGGAGGAATGTGTGGACGCGACCGGTGAAATTGTTTTGCCGCCGCTTTATTCGGAAGAACTGGCGCGTCATCTCGGCGCGCCGCGCGTCCGCAGCGAGGCGTTGACGCAGCGCGAAAACGACATTGCCTGCTCGGTGCAGGCGCGGTTTGAGGAAGTCGTGCTGGCGTGCTTGAAAAATTTGCACGCCCAATTCCCGACGGACAAGCTGGTGACGGCGGGCGGCTGCGCACTCAACGGCGTGTGCAACGCGCGCATCCTGCGCGAGACGCCGTTCAAAAAATCCTACATCCAGTGCGCGGCGTCGGACGACGGCACGGCCATTGGCGCGGCGCTTTATGTCTGGAATGTGATTCTCAACCAGCCGCGCGCGGGCCTGATTGACCATGCGTATTGGGGGACGGAACATTCAACCGCCGACATGGAAAAGGCGCTGCATCGTGCGGGTTTGAAGTTTGAAAAATTCGACCGCGCCGGTTTGCTGCAACGCGCGGCGGCGCATTTGAACTCCGGTCATGTCACCGGCTGGTATCAGGGCCGCAGCGAATGGGGGCCGCGCGCGCTGGGCAACCGCTCGATTCTGGCGCATCCGGGCTGGCCGGGCATGAAGGATTTGATCAACCAGAAAATCAAGCGGCGCGAGGCGTTCCGTCCGTTTGCGCCGACGATTCTTGCGGAGGCGGTGCCGGATTATTTTGAGCAGAATGTCGAGAGTCCGTTCATGATGCACGTCGTCAAAATCAAGCCGGACAAGCGCGCGGCGCTGGCGGCGGTCTGCCACCAGGATGCCACCGGACGGTTGCACACGGTCAAGCAGTCGCAGAACGCGCTTTATTACGATCTCATTAAAACTTTTTCGCAGAAGAGCGGAACGCCGGTGGTGCTCAACACCAGCTTCAACGAGAACGAGCCGATTGTGGACACGCCGCAGCAGGCGGTGGATTGTTTCGTGCGCACGGACATGGACGTGCTGTGTCTGGGGCCGTATGTCAGCACCAAGCCAAGCAAAAGCATTTAGAATAATCCGATGCTGCTTTGCATGAATAATTCAAATACCAGACCTGATGGACGGTTGCGCTGGGTGGATGATTGCAAGGGAATCTGCATCGTGCTGGTGGTCTATGGTCATGTGGTGGGCGGTTTGGTGGCGGCAGGAACAGTTCTGGAGGGAACAGCTTTCGAGCGGGGCAGAAACTGGGTGTATTTGTTCCATATGCCGGCCTTTTTCTTTCTGTCGGGATTGTTTGCTTCGAGGGCATTGGGGCGACCACTTAAAGCGGTGTTGTCAACGCGGTTGAAAACGCTGGCTTATCCCTACGTCTTATGGACCGGCATTTATTTGCTGGTGCAAATGGTGATGGCGAGATACGCCAACAACGCGCCCGACACTGCAAGGGCGTTACGGTTTCTGTGGGAACCTTATGGTTACGGACTTTGGTTTCTTTACAGCCTGTTTCTTATCTCCATTTTATTTCATCTGCTCCTGCTGGCGCGCCTGCCCAAGGCAGCGGTGTTGCTGCTGGCGGTTGGCTTATATGTGGCGGCCGCATTTAACGTGTTTGGCTTTTGGCCGATTCTCAACACGGCCATGCTCAATTTTATTTTCTACGCGCTGGGCGGACTTTATTCCGCCGCCGCCTTCACATGGTTTTCAAACGGACGGCGAACATATCCATTCGCGGCCGGAATTATTTTCCTGGTAATAATGACGATGGTGGCTTGGGCGTTTGGATACTCAAAGTTTCCGATCAGTTTGCTGGCGGCATTGCTGGGAGTGGCGGGAATTGTTTGTATAGCGAAAGGTCTGCCGGACCGGATCGTGGAGAAATTTTTCTGCCTGCTCGGTTTTTATTCTTTGGAAATTTACCTTGGCCATCCCCTTTTTAGCACCGCCGCCCGGGCGGTATTAAATAAACTTCATGTTCAAGCACCCTGGGTCTATGTGGTTGCAGGAGTCTTGTGCGGAGTGTTCATTTCCCTGACATTGGCCGTTACCTGTCGACGACTGAATTTCCCCTTCTTGTATAGATGGCCGGTCTCCAATCGTGGGAGTGACATTCTAAAACCAACTTCCGCATGACAAAAGGCCGCAAGATGTTTCGCCGAAGCCGCCTGTTCCAAGCAGCCATTGCCTTAAGCTTGGTGCTATTGCTGGCGGCATTGGGTTGTTATCTTTTTCCACAACAAGTTCTGACCGTTGACAGCGGGCCGGTGAAAGCGGATGTGATAGTCGTGCTGGGCGGAACTCCCGACCGGCCGGTCCGTGCGGCGGAACTGTTCAAGGCAGGTGAGGCATCGAAAATCATCGTCAGCGGTTTTGGCGATTGCGAATCAAATGAGAAGCTGCTGGAGCAGGACGGCGTGACCAACGCGGCCATCATTTTGGAGGACAAATCGCACACCACGCGCGAGAACGCGGAATTTTCCATCGCACTATTGCGAAGAATGAATGCGCATCGTGTCATCATCGTGACGAGCTGGTATCATTCGCGCCGGGGGCTGGAGTGCTTTGAACATTACGCGCCGGACATTCAATTTTATTCGCGCCCGTCCTATTATGCCTATCCCAAGACCGAATGGCGGCCCAAGGGCATCAGCACCTATGTTAAATCGGAATATTTGAAACTGCTCGGTTACTGGGTGTGCTACGGGGTGTGGCCGTTTTAGAGACCTGAGGGTTGAGACCTGAGACCTGAAACCGGAAAGCGGAAACTTTAGACTGAAAACCCGAAAGGAGAAAATTATGGATGAACGAAAAGCGGCATTGAAGCAAAGAACAAAGGCGTTCGCCAGCGCAGTGGTGCGCTTTTATATCAAATTGGACAAAAGCCGGGAGGAAATTCGGGTTCTCGGGAAACAGCTTTTGCGGTCAGGCACGTCAGTTGCCGCGAATTACCGCGAGGCATCGCGGGCGCGTTCTGATGGCGAATTCATTTCAAAAATCGAGCAATGCGCCCAAGAGGCTGATGAAAGCCAGTTATGGCTGGAACTGTTGCGGGATGATTGCGGCGTTCAGCCAGACAGAGTCGAACCAATTTGGAGTGAAGCGGATGAACTGACAGCCATTTTTATCAGCATGTCCTTGAACACCAAGACACGTCTGCGAAGAGGGACATGATTTTGTGCTTTTAGTTTCAGGTTTCAAGTTTCCGTTTTCAGGTTTTCGGCAGGCGCTCTGCGCCCTGCCGCTGGCTTGGCTCTGGCTCGTCCTCATCAACGACCTGCGCGTCGAGTGGACGGTCAATCCGCAATACGGTTACGGCTGGGCCGTGCCGTTCCTGTGCCTGTTTCTGATCTGGCAAAAAATCCAGAAGCCGGAAGCCGGAAGTCGGAAGCCGGAAGTTAGTGCGTCCGCCGGAAACAGTTTTCAGTTTTCAGTTTTCAGTTTTCAGTTTTTGTTTGTTTTTCTCGCCCTGCTCTACGCGCCCACGCGGCTGATTGAAGAAGCCAATCCCGGCTGGCGTTTGATTAGTTGGGCCCTGGCGCTGGAAGTCGTCGGTCTGACGCTGATTTTTATTCGTCTTGCGCTTGCCGCATTCCCTCTCCGCTCCGACCGGGGAGAGGGACAGGGTGAGGTGTCGCTTCCAGCTTCGCTTTCAGCGTTTCAGCGTTTTAGCGTTTCAGATTTTGTTTTTCCGATCTGTTTCTTCCTCGTGGCCGTGCCGTGGCCGACCGGGATTGAGCAATTCTTCATTCAAGGTTTCACGCGCATGGACGCGGCGGCGACGGTGGAACTGCTCGGCTGGCTCGGCATTCCCGCCATGCCGCACGGCAATGTCATCGAGGTTGCGACCGGCGTGGTGGGCATTGACGAGGCGTGCAGCGGCATCCGGTCGTTTCAGGCCACGCTGATGATCTCGCTGTTCCTCGGCGAATTTTACCGGCTGAATTTCGCCCGGCGGCTGGGGCTGGCGCTCGGCGGTTTCGCGCTGTCATTGCTTTTCAATCTCGTGCGCATGACGCTCTTGGTGTGGGTCGCGGCGCAAAAAGGCGTGGCGGCCATCGCGTCATGGCATGACCCGGCGGGCGTGACCATATTGGTCGCGTGCTTGTTCAGCCTGTGGGGGCTGGGCGTCTGGCTGCAAAGCAGAAAGCAGAAAGCCGAAGGCAAAAATGATGTCAACATTTCAGAACGCCGGCTTTCACCTTTTTCGAACCCGAAAAGTTTCGGCGTGCCAGCGTTTCAGCTTTCAGCTTTTTCAAAGACGCTCATCGTCTGGATTGCGGTTGTCGAAATTTCGGTCGAAGGGTGGTATCGCTCGCACGAAGAGCGTTTGCCGACGGCGGTGCAATGGACCGTCGCCTGGCCGGTCAGCAATTCTGCGTTCAAGGAACTGTCCCTGCCGGAGCGGACGCGGCAGATTCTTCGTTACGACGAAGGCCGCAGCGGCACCTGGACGGAAGGCGATTTGACATGGCAGGCGGTTTTTTTGCAGTGGAAGCCGGGACGCACCGCCATTCATCTGGCGCAAAACCACACGCCGGAAGTCTGCATGACCGGCGCCGGGCATACGCTGAAATCCCTTTCCCCGCAAGAATGGCTGGACGTGAACGGTGTGCGAATGCCGTTTCTCGCGTATCAGGTGACGGATGCGCCGCAGCCGTTTTTTGTGTTCTACTGTTTGTGGGACGACCGCGCCAGCACGCAGGGGTTTCAGACCATGGGGCTGACTTACGGCAACCGCCTTGCGTCCGTGCTGGCTGGCTTGAGAAATCCCGGCCAGCGTTCGCTGGAAATCGCCGTCACCGGGCCGGCCAGCGCCGCCGCCGCCGAGACGGATTTGCGTGCGGAACTGGAAAAAATCATTCTAAAACCCTCTAAAACGCTGAAACCCTGAAAAACTGCAATTCTAAAATTATTTCAGCGTGTCAGCTTGTCAGCGTGTCAGTAGTTTTTCAGCATTTGAGAAACTTTTCTCTTGCAATGCGTGGCGAAAAGGAGGAAAACGACTTTGAAAGCGATGGATGCAAGATTGGCAACGGGAAGCCAAAAATTAGAATTGCGGATAAAACCCAGTCCAAAACATTTTATTCAAGCGGAGATGACATGAAGAAAATTCTAGCCATGGTTTGTTTAATGAGTGCGCCTTGTTTGACAAAAGCGACCTTAATCGCTGGTTGGAATTTTAACACGGATACCACGGTTTCACATGGTTCGGGAACAATTGATTTTTCTCATTTGGCCAACTCTGGTGATGCAAGCATCGGCGGTTCATCATCGGGAACATCCGTCAATGAAGTTTCAGGCGATTCAGCGGGAAAAGATTTGTCCGTGCAAGCCGGCGGATCGGGTGAGCCTGAAAATGGGAAATCAATAATTATTTCAACCAGCACGTCTGGCTACCAAAATATCATCCTTACATATGCTACTGAAGCGTCAACCACTGGCTTTACTGGTCAACAGTGGAGTTATAGCACCGACGGGACTCATTACACTTCATTTGGATCAGCAATTACCCTGACACAGGGAAATACTTTTTCGGAAAATGGAACTCAAACCGTGGATTTTTCATCTGTATCAGCGCTTAACAATGTTTCAACAATATATTTTGAAGCAACCTTAACTGGTGCAACTGGAACATCGGGTGCCGATCACTTTGACAACATTCAGTTCAATGCCACCCCTGTCCCCGAACCCGCCGTTTGGGGAATGATTTCCGGTGCAGGCTTATTGGCCCTGTGCGGCCTCCGCGTCTGGCGCGGGCAACGCGCTCAACTGGCGTCCGGCTGACTGAACAAAATCCACAGATTGACTGACGCCTTGCCGCGTGTCTCAAATTTCGGGACAGCGGCATTTGTTTTTGTTAAACCTTTCGCTGTTTGAAAATCCTCCTGCTCAACCAGACCTTTTATCCGGACGTCGTTTCGACGGCGCAACATCTGGGCGACCTCGCAGCCACGCTCGCCGAACGCGGGCATCAAGTCACGGTCGTCACCGGGCGGCGCGCGTATGACAACCCTGAAAAATTATTTCCCGCGCGGGAAACGTGGCGCGACGTCAAAATCATCCGCATTTTTTCCACGCGGTTCGGCAAGCAGGCGAAGTGGCGGCGCGCGGCGGATTTCGCCAGCTTCATTTTTTTCTGCTGCGGGCGGCTGCTCTTTTTGCCGCGTCACGATGTCGTGGTGGCGTTGACCACGCCGCCGCTGATCTCCTTCATCGGCGCGTGGCGGGCGAAACTGTGGCGGGCAAAATTTTGCTACTGGGTCATGGACATGAACCCGGACGAGGCCATTGCCGCCGGCTGGCTGCGCGCGGATTCGTTCGCCGCCAGAATGCTGGAGCGGATGTCGCGGTTCAGCTTCCGCCGGGCGGCCTGGATCATTGCACTGGACCATTTCATGCGCGACCGCATCATTGCCAAGAAAATTGCGCCGGAAAAAATCGTCGTGCTGCCGCCATGGTCGCAAGATCAGGACGTGCGGTTTGATGCGGCGGGACGGGAACAGTTTCGCCGGCAACACGGTTTGACCGGAAAATATGTGGTGATGTATGCCGGCAACCACAGTCCGGTGCATCCGCTGGACACGCTGATGCAGGCGGCGGAACGGCTGCAAACCGAGGCGTCCATCGCGTTCTGTTTCATGGGCGGCGGCAGCGAATTCAAACGCGTGCAACGCTGGGCCGAAGCCGGGAAACTCGCCAACATTGTGTGCCTGCCGTATCAGCCGCTCAACGAAATGTCCGCACCACTATCAGCCGCCGATGCCCATATAGTCGTTATGGGCGCAGCCATGCTCGGCCTCGTGCATCCTTGCAAAATTTACAACATCCTCGCGGTCGGCGCGCCGGTGATTTACATCGGTCCGCAGCCGAGCCATGTCACCGAAATTCTGGAGCGTCCGGGCGCGGATCATCCGTGGTGTTCAGTGCGGCACGGCGAAGGCGAAATTCTGGCGGAACGCATCCGGCAATGGAGCCGGTCGGCCATGGAACGGAAATTTCCCGCCGCCATCACGGCGCTGTTTGCCAAAGATGTGCTGCTGCCCCGGCTGATCGCCGGCCTGGAAAAAACGGATGGGACTTGAGCAAAAAACGAAAACTGCCAAAGAACGCGCCGAAGATTTTTCTTCCGCGCGTTTTTTATTTCTTGGATGACGAATACGACCACGTTGGTTGCCATGACGAGTAGATTTAGGGTATCCAGTGGAACGGTAACTGTGTCTTGTGACAGACACGATAGTCGTGGTTTTTTGGATTTTTATCTAAAACACAAACTTAAAATGTCTCCACAATGAAAACCACTTCGCAACTGTGCCGTCCGATTCAAGCGGTGGCAGCGTCACTTGACGAAATCCCTTTTCACAATGGACACCCGCGTTTTTGACGCGCGCGCGAACTGGTCTTCAAGGCGTGGACGGACGCGAACCAATTCAAGCAGTGGTTCGGCGCGGCGGCGTGCGACGGCGCGTCGTTGCAATCAACGAAGGTGGACGCGCGCGCCGACGGCAAATATCGCCTTCAGGTGCGGCGCGCCGACGGCGAATTTTTCACGACCGTCGGGATTTATCGCGAAGTGAAGCTACCGGAGCGTCTGGTCTTCACCTGGGCGTTTGAAAAGGACGGCAGCGGCGAAGAATTCGGCGAAGTCGAGCCGCCGGAAATGCTCGTGACGATTGAATTTCGCGCGCGTGGAAAGCAGACGGAATTGATTTTGACGCATGAAAAATTTGCGTCCGTCGAAAGCCGCGACCGTCGCGAGGACGGCTGGAACCGTTGTCTTGATTCGCTTGGAAAATTTGTCGCCAGATAAATATGACGACAAAAATTTCCGAACCGCTCATTATCGAACGAACGTTTGACGCGCCGCTGGAAAAAGTCTGGCAGGCCAACGGAGCGCGATTTTGTCGTCAAGGAATTCGATGCCATCGAAGGCGGCCAGCAGACTTTGGAACGGCTGGGGGAATATTTGCTGAAGATGAAATGAATTCCTGGAAAACTTTTTCCGCCTAACGCGACAAATAAAAAACCAACCAAAAAATATGACCATGACAAAATCAATTGAATTTGCTTTTCCAAAGGAGTTGCCGGCTGACGACAGAAACTTGCAAAAACATATCCACAACCGTCTGGCCCGCCGGTCACGGCTGCGATTGCATATTTTTTTCTTTTGTGAAAAACTTTTGCCTGTGGGGATAAAACAAGTTTGTAGGGGCGTGAAAAATTTCATTTCCTTGTGGCATGATTGATTCCGTTTCCGAACACGCAGGAGCTGGCGCTGACTTGAAGAAGACGCGGCGGCAAAAAACCTTGTCGCAGCGCGGCGCGGCCACGCTGGACCGCCTGCCGCCCAATTCGCCGGAGGCGGAGATGGGCGTGCTCGGTTGCTGCCTGCTTTCGCCGAACGAATGTCTGGGCGAGTGTGTGGAGAAGCTGAAGGACGATGGCAAGGAGGCGTTTTACGACCTGCGCCACCAGACGATTTACGAGACGCTGTCCACGATGTTCAATGCCCGCGCGCCGATTGACCTCATCACCGTGCAGCAAAATTTGAAAGACCGGCAGTTGCTCGAACAAGTTGGCGGCATCGCATATTTGTCGCAGCTTCAAGATTCCGTGCCGAGCGCGGCGAACCTTGCCTACTACCTCGACATCATCCGCGAAAAATTTCTTTTGCGGAAGATGATCCAGACGTGTTCCGGCGTGGTTGGACGGATTTACGATTTTGAAGGCGAAGTGGATCAGTTGCTCGACGAGGTGGAAAAGGAGGTTTTGCGCGTCAACGAGTCGCGCGTGCAAAGCACTGTGCAGGGCGTGAAGGAGCTGGTCAACCATGCCATCGGCACGATTGAACATTTTTTCAACCGCAAGGGCGAGTTGAGCGGCATCGCCTCGGGGTTTCAGGATTTGGACAAGATGACGGACGGGTTTCACGGCGGCGAAATGATCGTCATCGCGGCGCGGCCGAGCATGGGCAAAACGTCGCTGGCGATGAACATCGCGGAGCACGTCGCGCTGGAATTGAAGCTGCCGGTGGCCGTGTTCAGCCTGGAAATGAGCGCGGAGTCGCTGATTTTGCGCATGATGTGTTCGCTGGCGCGCGTGAACCTGCGGAACATCCGCGACGGCTTCATGAGCGAGGCGGATTTTCCGAAGTTGAACAGCGCCGCCGGACGGCTGGCGGGCGCGAAACTGTTCATTGACGCGACGGCGGGGCTTTCGGTTTTGCAGTTGCGGGCGCGGGCGCGGCGGATGGCGCAGCAGCATGGCATCAAGCTGTTTGTCGTTGACTATTTGCAGTTGCTCCATTCTACTGCGCGGCGTTCACAAGAGAACCGCCAGCAGGAAATCGCCGAAATCTCCAGCGGCATCAAGGCGCTGGCGAAGGAATTGAACGTGCCGGTGATTGTGCTGTCACAGTTGAACCGTGAATTGGAGAAGCGCGGACCAGGTGAACGGCCACGGCTTTCGGATCTGCGAGAATCTGGCTCAATAGAACAAGACGCTGATTTAGTCGGGCTGCTATATAAAGATGAAAAAGGTAAAGAAGATGACGAGCCTGACTTTGAACAAGAAGCATTGTCAGTGGTTTTATATATCGCCAAGCAGCGCAACGGCCCGACGGGCGATGTGAATTTGACATTCTTGAAACCATACACACGATTTGAAAGCGCAGCAAAATTCAGTCAGGAAGACGTGCCGGAAGGCCGTTAAAGTGAAATCCATCATCCGACCCCTGGGGGTTTCCCTGCTGCTGGGCTGCGCGACCGCCGCGTGGGCGCAAAATGCGGCGGGACCGAAGATTGACCGCGTGGACATCAAGTTCGTCGGCCCGTCGTCCATCAGCGAAGACCTCATCCGCTCGAACATCAAGCTCAAGGCCGGCGCGACCTATCTGCCCGGCCTGACATCGGATGACGTGCATTCGCTTTACGGCACGGGGCAGTTTCAAAACATCCGGGTTTCCGTGGCCCAGGCGGATGACGGCGGCGTGATTGTGACCTACACGGTGCAGCCGCGCCCGCGCATCACGGAAATCAAAATCGAGGGCAGCAAAAAACTTTCCGACAACAAGCTGAAGAAAAAAATCACCGTCAAGGTCGGCGAGCCGCTGGACGAGCTGAAGCTGTTCACCGACGTGCAGGAGATGAAAAAGCTGTATGAAAAGAACGGCCTCTCCGACACGCAGGTGAAATTTGTCTTGAGCGGCGACATGGAAAATTCGGGACAGGCCACCGTGACGTTTCACATTGACGAGGCGCCCAAGGTCAAGATCAAGGAAGTTGATTTCATCGGGGCGAAGGCGTTTCCGCAAAAGGAGCTGCGCGGCGAAATCAAGGCGCGGCGGCGCTGGATGTTTTCCTGGCTGACGGGCAGCGGCTATTACAAGCAGGATGATTTTGACGCCGACCGCGACGCGCTGGCCGATTTTTACCGCAGCCACGGCTATCTGGATTTTTCCATCTCGGACGTGAAGCTGGAGCATCCCACGCCCAGCACGCTGGACGTGAAGTATTACGTCTTCGAAGGCAGGCAATACAAGGTTGGCTCCGTCAAGATCACCGGCAGCAAAATTTTCAGCGACGCGGAAATCGCCAAGGGGCTGCAGGAAATCCACGACTATCAACATTTCAAGGGAAAGCTCGGCCCCGACGGCCTGCCCATGGACACGGGCGACACGTTCACGCCCGAGGGCATGGCCAAGGACACCCAGGCCATCCAGGATTTTTACGGCAGCCGCGGATACATCGAGGTTTCGCAGGGCGACGCGCTCCGCGTCCTGCGCGTGCCGAACATTGACCAGGGCACGATGGATTTGGAATATCAAATTGGCGACACCGAGAAATCCTACGTCCAGAAAATCGAGATCCACGGCAACCTCAAGACCAAGGACAAGGTCATCCGCCGCGAACTGGACATCTCTCCCGGCGAAGTGCTCGACATGGTGCGCGTGAAAGTCAGCAAGGAGCGCCTGGAAAACTTGCAGTATTTTGACAAGGTGGACATGGATCCCGAACCGACCGACCCGGCGATTCCCGGCAGGAAAAATCTCATCATCAACGTCGAGGAAGAAAACACCGGCAACTTCAGCGTCGGCGCCGGTTTCAGTTCGGTGGAACAGTTGACGGCCTTCGCGGAAGTCACGCAGGGCAATTTTGACCTGTTCCACCCGCCTTACTTCACCGGCGGCGGCGAAAAAATCCGCCTGAAGGTCCAGTTGGGCACGGTGGAGCAGGACTACGAGCTTTCCTTCATCGAACCGTGGTTCCTCAACCGCAAACTGATACTGGGCGTTGACCTTTACCGCCACCAGTTGAATTATGAAAGCCCCAATAATATTTACGACGAATCCCGCACCGGCGCCAAGGTCAGCCTCACCCGCTCGCTGCCCCGCCCGCTTTTTCTGGACAAAATTCTGGGGCCGGGCGATTTGTCCGCCGGCGTCAGTTACACGCTCGAAGACGTGGGCATTGATTTGAACGGCGGCTGGCACGGCTTTGAAAACACCCTTCCACAAGCCACCATCCCGAACGTCCCGAACGCGATCCTGTCCGAATCCGGCGACCATCTTTTTCAACGGCTGGGCGGTTCGCTCGCCTACGACACGCGCAACAGCACGCAACTGCCCAACCACGGCCAGCGTTCCGAACTCACCTCCGAGTTCGATTCCGAATTCAGCACCGGCAACAAAATGTATTCAAGGTAGAAGCTGCACACCGACTGGTTTTTCCCCGGATTCCTCCACGGCCATGTCCTTGAGGCCGGCGGACGGGCGGGCATCGCCGACAGCCTTTCCGGCGGCGACGTGCCGTTTTACGACCGTTATTATCTTGGCGGCCTTTATAATTTGCGCGGCTTCAAGTTCCGCAACGTCGGGCCGCGCGAACAAAACCTTAACGCCGACCCGTCCGGCGGCACTTATTTCAACGAGCCAACCGGCGGCGACACTTACTGGTTTGGCTCGCTGGAATACAGCGTTCCCATTTTTGAAAAAGACAATGGCCCCAGCGTCCGCGTGGCTGCGTTCTACGACATCGGCGCGGTGGACGCCGCCGCTTATTCTTTTGGAACCAGTTTCAGCGACGACTGGGGGCTGGGCCTGCGGCTGAACATCCCGCATCTCGGCCCGCTGCGGCTGGACTACGGCATTCCCATCAACCATGACAACTTCAACAGCAGCAGCGGCCAGTTCCAGTTCGGCGTCGGCTATACCCGCGAATTTTAAGATGAAACTTTTTCCGAAAAGATTTTTCCCTGCCAGCGTGGCCCTTGCCGCCGTGACCCTGGCCGTGTCGGCGCAGAACGCGCTGAACATCGGCAACCTCCCGCTGTGGTTTGAAGCCGGACGCAACCCGACTGGCGACGCGCAATTTGTCGCGCACGGACGCAACTCGGCATTTTCCGTTTCCCCGGACGGCGCGGAAATTGTCCTGCGCCAGCCGGACGGCAAAACGGCGGCGGTCCAGATGAAATTCATCGGCGCAAACGCCGCGCCGCAGATTTCCGGCGATGCCGAATTGTCCGGCAAAATCAACTACTTCATCGGCAACGACCAGACGCGCTGGCAGTCCGGCCTGCCGACGTTTGGCAAAGTCCGCCTCGAAAATATTTATCCCGGCGTCAACGTCGTCTATTACGGCAACCAGCAGAAGCTCGAATATGATTTTGACCTCGCGGCGGGCGTGAACCCGGACACGATTGTCATCCGCTTTGACGGCGCGGAAAAAATTTCCGTGGATTCGCAGGGCGAACTGGTGGTCGAGTTGAACGGCGGCAAAATCATCCAACACGAGCCGGTGGCTTGTCAAACTTTCTCCGGCGCGCGGCATGAAGTCAAAGCCGGATATAAATTGCTGGACGCGCACACCGTCATGTTCGCCGTCGGAAATTATGACCGCAGCCTGCCGCTGGTGATTGACCCGATCTTGAGTTTTTCCACTTTCTTCGGCGGCAACAACGGGGAAATTGGCTGGGCCGTCGCGCTGGACGGGCAGGCCAACATTTATGTCGCCGGGCAGACCTTGTCCACGCAGGTCTCCAACAACATTCCGTTCACAACCTTAAATGCCGCCTATCCGAATTTTGGCGGCGGCAGCCAGTTGGGCGACGCCTTCGTGGCCAAGTTCGACAACCTTGGCACCAATCTTCTTTACTGCACTTATCTTGGCGGCAGCCTGGATGAAACCGCCTATGCGCTGGCGGTGGACGCCGCCGGCCATGCCTATGTGGCCGGCTTCACCGATTCGGCGGATTTTCCGGTCAAAAACCCGGTTGTCTATGGCACGTTCAGCGGCGCGGCCATCAATGGCGTGGTGGATCACAACGTGGGTCATTATCCGGTGGACGCCTTTGTGTCCGAACTGGAAACCAACGGCTCCAGCCTGATTTATTCCACCTATCTTGGCGGTGAAGGCGCCGACGTCGCCAACGGCATCGCGCTGGATCCCGCCGGCGATGCGTTTGTGACCGGCTTCACCTACTCGACAAATTTTCCCACCACGGCCGCCGCGCTTTACCCGCATCTGCGCTGCACAAATAATTTTTATGTGAACGCCAACGCCTTCGTGGCCGAGATCGCCAGCGGTGGAAACGGGTTGAATTACTCCACGTTTCTCGGCGGCTCGAATTACGATGTTGGAACTGCTATCGCCTTCAACAATGGAAACGTGTTCGTGGCCGGCTACACGCTTTCAACCAGCTTCCCGTGGACCAACGGCCTGACGGCCTGCCAATTTCTCAACGGCTCAAATTATCTTAACAGCAGCGCGCCGGACGCGTTCGTCACCGGGTTTGCCGCCGTCGGGACAAATCTTGCGTTGCTTTATTCCACGTTTCTTGGCAGTTCAAACGCCGAGCAGGCAGCCGGCATCGCCGCCGACGCCGCCGGCAACGCCTACGTTGTCGGCTGGACCACTTCGACCAATTTTCCCAGCACAACCAACGGCCTGCAACTTTCATCCTTCGTGCATACCAACGCACTCGGTTATTTGGATGTGACGAACGCGTTCTTGACGCAGGTGAAGTGGAACGGCGCCGGTGCCAACGTGTCCCTCGGCTATTCGCAGATTTTCGGCGGCTTCGGAGTTGACATCGCCCACGGCGTGGCGCTGGACCCGTCGGGAAACATTTTCATCGTCGGCTCGGCTTCGTCCACCAACATCCCGACGACCGGCAGCAACCTCGTCGGCTCGCTGCGCGCGACCAATTCCGGGGCCAGCGATGTGTTCGTCACCGTTTTCAAATCAGATTTTTCGTCGCTGCTTTATTCGACTTATCTGGGCGGGGCGGCCAGCGATTTCGGCTACGGCATCGCCGTTGACGCGGCGGGCAGCGCCTACATCACCGGGCAGACAATCAAAACATCTTCCTCGAGCCTGACAAATTTTCCGGTCTTTAACGCCCGGCAGACGGTCATTGACGGCCCCAACGATGTTTTCCTGGCCAAAATTCTCATGGCCTCGACCCCGCCGCTGGCCGCCCAGTCCGCCGGCACAAACATTCTGGTGACGTGGCCGACCGTCGGCCAGGCGACGCCCGAATTTCTTGGGCTGGAAACCAGCACCAACCTGATTTCCACCAACTGGACTTTGATCCCGCAGATGCCGGTGCTGACCAACGGCAACTACACGTTCACGTTCGACCCGACCAACCCCGCGCAGTTTTTCCGCTTCCATAAATTTTAACCCGCGCATTTTCTGCTGGCTTCGGCGGCGATTTCTGCTTTCCTATTCGACCATGAAAAAATTACATTTGATGATTATTGCCGCCACATTGATGGCGGTCGCTTTTTCCGCGTCGGCGCAAACCAAGATCGCCACTGTGGACGTGAACAAACTGTTTGACGGCTATTACAAGACCAAGCTGGCACGGGCCGCGCTCGACAAGCAGCAGCAGGATTTGCTCAAGGATCTCAAAGACCTGTCCGACGGTCTGGTCAAGGCCAAGAGCCAATACACACAACTGCTGGATCAGGCCAACGACCAGGCCATTTCCGCCGCTGAAAGCGCCAAACGCCAGCAGGCCGCCGCCGACAAGGCCAAGGAGATCAATAATTCGCAGGTCACCCTTCAGCAGCAACAACGCCAGGACGAAACGCAGATGTCCGACCAGAAACAGCGCATGATTTCCAATCTCCTGGGTGAAATCCAAAAATACGTGGCGGCCAAGGCCAAGGCTGACGGTTACACCATCGTCATCAATTCCGCCAACACCGAGGCTTTTGTCTATTCCAGTCCGGACGCAGACATCACGGCCGCCGTCCTTGCCTTGGAGAACGCCGGCGCGCCGATTGAAACGACCCAGCCGCCGGCTCCCATGTTAAACATCAGCACCAACGCGCCGTAAGCAGCCGTTTTAGAAAAATTTGCCGCTTGCCACCTTGGGCGTGAACGTCTAAATTCCGCGCTCTTTTGCTATTGAAATAAATTTATGCGACGTCCAAAAGGCATCAAAACGAAAAAATCCGTGGCCAAGCGGTTCAAAATCACCGGCACCGGCAAGGTCATGCGTTCCCGCGCGGGACGCCGCCACCTGGCCCAGACCAAAAACGCCAAACGCCTCCGCAGCCTCGGCAAATCCGTGGTCGTGGACAAGACCGACACCTACCGCATCACGCAAAATCTGCCGTTCAGCCACTGATTTTTCTCTCAACTCTCAACTCTCAACTTTTAACTATCAACTAACGATGCGTGTCACCAACTCCCCCGCTTCCCGCAAACGCCGCGGCAGAATGCTCACCGCCGCCAAGGGCTTCCGCCTCAAGCGCTCCAAACTTTACCGCTACGCGTCCGACGCCGTTGACCACGGCCGCCAATACGCCTACCGCGACCGCCGCGTCAAGAAGCGCACGTTCCGTTATCTCTGGCAGATCCGCATCAATGCCGCTGTTCGTGAAGCTGGCCTGACTTACAGCCGGTTTATCGAGGGCCTCAAGGCCGCGAAAGTCGGACTCGACCGGAAAGTCCTGGCCGACATCGCCGCGCAGGACGCTGCTGCATTTACTGAATTGGTCAATGTCGCAAAAGCCGCGCTTAAGGCCAAGCCCGGCGCGACTTTGGCAAAAGCATAATCTTAAATTTGAAATCGAAAAAACGGGCGGCCTGAAAAGGTTCGCCCGTTTGCTTTTGTGCAAAAAGAATTCTGTAAATTTTGTTAATTCTGTCTCAACATTGGGCCTGGCGAAACAAATCAAAAATGAATACCAAAAGAAATTGGTTGTTTGTTCTAGTAATTGTCTTGGCAATTCTAGCGGTATGCGTAATGCAGATTCACAATGTGATTCCGAATCTTCTGCATTCAAAATAACATTCTCAACATTTGCGATAGCATGTCATTCCTGAACGAAATTGAACCGCTGAAACAAACCGCGCTTGCAGAACTGCGCGCCACCTCAGACCTCGCCGCGCTCGAACAAACCAAAGGCGCGTGGATCGGGCCGAACGGCAAGTTCACCGCGCTGATGAAACAGCTCGGCACGCTCTCGAAAGAAGAAAAACCCGCCGCCGGCAAACTTATCAACGCCGCCAAAGTTGAACTCGAAGCCGCGCTCGCTTCGCGCCGCGAGGAATTGGAAATGAAAGCCGCGCTGCCGAAAGAGCCGACCGATTTCACGCTGCCCGGACGCCGCCGCGCGCTCGGCAAATTGCATCCGCTCACGCAAGTCACCGACGACATCGTCCGCGCCTTTCGCAAGATTGGTTTTGCCGTTGCCGACGGGCCGGAGATCGAGGACGAGTATCATTGCTTTGACGCGCTCAACACGCCCGCCGACCATCCCGCGCGCGATTCGCAGGACACATTTTATTTGGCAGACAAAGTAGGGCAGGCTTCCAGCCTGCCCAGCGCAGGCAAGATGCCTGCGCTACTTTTACGCACACACACCTCATCCGTCCAAATCCGCGTAATGGAAAAACAACCGCCGCCCGTCCGCATCATCGTGCCGGGCCGCGTCTATCGCCGCGACAACGCCGACGCCACGCACAATCCCACCTTCCACCAGATCGAGGGACTTTACGTGGACAAGAACGTCACCGTCGGCGACCTCAAGGGCACGGTTGAATTCGTCTTCCGCGAACTCATGGGCAGCGACGTGAAGATCCGTTTCCGGCCGCATTATTTCAGCTACACCGAGCCGAGCTACGAGATTGATTTCACCAACGCGCTCGTGAAGAAGATGGGCAAGGACTGGCTGGAGATCGCCGGCTGCGGCATGGTGCATCCGCAGGTATTCGAGACCGTCGGCTACGATCCCGAAGTGTGGACCGGCTGGGCGTTCGGCTTCGGCATCGAGCGCATCGCCATGCTTCGCTACGGCATCAACGACATCCGCCTCTTCTACGAAAACGACGTGCGGTTCTTGAAACAATTTTAATTCCACAAGTCAAATTCAATGTCCGATAAAATTTATATTGAAACCACGATTCCGAGTTTCTACTTCAACACTCGGAAAGACGGCGCGAACCTTGTCCGCCAAAATTGGACGCGAAAATGGTGGGACAAAATCGCCCACAAGCAAAACATCGTCAGCAGCTACGCCGTCATTCAAGAACTCGAAGACTCCGGCTATCCCGCCGACAAGCGCGCCAAATGTCTGGCGATGTTGAAGTCCCTGCCGCTGCTGGCGGAAACGCCGGAGATTCAGAAAATCGTCCAGCACTACATCGCCCACCGGCTCATGCCCAAAGACCCGTCCGGCGACGCCCTGCATCTGGCCATCGCTTCCTACTACGACTGCGAATTCTTGGTGACTTGGAATTGCATTCATCTGGCCAATCCACTGAAAGCGGGGCATATTCACCGCATAAACGACCGGCTGGGTTTGCCCACGCCGGTCATGACAACACCCATGAATCTGTTGGGAGAATTATATGAACTCTGACCCTGTGATTGATGAAGTCCGCGCCGTGCGCCGGAAAATTTCCGCGTCCTACGGCCATGATGTCCGCAAAATGATTGCCGACCACATGAAACAGCAAGAGCGTTACGCCGACCGTCTCATCCGGCTCGCACCCGCGCGCAAGCCGGCTGCCCGCCGGAAACTCGCCGTGGCGGCTTGAGGCAAACCGCGCCATGCTCCGCTACGGCATCAACGACATCCGCATCTTCTACGAAAACGACGTGCGGTTCTTGAAACAATTCTAAACAGATTTACCAGTGAAAAAAATCCTCAAGTCTAGGTCTTGTCAAATACCGGCGGTTATTCTTCATCGTGAAGACTTGATTGAACTTATGGAATTATTGGGAACTCTAGGAAAGAGCTTGCAAATTCACGATGGCGAATATGAATACTCTTCGATGGAAGAAATGTTCCAAAATCACAAAAAACCTATTTCTGAACTCCATATATTTAGCAACGAAGTGGAAATTAATTTTCACTACAAGTGGCAAGTCGGTGTAACTTTCGGGTGTCCAGTCAACAAACCAGAAGAAGAAGCATTATTTCTTCGAACTAGAGAATTTCTGATCCAAAGATGTAACCGAGGACATTATTTGTTGGATGTTCGAGTCTGGGCTGTGCTTCTAGCACTTAGCGTGGCGCTTTTCTCACTTTTTTTTCAAAAGTTATATCCACCCGACTATATGCCTCTTTGGGTTTTAATCCCTTTACCAATGCTAATAATTTCAATTCCTCCACTGAACGGCTATCTTCTAAATTTGGTTACGACTGGTGGTCGTGATGATCGCGGACTGTTTTGGAAAAACAACAAAGATAAAATTTTTCTGTCGGCAATTTCCGCTGTTATCAGTGCAATAATTACTTGGTGTGTAACGAAGCTGAAGTAACTCATGAAAGTCACCCTAAACTGGCTCAAACAATACGTTGATTTCAACTGGTCGCCCGAGGAATTGACCGGGCAGGTTTCCGCTTGTTTGAAGCGTGTGATGGGCTAAATTGTCGGTGTTATGGTTGCGTTTCAACTTGAAGAAAATCAGGTGTTCGACCTCGTGCGGCAGCTCGCGCCCCACCCGCCAGTCCAGATTTTCATCCAGCAAAATTTTCACTTCAGGCCGGTTGCAAAACCTTGTGGCAGGATTCCTCCAGCACGGCAATCGTCTGCGTCCGCTTCACGCTGGGAAAACCTTCCAGAAAATCGTCAATCGAATCGCCCGCTTCGAGGTGGTCGAAGAGGCTTTGCACCGGAACGCGCGTGCCGGCGAACACCGGCGTGCCGCCGAGAATTTCGGGGTCGCTCTGAATTACGGACTTTGCCTTCATGTGTTGCAAGTTACTTCGCTTGGGCAACGGTCTCAAGCATCAAAAATGACCCGGCTTGCGCCGTAAAAATTTTCCGCGCGCTTCAAGGTTTCACTTTCAAACCTTCGGCCGCCGCCGCTTTTCTTTGTTTGTCGTCGAAGCTGAAAAAGATCTTTGATTCCAAAACCAGCGCCGCCGCGACGTGCAGCAAATCCAGGCTGCGCGTGCCGAGCGTGGGCGTATGGCGGTCGCTCAATTGCCGCGCCTGGTCGTGCAACGGGCCGGACGCAACCGGCGTCGGCACAAGAAATCCGCCGGCGATGTCCGTTTCCACGTCCTGCCAGAGCGCGTCGCGTTGCGCCGCCGTGATGCGCCCGCGCTGGACGGCGCGGTTGAGCGAGTTGCGAAGTTCCAATGCGACGAGCGGAGTGTAAGGCAAAACCACCGACTGGGATTGAATCGCCGCGCGCGCGGCAGCCGAAGTGCTTTCCTTCAAGTAAAGCGAAGCGAGAAAGCCAGTGTCGGCAAAGGCTACCATTCGTAGCTCTCCCGTTCCTCGGCCACGATGTTGCCGGGCAAAATTTTGTCGCCAAAAATCCGTTTTTGCCGCGCCGCGAAATCAGGCAGCTTGATTTTTTTTGATTTGGAACGCGGCGGCGGCGACAGCAGCGCGACCACCTTTCCTTTTTTGACGATCTCCACCTGCTGGCCGTCGGCGACCCAATCCAACACGCTGCCAAAAGCGTGGCGAAGCTGTCTGACGTTGGCTGTTTTCATGTCTAACAACGATGTTATACTTCATCGCGGCGACTGTCAATTTCAAAAATGACTCGGCTTGCGCTGCAAAAATTTTCCGCGCCCAATCTTGCCGACGAATTTTCCATCGCGCACGGCGACTTGCCCGCGCACGGTGACGACGCCCGGACGGCCTTCGGTTTTCCAGCCTTCAAACACGCTGTAATCCACGTTGATGTGATGCGTCTTGGCAGAAATTTTGCCGCGATAATTTGGATCGAACACGACGAGATCAGCATCCGCGCCAAGTTGAATCGTGCCTTTGCGCGGAAACAAATCGAACGTCTTCGCGGCCTGCGTGCTGGCGCAATTCACGAACGTATGCAGGTCAATCTTGCCCGTCTTCACGCCGTAAGTGTAAAGCACGTTGATGCGGTCTTCGAGCGACGGAATGCCGTTGGGAATTTTTGTGAAATCATTTCCGCCCATTTTTTTCTTCGTCGTGAAATCGAACGGGCAATGATCGGTCGCGACGGTTTGCACGAGGCCGTCGCGCAGGCCGTTCCACAAAACCGGCTGGTTGCTTTTGTCGCGCAGCGGCGGCGACATGACATATTTCGCGCCCTCCATTTTCGGCAGCTCGGCGTAAGTTTTGTCGAGCGTGAGATATTGGATCAACGTCTCGACGCTCACGCGCACGCCGCGTTGCCGCGCGGCGATGGCGCGGTCGAGCGCTTCCTTGCAGCTCAAATGCACGATGTAAGTCGCCGCGCCGGTGAGTTCGGCGAACGTCATCAAATGATTTACGCCCTCCGCTTCAACCTGCGGCGGACGGCTTTCGTGATGCTGGCCGGAATCGGTCTTGCCGGCGGCGAGCAATTCCTTCGCGCGCTCGGCGATGAGCGTTTCATTTTCGCAATGCGCGGTGATGATGACGCCGAGTTCCTTCGCGAGCTTGAGCGTGCGATAAAGTTCCGTGTCGTCCACGCCGAACGCGCCTTTGTAGGCGAGATAAACTTTGAACGAACTGATGCCGCGCCTGACGATTTCGCGCAATTGCTTTTCCGTCTTGTCGTCAAATTTCGTCACGCTCATGTGAAACGTGAAGTCGCAAGCGGATTTGCCGACAGCCTGTTTCATCCACAATTCAAACCCTGCCAGCGTGTCGTCGGCGCGCGACGGCGCGCACATCTCAATCAGCGTCGTCGTGCCGCCGACGAGCGCGGCCTGGCTGGCGGTTTCGTAAGTGTCCTTCGCAAACGTGCCCATGAACGGCAGGTAAATATGGACATGCGGATCAATGAAGCCGGGGAAAACAAATTTTCCTTTCGCATCAATGACTTCGCAATTTTTCGGCGCAGAAATATTTTTATCAATGCGCGTGATGGTTTCGTTTTCGCAAAAGATGTCCGCGATGTAGCGTGAATCTGCGGTAACAATTTCGCCATTTTTGATTAAGAGGCTCATAAAAGTCTTATCGTTAGTGGGATGTTTGTCCGAAGCGGACGGTCAAGCGTCTTGCCATGCTCGCGCGTGTTGCAACGGACGATGTCCTCGAAATTTTCTTCGAGCAACATTTTGAAACGCGCGAGAATCCGCGCACGTTCGACCGGCGGCGTTTCCATCCACGCCGGAAACGCGGCGTGCGCGGCTTCGACGGCGGCGTTTGCGTCAGCAACATTTCCGACGGGACATTCAGAAATCACTTCGCCGATTGAAGGATTGAAAACGGGTGTGCGCGCGGTTTGGGATTCAATCCATTCGCCGCCGACGAAATTGGGACAGGGTTCAAGTTGAGCCATAAATAAATTTACCGCAGAGTCGCCAAGCCGCAGAGTTTTTTAGACAGAATTAACAAAATTTTACAGAATTAAAATGCAGTTGTCGCAAATGATTTTTTAATTCGGTTAATTTTGTAAGTTCTGTCTTCATTTTTTAACGCGCCAGCGCATCCGATTGTTTCACGAAATCGCTGCCGCTCCATTCGCCGTCGGCTTGCACCATTTTTTTTGCGGGCGCGGCGGCGGCTTTTTGCGCGGCCTTGCGTTCAGTCTGGCGTTTCACCAGATCGGCGTGCGTCGTGAAATACGGCAGCGACTTGCCTTTGAAATCCGCGAGCGTCTCGAACTTGTGCTTGGCCATGAACGCGAGCAGTTGTTCGCACATGGGTTTCACGCATTCGTAGCCGAACTTCATCACGCCGGTGCAGACTTGAACGGTGTCCGCGCCGAGCAGAATAAATTCCGCCGCGTCGTTGCCGGTCTCGACGCCGCCGATGGCCGAGAGCGAGCGTCCGGGAAATTCCTTGCGGATGACCTGCGCGATTTCCATGACCATGCGGAGCGCGATGGGTTTCACCGCGCGGCACGAATAACCACCGGGTGTCGTGTAACCTTCCACGCTCGGTTCGGGGCGCAGCGTGTCGAGGTTCACACCCATGACGCTGCGGATGGTGTTGATGGCGCTGATGCCGGTCGCGCCGGATTTGAGCGCCGCGCGTGTCGGGTCTTCGATGTGCGTGACGTTCGGCGTCATTTTCGCCCAGACGGGTTTTTTGGCCGCGCTCATCACCCACGCGACGACTTCGCGGAGGATTTCCGGATTTTCGCCCATCGCCGCGCCCATTTTTCTTTCGGGCAAACCGTGCGGACAGGAAAAATTTAATTCAAACGCGTCCACGCCGCACGCTTCACAACGTTCGACAATTTCAATCCACGAATCCTTTTTGTATTCTTCCATGATGCTCGCGATGAGCACACGGTCGGGAAACTGGTCCTTGCATTTCTTGAATTCGTCCTCCCAAATCTTGAACGGACGGTCGCTGATCAATTCAATATTTTCCCAGCCGACGACTTCGCCGCTCGTCGCGAGCAATTTCGCGTAACGCGGCGTGACGTTGACGACCTTGCTCGCGTCGAGCGAAACGGTTTTTGCGATGACCGCGCCCCAGCCTTCGGTGAACGCCTTGGTGATGACATTCAGATTCGTTCCCGGCGGGCCGGAGCCGATGATAAATGGATTCGGCAGTTTCAGCCCATCTACGGCAGTGGCCAATGTCGGCATAACTTCATTTTCCTTTCTGCATTTCTCCTTTTGCAAGTTTATACTGGCTTTGCCAAAAAATGTCACAATAATTTTACAAGAAAAGAAGGAATCCAATTTGAGCCGCATGAATCCGCCGCTGGACCCGAAACGCACCGTCGCCGAGCTGAAAGAACTTCGCGCCCTCACCGGCGACGAAAACGGCGCGCAGCGCGTCGCGTTCACGCCGACGTGGATTGCCGCGCGCAACTGGCTCAAGATAAAACTTTCCGAACTGCCGGTCAAAATTCACACGGACGCGGCGGGAAATCTTTGGACGACCCTGCGCGGCGAGTCGGAAAAATCTTTGCTCATCGGCGGCCACATTGATTCCGTGCCGAACGGCGGCTGGCTCGACGGCTGCCTGAACGTTTTGGCGGGCGTTGAAATTTTGCGGCGAATCAATTCTCAATACAACGGCAAGCCGCCAATCACAATCCGACTCGTGGATTGGGCAGACGAAGAAGGCGCACGATTTGGAAAAAGTCTGTTCGGCTCGTCGGCGTGCTCCGGCAATTTGAATCTGGACGAAGCGCGCGGCTTGAAAGACAAGAATGGAATTACGCTGCCCGATGCGCTGAAAGAAATCGGCGTGGATTTCGAGCGCGTGAAAGATTCCGGCAAAGAATTGAAAAATGCCGCCGCGTATTTGGAATTGCACATCGAGCAAGGTCCGGTGCTTTTGGATTTGGATTTGCCGCTCGGCGCGGTGCCGGGAACTTTCGGCGTCGAACGCCACGCGATCACGTTTCACGGACAGGCCGCGCATTCCGGCAGCACGCCGATGAACCGCCGCAAAGACGCCTTTCTCGCCGCCGCGAAAATGAGTCCGGAGATTTACAAAATCGCCGAGCGCAGTAAAAGTAGGGCAGGCTTCCAGCCTGCCCAAGCCGATCCCGACACGGCGGGAGATGTGAATGCTCGCGCTGACGCGCTCGCTGGACAGGCTGGAAGCCTGTCCTACCTTGGCGGCGTTTGCACCATCGGCTCTTGCACGACCAAACCCGGCATTGTCACCAGCGTGGTCGAAGAATGTCGCATCACTTTGGATCAACGCCATCTTGATTCAACTGCGCTCGCAAAAATGCTGGCCGAAGCAAAAGCCGCGAGTGAAAAATTTGCGAAAGAAGGCAACGTGAAAGTTTCGTGGGAACGTCTCTGGCAAATCGAACCCGTTTTGTTCGACAAAAATTTGATTCAACTCTGCGCCGATTCCATTTCCGAAACCTGCGGCAAAGTGCATCGCCTGCCGAGCGGCCCGTTGCACGACGCCGCCGAAGTCGCGCGCGCGGGCGTGCCGACCGTGATGATGTTCGTCCAAAGCCTGCACGGCATCAGCCACAACAAAATCGAGGACACGAAGGAAGAACATCTTGAACTGTGCATCACCGCGTTCGACAAGCTCGCGGAAAAAACGATGAAGTGGATTTGCGCGAAATGATTTCGTTATCAAATCCCGTTGGGATTTACGGAAGATGCCGCTCCTGCGGAGCTTTGGTTTTGGGTGGCGCGGGGGCTGCAAAGATGTCGCGCCTACGGCGCTGGACGCGGCGCGTTTGATTTTTTGGGCAAGGTTAAGAAGGCGATGGCGCTTCAACAACTTTGATACCTTTGTCTCGAAGAAATTGTAAGATTTGATCCAGATTCACATCGTCAGGCACGGCGACTTCCTTAATCTGACCAGTTGGTAAAGTTGATAAAAAAATTAGGTGCTTTTTTCATTGTAAATTTCAAAATAGAAAATTTTATTTCGTTGCAGCTGTCGTGGCAGACGTTACAAAATTCGATATTTTTGTATAAAGATTTCCTTCGGGAATTCCCAGTTGATTTTGTGATGTGGTCTTCTTTCAGACAAACTGGATCGCCTGAACCAAACCAAATAGTAATGAAGGCAATCAATCCAAAAACTGCGAAAAATAAACCAAGAGTTAAATGGTGAGGTGAAAATATAAGTGAAGAGGGAATCATTAACACAACCAATAGACCAATCCATTTTCCATGCGAGAGATCTTTTCTTGTGTAAGCATTTGGCTCGCGCCATTTCATCAATGACTCACTTGGAATAAGTCCTGAAAGAAAATTCATAGCGTAAGTTTAATTTTATTTCTAAAGTTATTAAAGCTCCAAAGTTTCACAAGGCACGTCCTGCGCGGCGAGCCGGAGCCGGACGTGCGTCGCGCCGATGTGATGGAGTTGCTCGGCCATGACGTGTTGCGCGAGTTTGCTTCAATCAATCTTGCCGAGGCGTTGCAGTTCTTCTAGAAAGGCGATGTCAGCCTGGTCTTGGGGGCGATCCGCCGCACGCTTGGCGGCGAGCAGATGAATTCCTGACAGGCATTTCACCGGCGTGCCTTGTTCTGATTGCCGGATGACCGCCGCCTTTTCCGCCTCGTCAAAGCGCGGCACGCCGGGCAGGCCAAGATGAAATTGCAGGATGCCCCGGCGCGTCTGGTAGGTCTGGATGAAATTTTCACCGCGCGAACCAAGCGCCACCAATGGCACATCAATTTCATCGTGCAACAATTCATTGAGCCGGGCGAAATTTTTTTCATCGCGCGGCGGAATGAAGAAATCCCAGTCCATCGAGAAGCGCGGCATCCCGGTCAGCCGCATGGCCTGCCCGCCAACCAGCAGGTAACGGATGCCGCCTGCATTGAAGGCCAGAATCAACTCGTTCATTTTGCGGGCGTCAACTGCGCCAGTTGCCACAGCACGGAAAGTTTCCAGGCGTTCAACTCCGCATGCGAGGAAAACCGTCTGCTCTTGAAGTCCGGCAGTTTCGTCGCGGCAGGCGCGGGCACGATCGTGGGATTGGCCGCCCACAGCCGATACTTGGCTTTGTAATCGTCGGAGATTTTCATGCGCGTTTCAAACTGCTGGCAACAGATTATCTTAACCCGTCATAAAAAACAACCGTCGCTGGAAAGTTTGGGTAGGAGCGCCGTGAGCGCGGCATATTTGTAGGTTTGAAATTAAAAACGGATCAAGCTCCGTAGGAGCGAAATCGCGGTTGGAGTTCAAGCTTTAGCTTGTGCGGGCGGCGGACACGCTGAAGCGTGAACTCCAACAAAACGGAAGAGGCCGCTCCTACGGAGCTTTGGTTTTGGGTGGCGCGGGAGCTACAAAGATTTCGCGCCTACGGCGCTGGGCGCGGCGCGTTTGATTTTTCTGCTTTAGCTAATTTCCAGTTCTCCGCGAAAGTTTTTTTGAAAATTTCTGTGATTAGCCGAGCATCGCGTGTCCGAAAAGCAATTTCCTGTGCTTCAACTCCAGTGTGCGAAAGCAAAAACACCGCATTTTCGTCATCTTCCATCCAAAAAAAGATTCCGGGATAATTTTCAGGATTGGTTGAATTTCCTTTTAACTGTAAATAACGCTTGTCTACGCCTGCGGCCTTCAACTTGTTCCAAACGCTGTCTTGATAGTCCTGCAACATTTTCTTGAATTCAGAATCGTTTGTCGGTCGCTCAAACGTAGGATGAAAATTAAGGTAGGCATTAAGACACTCAACAAACGCTGTTTCATTGAGCAAAGTTAGATAATCTTTGCCAAAGAATGGACTGCTGCGGGATATGTGTTGCTCATCTCCGCAAAGAAGTATTTGAACATTAACATTCTTTCCTCTGGCGTCCATGATGGACTTAAGCAATTCCTCGTGAAGTGGAGGAGCCGAGAAACTTCCGTAGTCCACACAATCAACCATAATGGAGAAATCTTTATGTGCCTGCTCGACAAGTTTTCTAATTTCAGTGAGATGTTTTGGAAATTTGCCAATATAAGCTGTGGGTAGTGATTTTGAAATCTCCTCAAGATGACTTGTTACTTTTTGAAGCTTCTCGCGCTGATGTTTGATTTCGTTTTTTTGTTCGGATGAATCAAGCAATGCTTGGATTGAGAATCCCAATGTTAAGAGCAAACTTAAAACATATGAATAAATTTCAAAACTAACTTCATTGTTGTGGTTGTTAATAATTGCTTGATTTAATCGAATGCACAACACATAGGCCAACACCGACACAACTATAAATAGTATTATTTTTTCTATGGCGACTTTCAATAAGCCAGAAGTTTTAGGCCTTGGTTTTTGCGGCCTTTCAGAAACGATGTCAGTTGGCGGCTTCATAAAATTTTTGAGAATACATACGCACGGGTTTCAAAGCCGTTCCGCTCGTAAAAACGGTGTGACTCTTTCCGATAAAACGCTGAATCCAATTCAATTCGACAGCAATCTTTCTGACGTGCCACGACGATGAGTTGCTCCAACAACTGTTTGCCGATTCCTTTGCTTCGGTATTCGTTGTCCACTATCAACTCATCCACATATCCCAAATGTCCTTCAGGCCACAAATTGTCTTTCACGGTGAAAGAGCCAAATCCAATCACACGTTTTTCGTCCGTTGCGCACAAATATGTTTTGGAAGCCGAAACCAATGCTCGGTTAAAAATCGGGCGCAGCACAACCGGATCAAGTGGCTTGTCTTGCCAAAGCTGACGCAGCAATAAAATTACTTCATCGAAATCTTCAGCGCAGCATGGTCGTATCTGAAACATTTTAATTTTAGTTAATTTGTTAAAGTTCCAATGTTTCAGACGGCACATCCTGCGCGGCGAGCTGGAGCCGGACGTGCGTCGCGCCGATGTGATGGAGTTGCTCGGCCATGACGTGTTGCGCGAGTTCGGGCTTGTTGCATTCGCGGCTCAAGTGGGCGAGGTAAAGGTGGCGCAGCCCGGCGGACATGATTTGCGCGGCGGCTTCGGCGGCGGCCACGTTCGAAAGATGGCCGTGGCGGCCGAGGATGCGCTGCTTGAGCGGCCACGCGCGGCGCGGACAATCCTGCAGCATCTTCACGTCGTGATTGGATTCGAGGACGAGGACGTTCGCGGCGCGGATGCGGTCGAGCACGAGCTTGGTCGTGTGGCCGAGGTCGGTGGCGAAACCGATGTTGCCGCGCGCGGTGCGCAAAAGAAATCCGACGGGGTCTTGCGCGTCGTGCGGGATGGAAAAAGTTTCGATGAGCACGTCGGCGATCTCAAAGCTCGCGCCGGTGGTGAAGAGCTGCCAGTTGATCTTGGATTTGAAGGTATCGGAATTTTCCAGCGCGAGATTGGTTTTCTTGCCCCATTTGTTTTTGAAGGTCCAGATGGTGGCGTCCTGCGTGTCGCGGTTGCAAAAAACGGGGATGTGAAATTTGTCGGCGAGGCCGAGCAACCCGGCAATGTGGTCGGTGTGTTCGTGCGTGATTAAAATTGCAGTCAAATTTTCCGGCGCGCGTCCGATGCTGGCGAGACGCGAACGGATTTGGCGCGGGGAAAAACCGGCGTCCACGAGGATGCGGGCTTCGGCGGTCTCGACATAGGCGCAATTTCCCGCCGAACCGCTGCCGAGAATGGTGAATTTGACGGACACACTTGGACGTTAGCGGCGCGAAAGTGCGCGGGCAAATTTTTTCGCACGGCCAGGACGGGTTGATTTGTTTCGTGTGTTTCGCGGGTTTCGCGGTTAATAATTTCGCGTGCCGTCCAGCCGCCTGCAACGCAGTCTCCGCGCGACGTTTCTCGGCCTTGCCGCGAACGTCATACTGACTGTCGTTAAATTTCTCGCGGGCATTTTCGGCCATTCGCAGGCGCTCATCGCCGACGCCGTGGAATCGCTGGCGGACATTTTCAGTTCCATCATCGTCTGGCGCGGCCTCGTCGTCGCCGAGACGCCGCCGGATGAAGATCATCCCTACGGCCACGGCAAGGCCGAACCGCTCGCCGCCGCCACCGTTTCCGCGATGCTGCTGCTGGCGGCGGGCATGATCGCGTATCATTCATTGCACGGAATCATCGCGCCGCGCGTCGCGCCGTCGCCGTGGACATTGATTATTTTGATTGGCGTGATTGCCGTGAAGGAAACTTTGTTCCGCTTCGTGCTGCGCGAATCGGAGACGGTTTCCAGTTCCGCTGTGGAAACGGACGCGTGGCATCATCGCAGCGACGCCATCACCTCGGCGGCGGCGTTTCTGGGCATCAGCATCGCATTGATCGGCGGCAAGGGCTACGAAACGGCGGACAACTGGGCGGCGCTCGCGGCGGCGTGCGTCATCGCGTGGAACGGCTGGCGGCTGCTGCGCCCGGCGCTCAACGAACTGATGGACCGCTCGCCCGACCGCGAACTCATCGGGAAAATCCGCGCCGCCGCCGAAAAAATCCCCGGCGTGGGCGGCGTGGAAAAATGTTTCGTGCGCAAGATGGGCTACCAGTTTTTTGTGGACATGCACGTCGAGGTGGACCCGCAGATGACCGTGGAAAATTCGCACCGCATCGGCCACGAGGTGAAAAATAAGGTGCGCGCGGAAATTCCGTCCGTCCGCGACGTGCTGATCCACATCGAGCCGCTGAACATTCCGGCGAAAAAAATCCAGCCGTGAGCGCCGGTTCACATTTCAAAAACCCGGCCTGGCATCGGCGCAACTTTTTTCAGTTGCTGGCTGCGGCATTTGTCCTCGGCCACGGTTTTTGCGGAAACGTCCGGGCGCAATCCCCGTCTCCGCGTGTGGTGGACGCGGACACCATGAACCGAAAGCTGCTCATGGGCTATCAAGGCTGGTTTGCGTGTCCCGATGACGGTTCGCCGCCGAACCGCTGGATTCACTGGTTCCGCCGGAACAATCCCGTGGCGACGAACGCCACGGTGGATTTCTGGCCGGACATTTCGGAATTGGAAACGGACGAATTGTTTACCACGCGCATGACGCTGCCGGACGGCACGGCGGCGAAGGTTTATTCCGCGTTCACGCGGAAGACCGTGCTGCGGCATTTCCAATGGATGCAGGAAAACCAGCTTGACGGCGTTTTTTTGCAGCGCTTCGTTTCCGAACTTTCCGACCCGCGCATTTTTTCGCTGCGCAACCAGGTGACGGCGAACGTGCAGGCCGGCGCGGAAAAATACGGGCGCGTGTTTGCGATCATGTATGACATTTCCGGCCAGCCGACGAACACGCTCGTCAGCGCGCTCACGAACGACTGGAGTTTTCTCGTCAACACGCTGCACGTCACGGCCAGCCCGCGCTACCTGCGGCACCACGGCAAACCCGTCGTCGCCATCTGGGGTTTTGGTTTTGCGGGACGCCGCGACACGCCGCAACAGGCGCAGACGGCCATCAATTTTTTCAAATCCACCGGCTGCACGGTCATCGGCGGCGTGCCGGCGGATTGGCGCACGCTCAAAAACGACGCGCAAACGGACGCCGCGTGGGCCGCAGTGTTCCGGTCGTTTGACATCATCAGTCCGTGGTCGGTCGGGCGTTACGCCGACGATGCCGGCGCGGACAATTTTGCGCGCCAGGTCATCGCGCCCGATTTGGCGGCGGCGACGGCGGCGGGATGCGGATATATGCCCGTGATTTTCCCCGGATTTTCCTGGCACAACTCGAACGGCGGACCGCTCAATCAAATTCCCCGGCGCGGCGGCAAATTTTACTGGCGGCAGGCTTTCAATGCGGTCAACACCGGCTGCACGATGATTTACGGCGCGATGTTTGATGAAATGGACGAGGGCACGGCGATGTTCAAACTCGCGCCGACGGCGGCGCAACTGCCCGCGCAGGGAACCTTCGTGCCGCTCGATGCCGACGGCATAAAACTGCCGAGCGACTGGTATCTGCGCCTCGCCGATGCAGCGGGAAAAATGTTGCGCGGCGAAATCCCGGTGCAAAACGCGCCGCCCATTGCCCCATGAAAAATGAAACGCATTTCAAAGGCTGGGCCAAGCCGGGAATCATTCCGCCGGGACCGTCCGCAGGCGCGGTTGTCGAACCGCATGAAACACTCGATGCGATCAGCGGACATTTCCGTTTGTTTCAACTGCGCGACGGACACCGTTTTTCCACCGACGACATTTTGACGGCGTGGTATGGCACGAGCTGGTGTCCAACGGCGCGCACCGCGCTTGATCTCGGCAGCGGCATCGGC
>Ga0209483_1000425_pt1 | contig 37335 bp, 30 predicted proteins | sample NGEPerA_FD_184508 | JGI IMG/M metagenome (GOLD analysis project Ga0209483, IMG submission 184508) | Arctic peat soil microbial communities from the Barrow Environmental Observatory site, Barrow, Alaska, USA - NGEE PermafrostL2-A... | ecosystem: Environmental > Terrestrial > Soil > Wetlands >...
TCACGTCTCACCGCCTCCGCAACTGGAGGTGTGCGGGGGTGAATTGACGATGCATTGGTTTCCTGTGCATGGGCGATAAGCGGCGCAACGGCCAGCGCAGCAACGAGTGCAGTCCGATATACGTGCATAGCTTGATTTGAAGTGAGGTCTGGTTTCAGCCATCGGAGGATTAGATGTTGGATTCGCGCAAATGGTTGCACCCAGCTTCAATCGGCGCGCGCTTAAGCGACGCCCCAGGGAGAACGGGTAGTTCCGGACAAGTGCGATCCCACGTCCGGCTTGCGTTTGCCAATTGCGCCTCCACATTAGGACCCCAGGCGGGACTCCAATGCGGCTCAACCCAATCAGAGGCGGCGGGATGCGCAGTTCCATATGGAAGGTTCACTCCTTCGACGGCCGCGTGTGGAGGGTCGCGCCAGCGCTGCTCTTACTGTTGTCGCCCGTCGTCATGCTGCACACACAAACGGTGTCGGACGGCGCTGGAGGTGTACCGGCGAGCTTCACGATGGAACAGGTCCTCGCATATCCGTTTGTCAGCGGACTTGCCACATCGTCACGGGGCTCGCGCATCGCGTGGGTGATCAATCGCAACGGCGTCCGTAATATCTGGACCGCAGAAGGACCGGATTTCAAAGCTCGCCCGCTCACCGACTACAGGAACGACGATGGCCAGGAGCTCACCAACGTCGCGGTTTCGCCCGATGGCAAGACGGTGATTTACGTGCGCGGCGGAGACCACGATGCAAACTGGCCGGCCGAAGCTGGCCTGCAGCCAGATCCGGATCATTCACCGGAAAAACCGAAACTCGAAATCCTGTCATTAGCTGCTGACGGCCCGTCAACGCAGAAGCCCAAGCTGCTGGCCGAGGGCGATAGGCCCGTGATTTCACCGCGTAGCGATCGCGTCGCATTCGTGAAGGAGAAGGCTATCTGGGTGGTACCGGTCGATGGATCGACTCCAGCGAAGGCGATGTTCTTCGCGCGCGGAACGAGCGCCGATCCGACCTGGTCACCGAACGGCGACCAGCTCGCATTCGTCTCCGACCGCGGGGATCATAGCTTCATCGGAATTGTGGACTCGGATTCCACACCGATTCGATATCTCGCTCCGTCAACGTCGCGCGACTTTTCGCCGCGCTGGTCGCCCGACGGAACTCAGATCGCGTTCGTCCGTATGCCGGGTTCTGGCGGCGCGCCGTTGACGCTTCTCGATCTTCATCCGGATCCTTGGGCCATCTGGATCGCAAGTACCAATTCGCTCTCCGGTCATCGCGTCTGGCAGAGCCCGAATACGCTACGTGGATCCGCGCCGAGCACCGACGGTGGCGCCAACCTCGCATGGGGAGCAGGAAATCGACTCGTATTCCTGAGTGACGTGGACGGTTGGCCACATCTTTACTCGATCAGCACGAACGGCGGCGCTCCCTTGTTGTTGACCCTGGGTTCGTTCATGACCGAATTCATATCGATGACACCAGACCGGACAGCGATGGTGTACAGCGCAAACACTGGAACGACACAGGGAGACTATGATCGTCGCCACATATTCCGTGTTCCGGTCGATCGTGCGGCGCCGGTTGCAATTACATCTGGCAGTGGCGTCGAGTGGATGCCTCACGCAACGGGCGACGGCAAAACCGTGGCGTTCATCGGAGCCGGAGCTCAAAAGCCGATGCTTGCCATGGTGGTGTCGATGTCGGGCGGTGCCGAGCAATCGCTCGCTGAAGAGTCGATTCCGTCGGACTTTCCGACCAGTGAACTCGTGATTCCTCAACCGGTGACGTTCAAGGCGCCGGACGGCACCACAGTACACGGTCAGGTATTCGAGAACGCACGCAACTCCACAATCAGAAAACCCGGCATCGTCTTCGTACATGGTGGACCGCCACGTCAGATGCTGCTCGGCTGGCACTACATGGATTATTACTCCAACGCGTACGCGGTCAATCAGTATCTCGCGAGCCACGGCTATGTCGTGCTGTCGGTCAACTACAGGCTCGGCATTGGATATGGCCACGACTTTCACAATCCTGCACACGCGGGACCGTGGGGAGCGTCGGAGTATCAGGACGTCAAGGCTGGTGCTGAATATCTGCGGACCTTACCGCACGTGGACGCGCAACGCATCGGAATCTGGGGCGGTTCGTACGGTGGCTATTTGGCGGCGATGGCGCTATCGCACGATTCCGAAATATTCAAGGCCGGCGTCGACATGCACGGCGTCCACAACTGGATCACAGAGTACGGCGGCTTCACCGACGAACAACTGAAGTATGAACAGGGAGACCTGAAGAAGGCGCTGGCGATTGCGTGGAATTCATCGCCGGTGTCTTCAGTATCTACATGGAAGAGTCCAGTGCTACTCATCCAGGGCGACGATGATCGCAATGTGTACTTTCACGAAACTGTGGATCTCGCACGTCGACTGTCGAAGCAGGGAGTGTCGTTCGAAGAGCTGGTTATCCCCGATGAAATTCACGGCTTTCTGCGGCATCAGTCCTGGTTCCGCGCGGATTCAGCGACGGCGGCGTACTTCGACAAGCAACTCAAGCCGCAGTGAGCCTCATCCTAGTCATGTCTTTGCAGGGCTCGTCCTCGCGCAAATCGACATCCTGATCTGACAGGATGGTGTCGATTGGCGTCAAGGCGCCGGTGTAAACCGATAATAGAAACGACGAAGGACTCGGTGTGGCACCGAGTCCTTCGTCGTTATTGCAATCGCCGTTAGAACGGCAGATCGTCATCCTCGTCCGCAAGAGCGGCCGGGAAATCCTCGAACTCTCCGGCGGCGGACGAATTACCAGCAGCGCGCCCCGAAGCTGCCGGTCGCGACGCACGTGATGGTTGTGAATCGCCGTCAAAATCACCGCCGCCAGCACGGCCACTCAGCATGATGAGCTCACGAACACGAATTTCCGTCGTGTAGCGAGTCTGGTTCTCCTTGTCCTGCCACTGACGGTATTCGATCGCGCCTTCGACGTACACTTTGTCGCCCTTCTTGACGTACTTTTCGACGACGTCGGCAAGACCCATCCCCTTGTCACCGGCGCCAGTAGCGCGTCCGGCGTTCCATGCGACGCAACGATGCCATTCCGTTTTTTCCTGCTTTTCGCCGCCCTGGCCGGCCCATGACCGTGACGTAGCGAGGGAAAACGTCGCTACCCTGCCCCCGTTTGTTGTGGTGCGAATTTCGGGTTCCTGACCGACGTTTCCGATCAACGTCGCTTTATTGAGGCTGCGGCTCATTTTATCTCCTGGCGAGGTAGGTGGCTCGCCGTTGAAAGTATTCGTTCATCCCGATCCGTGACCAAGCCTCGAACGGGTTCTGTTACCGATTCATTCCGCACTGCCAGACCGAGTTCAGCCCGTAAAACAATCGCATCCTCGCGTGGCGACTGATAATATCGCTTGCGAAGCCCCGCCGAGACAAATCCCCGACTCTCATACAGCCCGCGCGCACTGGCATTGGACGCTCGAACTTCCAGCCACATCGTCGCCGCGCCGGCCTTCGTACAGCGAACCATCATGGCGTCCAGCAGTTCCGCACCAATTCCAACTTTTCGGGCACTGGGGTCAACGGCGATGTTCAACAACTCCGACTCATCCATCACAGTCTGAGACAGTGCGAATCCGACAATTGCACGAGACTTCTCGGCAACCAGGAACTGAGCACCCACCCGCGGCGGAAGATGTGCGGCGAACATGCCGACTGTCCACGGGTCATTGAACGAAACTCGCTCGATCCCGAGTACATCGGGCAGGTCGGTTGCGCCGGCTTCACGGATAATAACCGTCATAGTGCGGACAGCGGCCGCCCGTGCACTGCCTCCCACTTGACCTGCGCCTCGGCCAACCGGCCATATACAGGCTCCCACGAATCGAGCGCGACGGCGCGACCGGCTTCAATCTCTTCGAGCCGCAGCACCACAGCGGACGCGCGTGGAATAGTATCGATTTCCAGGCCAGGGCCGATCAGACTCGCGTGCAGACTCGCCGAGCGCGCGTGAAGATCGGTGTCACCAATCAACCCGGCTTCGCCTACCAGCGACGCGCGCTGCGCTTCGCTCATGACGTCCGCAAAGAACCATTCGTTGCGGCCTGCGGGAAGCGCTGCCACAAATGTCCCGTCGTTCACATTGGCGCTCCATGCAAGCACTTCCAGTGAGGAAACAGCATACAGCGGTATGTGCAGCGCGGAGCAAAGCCCCTTGGCCAGAGCGGCGGCGGAACGCAGGCTCGTGAATCCGCCAGGGCCCGCGCCGCAAATGACAGTCGATAACTCGCGAGGCGACATCGAGGCCTGCGCAAGACACGCAGCGACCGCCGGTGCAAGCGCCTCCGTGCGCACACCGGTCGCGGGATCGCGCGAGGTGAATGACAGCTCCGCTGTCAGCGCACCGTCACATGCCACTGCGACCGAGCCGGATTCGGTCGATGTTTCCAGAATCAGAACGTTACGGAGCATCATCCGGCGAGCAGTAGTCGGTAATCCGGTTTGCCCGGCGCGTAGTCCAGCGCGATCGGCAGATGCCCGACAGGAAGCAGATCACCCGCGCGCTCTGGCCACTCGACGATCACGAGCGCATTGGAACTGACAATGTCGGTCCAGCCAATCTGTTCCAGATCCTCTTGTCGTTCGATCCGGTACAGATCGATGTGAAAGACCGGCGACCGGGGCGCGGCATACTCATGAACGAGCGCATACGTCGGGCTCGTCACCGGTTGGGTGACGCCGTAGCCGCGACAGATCGCCTGCGCGAGGGTCGTCTTGCCTGCCCCCAGTTCGCCTGTGAGCGCAATGACAAGTTGTGGATGCGAGTCAGCGCCGAGGCGTTGGCCCCACTCGATGAGCTCCGGCTCGCTCATGACAAGATGTCCGTGAGCAGCACCGGACGGAACCGTGTGATGATGCGTATCCATCAGTCAGCCCTCAACGCGGCAAGCGACGGCGAAGTTCGCTTCGCCCTTGAATCGCGCTGCGCCTGTAATTCGAAGAGCTGATCACGAATCCGTGCCGCAGTCTCGAAGTCCAGATCTTTTGCGGCAGTCTTCATGTCATCTTCCAGCGTCTTGATCAGCGCGTTGATATCCGTAATCTTTGAATACTCGGGCGATGCCTCTGCAACTCGGCGCGTCTGCTCGGCCTGCCGATCCTGCCGCTCCGAGCGCGCGTCTGCGACGCGTGTGATGAGCCGCACCTGGTCCGTGCTCTTCACAACACCGCGCGGAGTAATCCCGTGCTCGATGTTGTACGCGAGCTGCGTCGCGCGCCGACGTGCCGTCTCATCCATGCACCGCTTCATGGATCCCGTGATCCTGTCGGCATAAAAAATTGCGCGACCATTGATGTGTCTGGCAGCCCGTCCCGTTGTCTGGATCAGGGACCGGTCGCTGCGCAGGAAACCCTCCTGATCGGCGTCGAGAATCGCAACCAGCGATACTTCCGGCATGTCGAGCCCCTCGCGCAGCAGGTTGATTCCGACAAGAACGTCGAATTCGCCGAGCCTGAGCCCACGCACAATCTCCATGCGCTCGATAGCGGCTATATCGGAGTGCATGTAGCGAACACGAACTCCCATCTGCTGGAGATAGTCCGTCAGATCTTCCGACATCCGCTTCGTGAGAGTGGTGACGAGCACGCGTTCGTCCTTGCGCTCACGAATGCGTATCTCCTTGAGCAAGTCGTCAACCTGCCCGCGAACCGGCCGCACTTCTATTTCCGGATCAACAAGACCGGTCGGTCGTATGATTTGCTCGACCACTACCCCGTCACTCAGGCGCAGCTCGATATCACCCGGCGTCGCCGAGACATTGATCGCGCGCGGAGTCAGCGACAGAAATTCGTCAAACGTAAGCGGTCGGTTATCAAGCGCACTCGGCAGACGAAATCCGTAGTCCACAAGCGTCAACTTGCGGGCACGGTCACCGTTGAACATTCCGCCTATCTGCGGCAGCGTCACGTGCGACTCGTCGACGACTACCAGGAAATCATCCGGGAAATAATCGAACAGGCACGCCCCTCGCTCACCAGCTTCACGACCGGAAATGTGCCGCGAATAGTTCTCGATGCCCGCGCACGTCCCGATCTCGAGCATCATCTCGATATCGAAGTTCGTTCGTGACTCCAGCCGCTGTGCTTCAAGCAGCTTGTTGGTGTTCCGCAGTTCGAGAAGTCGCTCCGCGAGCTCGGCTTGAATACGCCGCACGGCGCGTTCGATCGTAGACCGGCTCGTGACGAAGTGCTTGGCCGGGTAGATCGCCGCTCGGTCCAGCGCCGCGATGACGTTGCCGGTCAGCGGATCGATCTTGCTGATGCGCTCGATTTCATCGCCCCAAAGTTCAATTCTGACGCCCTGCTCCTCATACGCCGGAAGGATCTCGACGGTGTCTCCGCGGACGCGAAACGTTCCGCGCTCAAATGCGACGTCATTTCGACCATACTGAATCTTCACCAGAGAACGCAGGATATCGTCGCGCGCGATCTTCTGTCCCTGCAACAGCGTCACCATCTGCTCGCGATACTGCACCGGGTCGCCGAGTCCGTAGATGGCGGACACTGTCGCAACGATGATGACGTCATCGCGTTCCATCAGGCTCGACGTCGCACGCAGTCGCAGTCGATCGATATCCTCGTTGATCGAGGCGTCCTTTTCGATGTACGTGTCCGTCGTCGGCACGTATGCTTCCGGCTGATAGTAGTCGTAGTACGAGATGAAATACTCGACGGCGTTGTGCGGGAAGAAGGACTTTATCTCGCCGTACAGCTGCGCGGCGAGTGTTTTGTTGTGCGACAGAACGAGCGTCGGCTTGCCGTACGCGGCAATCACGTTCGCGATGGACATCGTCTTTCCAGAGCCCGTGACGCCGAGCAGGGTCTGGAAACGGTCCCCACGGTCAAGCCCGCGCGTCAACTCGGCGATCGCCCTGGGCTGGTCACCTGCGGCCTCGAATGGTGCCACCAACTCAAACTTTGCCATGAACCCCGAAATTTAACCGAAGATCGGTCGTGGAACGACTGTTCGAAAACCCTTATCCCCGACCGACTGCCGCCAGGGCCAGGGCGCAATTTATGAGCGCGATATGTGTCAGTCCCTGCGGGAAATTACCCGCGAACGCCCCAGTCGCCTGCTCCAGCTCCTCGCTGTAAAGGCCGAGGTGATTCGCGTTCTTCAGCATCCGGCAGAAAATCCGCTCGCCCTGCTCTTCATCTCCCGAAAGAACCAGAGCCTGCGCCATCCAGAATGTGCAGATGGAAAATACCCCCTCCTCACCCGGGAGGCCGTCGTCATTGCGATACCGATAGATAAGCTCACGGTCATCGCTGCTGAGATCTCGCAATATCGCCGCGATTGTGCCTTTCACTCGCTCGTGATCCGGCGGGAGAAAGCCGACCATCGGGATTATCAGATTCGCGGCGTCGAGCGCCTCTGTTCCGTAGAACTGGACAAAACTATGGCGTTTTTCGCTCCAGCCTCTTTCCATGACTTGAGTCCACACGGCGTCGCGCGCAGCCTCCCAGCGGTGAAGATCCGCCGGAAGCTCGAACTCGCGTGCCATCTTCACACCGCGATCCAATGCGACCCAGCACATCACCTTGCTCATCACGTAATGTTCTTCCGTCGCACGAACCTCCCATATCCCACTGTCAGGCTCCGTCCAGTGGACAGCGATCCAGTCGACGAGCCTGCTCAGCGACCACCAGGTACCCTCACCGATAGGCGTCGTGCGGGACCAACGGTACGCCATGTCCAGGACCTCGCCATACACGTCGAGCTGCAATTGATTCACCGCTCCGTTGCCGACTCGTACCGGAGCGGAATCACGATACCCTGACAGGTGCGGTAGCGTTCGCTCAGGCAGCTCACGGCCGCCGTCGACACCATACATGATCTGCAGGTGCGAATCCGTCGCCTTCCGCATAATCCGTCTCAGAAACGAGATAAACGCGCTCGCTTCCTCGTCGCGCCCCAATCCCTGCAGCGCATCCAGGGTGAAGGACGCATCCCGCAGCCAGGTGTATCGATAGTCCCAGTTGCGCTGACCACCAATCTCTTCCGGCAGCGACGTAGTGGGAGCCGCGATGATTGCACCTGTCGGCTCGTAGCACAGCAGCTTCAGCGTCAGCGCGGAACGTTCCACAATTGCGCGGTGTCGGCCCTCGTATTTGATCGTCGTGACCCAACTGTCCCAGAACGCAACTGTCTGCGCGAGCCGCTCGGCCGATTTATACGCCGTAACCGGAAGTACCTCGTCGTCGTCGTAGCGGAAGACGAACCACACTGACTCACCAGCGACCAGCCGCAACTGCGCGGACGCGCCATCCTGGCCGATCTGCCACCACAGATCCGGCGGCGCAGCGAGAGCGACAGCTTCCCGATCATCGTCTGTGGCGAGCAAACCGTCCCGTCGTACTATCAGGTGCGCTGGTTGGACGCCATAGTTGAATCGCGGTGAGAACGTTACAGCTACGTCAATCTGTCCACGAGTACACTTCAGCTGCCGATGTATCTCGGCAGATCCTGGTCGCTTGCCATCCTGCGCGATCGGCATGAAGTCGCATAACTCAAGTGTCCCGCTCCGATCATGGAATGCTGTGACAAGCACGTTAGTCGCTGGCAGATATCGCTGCTCGCTTGTATGGGGCTCAACCGGCGCGATCCTGAATCTGCCTCCGCGTTCAGTGTCAAGAATCGCTGCGAACGTGGAAGGCGATCCGAATTCCGGGAGACAGCACCAGTCGATCGAACCGTTGAGGCCAACGAGTGCGGCAGTGCGCAGATCACCTATTACGCCGTACGCTGAGATCGGTGCATACGAATACGGCTGCTCCGAGGACCACCCACCAGGAACATTTTCAGCCGGCGATGCAGTCGTCATGTGCGTGGGTTGACGAGGGTCTGCAACAGCTCACGCACCGCGCGAGTATCGTCCAGGGAGTACCGCGCCGCGGATTGCGTCGTCGGCTCGCCGACGCGCGCCGTCACAGCACCGGGAATCGGTCGCAACGCAACAAACGCGTCCTCATCCGTTACGTCATCGCCGACGAATAATATCGACGCTGTTGACGACGTTGCTCCCGTTTCGTGAAGTATGTCGCGCACGGCATCGCCCTTATTGCGACTTATCACCGGCAGGACGTTGACCACGCGCTTACCTGATGCCGACCGAAGGCCATTGCGCTCCGCGATCTGGGAAGCTCGCCGCAGGAACTCAGGAACGAGTTCGTCGTTCATTCCGCGAAAATGAACAGAGAGGCTGAACCGTTTGTCCTCCACGCTGGTTCCGGGAAATTCTCTGGCCAGCACGATCAAGTCGCCCGCTGCGGCGTGAAGTCTGGCTTCTTCGACGTCGAAACCATCCGGGCCGCACGTGGTTCCATCTTCGAGCAGCCGCTCCATACCGTGGTTTCCATGGATGGGGATTCCGGTAATCCCGATCATGCGTTGCGCGTCAGCCACCGACCTCCCAGTCACGAGGGCGACGTGTACACCATCGCCGCGTCGTCTTTCAAGCAGGACTAGTGCCGCACGCACTGCTTCCGGCACGACGGCTACGTCGGCCCGCTCCACCAGGTCGCACAGCGTACCGTCGATGTCCAGCATGATGACGAGGGGCGTTCCTCGCAGCATGGACGCAATCGCCTCCGGACTGGTGCGTTTCACAACGCTGCCGCATCGGCTTTCAGGGTGCGACCGGCGGCCTCTGCAGCAGACAGGATGGAGTGGAGCCAGTCTTCGATCGTTGCGTTGGAGACTCGATGTCGAAGCTGCGCCATGCGCGACGCGCGCTCCTGAGCTGGCATATCCAGCGCGACACCAAGCGTATCTGCAAAGGCGTCTATGAAGAACGGGTTGACCGGCAGCGCCGAACTCAATTCGTCGGCCGCTCCGGCGAACCTACTCAGGACCAGAACACCGGTCCCGTTGGTACGACACGCAATGAACTCCTTCGCCACAAGGTTCATCCCATCCTGGAGCGACGAAACCACACACACATCGGCCGCACGATATACGGCAGCGAGAAGGTCGGCGTCCACGTTGTCGTGCACCAGTACAATCGGTGTCCAGTCGAGTGTGCGGAACTCATCATTCAGCCGCACGATCTGGTCAAGTACGTCGTGTTCCAGCCTGGCATAAACTGGTATATCGGTTCGCGACGGCGTGGCAACCAGCAGCATTGTAAAAGTGCCACGCCGTTCCGGTTCGCTTCGCCACATGTGCTCGAGCGCACGAAGCCTTCGCACAATTCCCTTCGTGTAGTCCATGCGATCAACGCTCACGACAAGCTGACGCGCCCCAGGTGCATAGCGCTGACGCAACGTGTCAGACATCTCGATCGTTCGTGGCAGTGCCGCGAGACGCGCCCATTCCGCAACGTCGATGCTGATCGGGAACACGCCAACCCGGGTCGCACGGCCTTCGAATTCGATGCGTGCCTCGTCCGCATCAAACCGCGCATCCGGGAGAACACGCGATACACAATCCACAAAGTTGCGAGCGTACCCGTCTGTCTGGAATTCCATCAGATCATTGCCGAGCAGTCCACGGATAAGCGCGCCCTGCACACCCAGCGGAAGTATTCCAAAAACATCGGGAGGAGGAAACGGTATGTGCCAGAACTGATGGATCAGGGCACCAGGGATCGTTCGGCGAATGGTTGCCGGCACAAGCGCGAAGTGGTAATCGTGCACCCAGACCATGGGCGCGCCACCGACACGTTCGGCTTCCTGCACGACTGCAGCGGAAAAAAGCGCGTTGGCGCGGACGTAACTCTTCCAGTTGCTGCGCCTGACATCAACCATGCTTACGAAAAGATGGCACAGTGGCCAGAGTGCACTGTTGGCGAAACCGAGGTAGAAGCCTTCGACATCGTCCTCTGAGAGCCAGACTCGACGGAGTGTGTAGGCGGGATCCTCGGGTGGAACGGACACTCGACCGAAATCGTCCGCAACCGTTCGGTCCGCGTTGCCCGACGCCCACGCAACCCATGTTCCGTGCGTGCGGCGTAGAATCGGATCCAACGCGGAAACGAGCCCACCGGCGGGCGATCTCACCTCGATTCCTCCACCACGGTGGACATGCTCGTAGGGCTCACGGTTTGATAACAGTATGAGCGGACGATCCAGATATGGGAGATTTGGCAACGGCATTTATCAACCTACAAGAGCAGGCTGCGTGCCCGCAAACTCCCCGCCGCCAATGATCTCGCTAAATCAGTCAGCCATCTGTTCGCGGCGAGTCACTTCGGTAACCCCCTTGACACGTCGGATCGCACGTAGCGTCTTGCGCAGATGTGGAAGGTTCTCAACCTGAACCTCGATCACGCCGAATACGCGGGTATCCTCGCTCTTGAGTTCAAAACTCCGAATATCCGTCTTCGTCTCGCTCACCGCCGTCGCAATATCCGCGTAGAGACCGCGCCTGTCGCTCGCTTCAACAGCAAGTCGGACGTGAAAGCGCTCGCCCTGAACTTCCTGCCAATCGATCTCAAGTCGCCGCTCAGGCTCGTCATCGAGCAGCATCAAATTGGGACAATCCGCGCGATGTATGCTGACACCGCGACCGCGTGTCACGTATCCCGAGACGGGATCACCGGGCACTGGTTGACAACATTGCGCGTACCGAACCAAGAGCCCGTCAGCGCCCTGAATCCTTACGCCGCGGCCGGTGCCACGCACACGATCAACGAGTCGCTCAAGGCGATTGGGGCGCGGTGGTTCCTTGCCCGCATCGATTTCCGGATGCAGCTGACGAATCACATCGCCGCCACTCAATTCGCCCTGGCCTACCGCACTCACGAGATGCGTACGATCCGTCAGCTTAAGCCCCTTCGCAGCGCGCTCGAGGTCGTCGTCCGTTGGACGTGCAACGCGACGGCGCTTGGCCTCCTTGTCGATCATCTCGCGACCGAGCTTGATGGAGGCCTTCTGTTCCTCCACGCGGAGTCGCTGCTTGATGCGATGGCGCGCTCGACCGGTGCGCACGTGTGCAAGCCAGTCGCGATTGGGCCGCGCGGATGGTGATGCGATGATCTCCACAGTGTCGGAGTTCTTCAATTCGCGCGACAATGGCGCCATGCGACCGTTCACGCGCGCACCACTGCAATGCAGTCCGACCTCCGTGTGCACGGCGAACGCAAAGTCGATCGGCGTTGCACCCTTGGGCAGCTGAATCACATCACCCGTTGGAGTGAATACGAATATCTCGTCCTGATAAAGATCCAATTTCAGGAATTCGAGAAACTCATCGGGCGTCTTCGCATCCAGCTGCAGCTCGAGCACCTGTCGGAACCACTGGAGGTGTCTGTCAAGCTCGTCCGAATTGCGCGCATTCTCCTTGAAACGCCAATGCGCCGCTATCCCGTACTCTGCGGTGCGGTGCATCTCACGCGTGCGAATCTGGATCTCGAATAGTTGTCTGCCCGGCCCGAAAACGGTCGTGTGCAGTGACTGGTAGCCGTTCGATTTAGGCTGAGCAATGTAGTCCTTGATGCGCTCCTGCACCGGCGTCCAGCCGTCGTGGATGACGCCAAGGGCGTGATAACAGTCCGGCACACTGTTCACAAGCACCCGTATCGCGAGCAGATCATAGATCTCCTCGTACGGCTTGTCGCGGTTGACCATTTTCTTGTAGATCGACCACAGATGCTTTGGGCGTCCGGTTATCTCGACATCAGGGATGCCCGCTCGCGCCATCTCCTGCATCAGAGGCTGGCGCATCCGCTCCACAAGTTCGTCGCGTTCCGCCCGCTTCTGCGCAACGAGTCGCGCGAGGTGCCGGTACGCATCGGTCTCCAGGTGCTTGAATGCAAGATCCTCGAGTTCCCAACGAACCTGCGCCATGCCGAAGCGGTGTGCCAGCGGCGCGTAGAGATCGCGCGTCTCGAGCGCGATGCGGCGCCGCTTCTCATCCGGCAGCGGCTCCAGCGTGCGCATGTTATGCAGCCGGTCCGCAAGCTTGATGATGATGACGCGCGCGTCCTTCGCGATCGAAAGCAGGAGCTTCCTGTAGTTCTCGACCTGCGCATCCTGCGGAGCGTGCGCGGGCAGATGTTCGATCTTTGTGAGCCCGTCCACGATGGCCGCGACTTCCTTGCCGAATTTCTGCTCGATGTCGGCAAGCGTGAAGCGAGTGTCCTCTATGACGTCGTGAACGAGACCGGCTACAACCGTAGTCGTGTCGAGGTTCAGTCCAGCGAGGATCTTCCCGACCGCGACGCAGTGCAGCACGTAGTCCTCGCCAGACCAGCGCTTCTGTCCCCGGTGCGCTTCCTCGCTGAAGCGATAGGCGCTCACGAGTTGCTCCACGTCGATCCGTTCTGGAAGCGGATCAACCGTGAAATCCCAGCCAGGTATGACGTTGCTACCCGGGTCCAGCTCAGGCCTGCCGACGCTGACCGCCATAATTGAATATGACGCCTCGCGCACCGCAGGAAAACTGCCCGGAACGAACGGACAGCGAATCTGGGCGCTCAGTCGTCGCCCGGCGTGGCCGATCCGGCCTCCGCCGACCCTTCCCGGAGGCGCGACCGGCCGCCACCGAATGCCGAGCCTATACCAGGATCCCGCTCTCCGCGAAACTCGTGAATCGGCCGCGACCCACGATGATGTGGTCGAGTACGTCGATCCCAAGCAGCTTGCCTGCCGACACGAGCTGAGACGTCACGACCCGATCTTCCGGGGACGGTGTCGGATCGCCAGAGGGATGGTTGTGAATCAGGATCACAGCGTACGCGTTCTCGGCGATTGCCTGCCGGAAGACTTCGCGCGCGTGCACCAGAGAGGAGTTGAGTATCCCGCGAGTGACCAGTATGTCGTTCTCAAGCCGGTGCTGCGCGTCGAGCGTTGCGATATGAAATTCCTCGACCGGAAGATCCTGCATTCGCATGGAGTACGCATCGTACACGTCTCTCGCTTCCCGCATGGGACGTCCCTGTTCCCGCTGCTCCGCCATCATGCGTCGCCCGAGTTCGAGCGCCGCGTGCACCACGACTGCACGGGCAGGCCCAACCCCAGTAACGGATGTCAACGACGCCACGGGTCGCGACGCAAGTCGTCGCAATGAGCCCTGAGACGCAGCGAGAACATCACGGGCAAGATCAATCGCGGAGCGCCCTTCACCGCCCGATCCAAAAAGAATTGCGACAAGCTCGACGGCACTGAGCGCCTGCGCGCCGTGCTGTCTCAACCGCTCGCGCGGACGTTCGGTGGCGGGCATTTCACGAATCGCGACGGCCGACATATGTGGCTCCTGGATTGAGTCACACATGAATAATCGCAATCGTGCACGACGCGGCTACACGACAAAGAACCGCCGGTACCGTTTCCGTACGAAGCATCGCGCGCCTTCAGCCAGCGCGCGATGATGCTAAGCCATCACAGCCCCATGACACTTCTTGAATTTCTTGCCCGATCCACACGGACACGGATCGTTGCGCTTCACGTTGGTCCAGTCGGCGCCGGCCGGCGCGCCGCCGGAAACACCAGGCACTCCGGCAGGAGCGCTCGGCGTTAGCGAGCGCTGACGTCCGAGACCGGTGACGGACGGTTCGGGCCGGGTCGCCGCGACGTCCTCAGTCGGTGTCTCGGCGGGTCCGATGTCCAGCTCTTCGTCAGTGCCCGTCACCGCTCCAACCGGTGCGTCGTCCTCAAGGATTCCGAGTGCGTTGTAGTGTCTCTTCGGGGCCTGCTGTTGCGGTTTGCTCGCGAACTGACCGCGTGGATCCGATCCGCCCGACATCGGCTCGACAGCGGTCTGCTGCCCCTCGAACACAATCTGCGCACGCGCAAATCGCTCGGTGAACGTGTGCTGAATGTCCTGCATCAAGTCGACAAACATCGCGTACGCTTCCTGCTTGTACTCGACGAGCGGATCCTGCTGACCCCAGGAGCGATAATGGATCGCATTGCGCAACTGATCCAGATCGTAGAGGTGATCTTTCCACTTCTCGTCCAGCACATTGAGCATGACCAGCGACAGCAACCTGCCCGCGAACTCATTCAGGCTGCTCATCTTCTGTTCAAATGCCTTGCTCGCAGCGCTGACTGCAGCCTGGCGAACAGTTGCCAACGTAGTCGGCCACGCTCCGGCCTTCTCGAATTCAGGTACGACCAGCACGTAGTTCTGCTGCAGTTCCTGGCGGAGCAGTTCGATATCGAACACACCGTCCGGTGGCGTGTCCGCGAGCGCAGTCTCCACGCGCGAACCCACGGCCTTCTCGATCATCCGCTCCGCTTCAGCGCGAAGTTCCTCACCACCCTCCAGTGCAAATGAGCGCAACGAGTAAACAACCTCGCGCTGCTGATTCATCACGTCATCGTATTCGAGCAGACGTTTGCGAGACTGGAAGTTCTGCAACTCGACGCGCTTCTGCGCCTGCTCGATGGAACGAGTAATCATGGAGTGCGTCAGTACTTCGCCTTCCTTCGCGCCCATCGCGTCCATCAACTTCGCAATTCTGTCCGATCCGAAGAGTCGCATGAGATCATCTTCCAGCGACAGGAAGAACTGTGACGCTCCCGGATCTCCCTGACGACCGGCACGACCACGAAGCTGTCTGTCGATACGCCGCGACTCATGTCGCTCCGAACCGATGATGTGCAGACCGCCCATCTCCATGACATCAACAAGCTTTCCTTCGCCGTCATTCACCTTGGAAGGTTTGGATTCCGTCACCCCCGCGCCAAGCTTGATGTCCGTTCCGCGACCGGCCATGTTAGTGGCAATCGTCACGGCGCCCGGATGACCGGCCTCGGCGACGATTTCGGCTTCGCGTTGGTGATACTTGGCGTTCAATACGTTGTGCGGGATGCCGGCTCGCTTGAACAGCTTCGACAGCGTCTCCGACACGTCCACGTTGACGGTTCCGACGAGCACCGGGAACCCAAGCTCGTGCAGACGCTGCGTCTCTTCCGCAATTGCATTGTACTTCTCGCGCCGAGTCTTGAAGACGAGGTCATTGCGATCGTCGCGAATGACCGGTCGATTTGTCGGGATCACCGCGACGGCAAGCTTGTAGATTTGATGGAACTCGGACTCTTCCGTCTCTGCCGTACCGGTCATGCCGGCCAGCTTGTCGTACATGCGGAAGTAGTTCTGAATCGTGATGGTCGCGAGCGTCTGCGTCTCACCCTGTACACTGACAGATTCCTTCGCCTCGACGGCCTGATGCAGGCCCTCTGACCAGCGACGGCCTGGCATCGTACGTCCCGTGAACTCGTCAACGATCAGAACCTCGCCATCCTGCACCACGTAGTTCACGTCCTTCTCGTACAACGAATGGGCGCGAAGCAACTGGTGAATGATGTGCAGCTTCTCGGACTTCGCCGCATACTCCGCGTTGATCCTGTTGCGAGTCTCGATCTTTTCAGCAGGCGTCATGTCCGGATCGTGATCGATCTGGTGAACCTGCTGCGAGATATCCGGAAGAATGAACTGGTCGCGATCGTTCGGCGACATGAAGTCGATTCCACGATCGGTCAGGTGGACCTGCTGGCCCTTTTCATCGAGCACGAACAGGAGATCTTCCTCGATGTCGCGCATCTCCTGCCGGCTGGCAGTCACGCGCCGATCGGCGATATGCTTCAGTTCCATGTTCTGCACGAGTTGCTTGACGCCAGACTCGTTCAACAACTTCAGCAGTCGCTTGTTCTTGGGAGCGCCGAGGCGTGCCTTGTAGAGCAGCACGCCCGCAGCGGCCGTATCGCCCTCGCGGAGCGCGCGCTCGCCATCGGCGGTCAGCGTGTTGGCAAGCTCGGTCTGCATGCGCACAAGCCGCGCGACCGCTCCGTTATGGAGCGCGTATGCCTCATCGACTTCGTTCCCGACCGGCCCCGAGATGATGAGTGGCGTACGCGCTTCATCGATCAGTACCGAGTCAACCTCGTCAACGATTGCATAGGAATGGGTCCGCTGCACACGTTGCTCCAGCGACACCACCATGTTGTCGCGCAGATAATCGAAGCCAAACTCGTTGTTGGTGCCGTACGTGATGTCGCACTCGTACGCCGCGCGTCGCTCGTACGTCCCGGGCTCAGTATCGTCCAGACAACCAACGGTCAGTCCGAGGTACTTGTAAAGATGGCCCATCCACTGTGAGTCGCGGCGGGCCAGATACGAGTTGACGGTGATGAGATGCGCTCCCTTTCCAGCCAGCGCATTGAGGTAGAGCGGCAATGTCGCAACAAGCGTCTTGCCCTCACCTGTTGCCATCTCCGCAATCCTGCCGCGGTGCAGCTGGATTCCTCCTACAAACTGCACGTCGTAGTGAACCATGTTCCAGACTTCGTCGCGCCCCGTCACAGATGCGGTGCTGCCGACCAGTCTGCGCGCAGCTTCACGCACCGTGGCAAACGCCTCGGGAAGTATGACGTCGAGCGTTTGCGCCACTACCGCGCGCAGCTCGCCCTCCAAGCCACCACGACCGTCCGCTCCGCCCAACTCGTCGTCGATCTTCTCGCGCTCGTCCGCCGAGGAAGCCCCACGCTTGCGCTCTTTCAGCTCGGCGATGCGCCGCTCCAGATCCTCCGTCGCTTCCTTGATGCGGGCTCGAAACTTTGCTGTCTGGCCCTGCAACTCCTCATCGGAAATCGACTGCAGCTTGGCGTATTCCGCATTGATCGTGTCGACCAATGGTTGCACACGCCGTCGCTCCCGGTCGTGCCGGGTGCCGAAGACGTTTTTGATCAGACTCGTTACTTGTGAACCCATTTGTACAACCTTTCCGATTCAATTATCTCCGCGACAGCGTCCTGCACGAAGCCGCGCACCGACCTGTCATTCCGCGCGCGAGCGCGAACCTCGGTCGACGATACCTCCACAACGCGGCCGGAGTACGTACTCTCCTTGTCCCGCGCAAGTATTTCTATATGAACGAGCGTTCGGATAGTCTCCGGCTCGTGCCACTCTTCGAACCGCGACCACGCGTCCTCACCGACGAGCAGAAACAGCTCCGCGTCAGGCCACTGCGATGCAAACGACTGTACGGTCGCAACCGTGTAAGATAACCCGGATCGGTCTATTTCGATCCTGCTCGCCTCGAAGATCTGACTCCCGGAGACTGCGGCTTCGACCATCCGGAAACGCTGTTCCGCGGACGCCAGATGCGGCCTCGCAGCCTTGAGCGGCTGCTGAGCCGCAGGCACCCAGATCAGCCGGTCCAGCTGAAGCCGTTCGGCGGCATCCACTGCCGCCAGATAGTGCCCTACGTGCGGGGGGTCGAAGCTTCCGCCGAAGACGCCGATCCGCACTGCTGGCGCACCTCTTTATCGTTGGGGTAAGCTTTCAAAGCCTGAGTACAAAGATCCTTGGCGTCGTCCGTGTATTTGATCGCCCGGTACGCATCGAGCAACTTCAGATACGCCGTTTTGGTCGCGGTCGCTTCTGGATGAAGCCTGATTACGTCCTTGAGGTAGATGATCGCCGAGTCGTACGCGCCACGCCTCAGGTAGTGCTCACCGACCTCGAGATCCTTCACCGCGAACATGTTGTCCAGCGTCGCGAGTAGCGCCTTGGCCTGCGGCACAAGATGCGAATCGGGATACAGCTCGACCAGCGACTCAAGCGTGTTCTCCGCTGACTTGCCGTAGGTCGGATCCAGCTCCGGCTTCCGCCACATCTTTGAGTATGCGCGCCCGCCCGCCAGTAACGCGGTCGGCGCGAGGCTATCGTCCGGGAACGATTCCGAAACGCGCGTAAAGGACTGCGCCGCCAAAAGATGGTCGCCGTTCTTGTCCTGCGACTGGCCGAGGTAGTAGTACGACAGCGGCAGCATCGGATCGCGCGCTGGCAAATCGTGCGTCAATAGCTCGAAGCCTTTCGCCGCGTCATCGTAGTGATGGCCGTTGAACAACTTGAGCGAGGTGGCATAGAGGTTCTCGGGATTGCTCTCATAAACCTTCGGATCGAAGGGATGCTGGCATGCCGTCATGGCGACTAGCGCCAGCGAGGGGCCGAGTGCGGCAAGCGAACGGCGAACACGATTCACGCGGTGGTTTCCTGTCCGCCGATCGCTCGGCGTCCTATCGAGTAATAAATGAAACCGACTGTCGACATCTTGCGAGGGTCGTAAAGATTGCGCCCATCAATGATGATGGGACGCTTCAAAGTAGCCTTGAGGCGGTTGAAATCGGGGTGCCGGTACTCATTCCAATCTGTGACGATCACAAGCGCATCAGCACCATTGAGCGCTTCATACCCCGTTTCCGCGTAGGCGATCTTGCCACCCGCATATCCAAGCCGGCGTCGCGCTTCGTCCAATGCGGCGGGGTCATGAGCGCAAACCGACGCTCCCCAATCGACCAGCTGCTCAATCAACACCAGCGACGGCGCCTCGCGCATGTCATCCGTGCCGGGTTTGAAAGAAAGCCCCCAGATCGCCACGTGACGCCCTTCAAGTGGTTTCTCACACGATGCTGTTAACTCAATGGCATGATTGGATTTACCATTGCCATTGTGACATTCCGAATTAGCGATGATCGCATTCCTGACCTTGTGGGCCAGGCGGCGCTTCTGCACATCGTTTGATCGATCCACCGACGCGAGCAAGCCTAGTGGGACGTTGGCCTGCGCGGCGGTACGCACAAGGGCCTTCACGTCCTTTGGGAAACAGCTCCCTCCATAACCGGGACCGGGAAAGAGAAAACTCGGTCCAATTCTGGTATCGCTTCCGAGACCACGGCGCACCTGATCGACGTCGGCACCGGTCGCCTCGCAAAGTGCAGCGATCTCGTTCATGAAGGTGATTCGCGTAGCCAGCATCCCATTCGCGGCGTACTTGGTCATCTCCGCGGAGGCTATGTCCATGTAGATAACCGGTCGGCCCGTCCGCAGGAACGGCGCATACAGCTCGCTCATGACCGCGCGGGCGAAGTCGCTGTCGAGGCCGAGGACGACGCGATCGGGCTTGAGGAAATCCTCGACGGCTGCGCCTTCCTTGAGGAACTCCGGGTTACTCACAACATGGAACGGGAACCTGGCACAGCGCTCAACTGCCGCCTTCACCAACTGCGCGGTACCGACCGGCACAGTCGACTTGGTGACGACAACGGTCTCGCGCATGATGGCACGACCAACCGCATCTGCGACAGCGAGGACGTGCGACAGATCCGCAGATCCATCCTCATCCGGCGGGGTGCCGACAGCGATGAAGACCACCTCCGATCCCGCAATCGCCTGCTCGACATCAGTCGTGAAGGTAAGCCGACCGTCGGTCTGATTACGCTCGACTAGTGCGTCGAGTCCGGGCTCGAAGATCGGAATCTCGTTCTGCTTGAGCAGTTCGATCTTGCGACTATCGAGGTCAGCACACACCACGGTATTACCAGTCTCCGCGAGGCACGCCCCGGCGACCAGGCCGACGTAACCCGTTCCAATTACGGCGATGTTCATGAGGTACTACGCGGCGTTGGCGGAAAGTGGAACGATGCGACCGTTCTTTGAGTTGAGACCCTTCGTGGCGTTACGCGCGTCGACGACGACCGGGGCCAGATCGACGACGCGCTGGTAGTTGACTGAGTCATGATCGGTGACAATCACAACCGCGTCCGAACCCTTGAGCGCGTCATCGGAGAGCTCCACGCTGGTGAACGTGTGGCCATCCTCACGGAAGCTCGCCACATGCGGGTCGTGGAACGAGACCTTGGCACCGCGCTCCTCGAGCAGTTTGATGACGTCGAGGGCGGGGCTCTCACGCATGTCGTCGATGTTTTTCTTGTAAGCGACGCCGAGCACCAGCACATTGCTCCCATTGACGGATTTGTGCTCGTGGTTGAGCGCCTGTGCGACTTTCTCCACCACAAGTGCGGGCATCTGAGAATTGATCTCACTGGCAAGATCGATGAATCGCGTCTTGTAGTTGAGGGTGCGCATCTTCCACGCTAGGTAATGCGGATCCAGTGGAATGCAGTGTCCACCAATGCCAGGGCCCGGCGTGAACTTCATGAAACCGAATGGCTTGGTGGCTGCCGCGTCAATTACTTCCCACACGTCTACACCGAGCTTCTCGCAGACGATCGCCATCTCGTTCGCCAGGCCGATGTTCACGGAGCGGAAAGTGTTCTCGAGCAGTTTGACCAGCTCAGCCGTCTCGGTCGACGAGACAGGGACGATCGTGTCCAGGCAGCTCTGATACAGCGCTGCGGCGACCTCGGTGCATGCAGCGGTAATACCGCCTACGACCTTTGGTGTGTTTTTGGTGTGCCACACCGGGTTGCCGGGATCGACACGCTCCGGGCTGAACGCGAGGAAGACATCGCTGCCAATCTTGAGACCTGCGGCTTCGAGTTTCGGCTGCATCAGCTCCCGCGTCGTTCCGGGATACGTAGTGCTCTCGAGCACTACGAGCATCCCAGGGTGGGCGTACTCGCTGATCGTCGCCGTTGCGGCGACGACAAAGCTCATATCCGGGTCGCGAGTCTTGACGAGCGGCGTGGGGACGGCGATCGAAACGCAGTCCATTTCCTTGATGCGGACCGGGTTCGTCGTGGCCTCGAACATCCCCTTGCCGACAACTTCGGCGAGATCGGCATCCGCGACGTCAAGAATGTGGGACTTTCCGGAATTCAGGAGATCTGTCACGCGCTTGGAGACGTCGAAACCGATTACCTTGAAACCGGCGCGGGCAAATTCGACGGCAAGCGGGAGACCCACATAACCGAGTCCAACAACACCGATCACAGCTGAGCGATCGGCGATTTTATCGAGAAGACGCTGCTTGTTATCCATTCGTTTTTGGGCCCTCAACGGCCATAGAAAGCGCGAACAGACGAGATAACCTCGTCGCGCTGTGAATCGGTAAGCTCCGGGTACACGGGCAGAGATACAACTTCCTTCGACGCGCGCTCACTCTCGGGGAAATCCCCTTCCTCATAACCGAGGTAGGCAAAGCACGGTTGCATGTGCAGCGGCAGCGGATAGTAGATGGAATTTCCAATTCCGCGCTTTTTGAGAAATGCCTGGAGTTCATCGCGGCGCTCAGCGCGCAGCGTGTACTGATTGTAGATGGACTCGTTGCGCGGATCGATGGCCGGGGTGCGCACGCCATCCAGATCCGCAAAAGCGTTGTCGTACACCGATGCGTTGCGGCGACGCGCCGCGCTCCATGATTCGAGGTGCGGGAGCTTGGCCTCCAGTACGACAGCCTGGAGCGTGTCGAGCCGACTGTTGTAGCCGACCTCTTCGTGAAAGTACGTCTTCACGCTGCCATGTGTACGGAGCCTGCGAAGCCTTGCGTCGAGTTCATCACTCTGAGTGACGACCATGCCACCGTCGCCGTATCCACCGAGGTTCTTCGACGGAAAGAAGCTGAACGTACCGATGTCCGCTATTTCACCAGCCATGACTTTCTTGCCGTTCACTTTCCTGCTGGCGCCAATGGATTGTGCGGCATCCTCGATGATTGGCATTCCATCTGGTAATATCGCCCGCAATCCGTCGATCGCCGCCATCTGTCCGAACAGATCTACAGCAATCACGGCCTTCGCGTCGGGCGTGTTGCGCACTGCTTCATCGACCGCTTCGACAGATATGTTGAATGTGTCCGGATCTATGTCGGCGAATACGGGTCGCGCGCCGACATTGTGCACGGCGCCGGCGGTTGCAAAGAACGTAAAGGGCGTCGTTACAACGGCGTCATTGCGACCGACGTCGAGTGCGCGGAGAGCCAGAAGGATCGCGTCCGTGCCGTTGGCGCAGCCAATCGCATGAGACGTGTTGGACAGCTTGGCGACGAGTCCTTCGAGACGCTCGACGGGTTCGCCGAGTATAAAAGTCTGCCCGTCAATTATTGGCATCATCGCCGCGAGGACCTGATCGCGGATCGTTCCGTGCTGGGCTTTGAGATCTAGTAGAGGTACGGCCATAGTTTCCATGGGGAAAGGGCACTTCCGGCTCTTGAAGCCGAAACGCGCTAATACAGCCTTGAAAGATCGCCGGTCAGTGTGTCGTAAGTCAATTAATTTCCCCTATAGTGTGTCAAGCACGGATAGAAATGTCCCCTGAGTTACACGGATAGAAGTGTCCCCTTTGTTAAGGGTGAAAGTTGAATCGTTCTTGACAGAGTTCATGGGTGTACTTCAGCGGTGGCCAGGCGCAGCCTGGCGAGCTCGTGCCGGCGTTCCTGGTACTGCTTGCACTCGCTGTTCCGTCGCCAGGGGTGATCAGGACCAGGCCTGTTCGGTGTTCTGACACCACTCGGGCTTTCGATAGCGGGAATCTGTTGCTTTCGAACGGTCGTCCGATGGATGATTCGGCCGTCCGTTGCCAGCCGGACTTACTCATAGGCTCCGGCAGAGTGGCCGAAATCCGTCCATCACAACTTGACCGCTCTCCCCGTTCGCGATGAGTCGTAGATCGCGAGTATGATCTCCAGCGACTTCCGACCCTCCGCGCCGTTCGTGTCAGGCACAGACTCGCCACGAAGCAGACGCAAAACGTTGTTGTAGTAACCCTGGTGACCGAATCCATACACGTTCGGCGGAGTTGTCGCCGCTGCCTCGATCAGCTTGTCGTCGTCATCGTAGTCTTCGAACAGCCACGTCTCGACGCGATTGACAGCCGTTCCGCCAATTTTCACCGAACCCTTGTCACCCAGAATCGTAATCGAGCCTTCGAGGTTCTTCGGGTACGTCAGCATCGTCACGTCGAGCACGCCAATCGCGCCGTTCCGGAAACGAAGCACCGCTGCACCTGAATCCTCGGCTTCAATCTTCCGCTCCTGAGTCGCTGTGATAGCTACAACGCTCTCCACGGGCCCGGCAAGCCACTGAATCAGGTCCACATAGTGCGAGGCCTGGTTCATGAACGCGCCTCCGTCCATAGCCCACGTGCCGCGCCAGGGGGCCTGGTCATAGTACTCCTGGGGTCGGGCCCATCTCACTGTGCAGTTCGCCGAGTGAATCCGTCCGAAACGACCCTTGTCGACCGCGCGCTTGACGAGTTGGATGGCGGGATTCAATCGGTTCTGCTTCACTACGAATAACCGAACGCCATTGTCGGCGCACGCCGCAATCAGCGAGTCCGCGCCTTCGAGCGAGATAGCCATCGGCTTCTCGCTAACTACATGCTTGCCGGCGTTCGCAGCCTCAATCCCGAGTGTCGGGTGCAATCCAGACGGCGTAGCAACTGCAACGATGTCGCAGTCGACACCTTCAAGCATAGCCTTGAGCGATGCAAATGCCGGGACGTCGTACTCGGCGGCGGCCGACTCGGCGCGCTCCCCGACTATGTCTGCAACACCGACGAGATCGATACCATCGATTCGGCTAATCGCCTCGAAGTGGTTCTTGCTGATGCGGCCGCAGCCGACGAGTGCAAGTCGAAAGTTCTCAGACACGTGCGATCCGATTGCCGTGATTCACGTACTGCTTTCCACACTCCTGGCAACCCGGCGCAGCGCCGTCCGGCAGCTTCTCGCCGCACTCGCAAACCCAGCCGACCCGGCGCGCAGGGACGCCGACCATCAGTGCGTAGGGATCCACGTCCTTCGAGACGACCGCGCCCGCTCCGATAAAACAAAACTCTCCGAGCGTCGCGCCGCAGATGATCGTCGCGTTGGCGCCAATAGATGCACCTCGCTTTACCGTGGTCGGACGATACTCGTTCTTCCGCGACACGTGACTGCGGGGATTGATGACGTTCGTGAATACCATCGAGGGCCCGCAGAACACGTCGTCCTCAAGCGTCACACCTTCGTACACGGACACATTGTTCTGGATCTTGACGTTGTTGCCAATCCGTGTGCCGTTCATGACTACGACATTCTGTCCGAGCGAACAACGTTCACCGATTACGGCACCGCCGAGTATGTGGCAGAAATGCCAGACCCGCGTCCCGGCGCCAATCAGCGCACCGTCGTCCACAAACGCAGACTCGTGAATGAATACGTCAGCTGTCATCGAGCACCAACCGGCAGTTCGATGCGCGAATGCCACTCCTGCAGCGATGTTACCGACGCCGGCCGCGATCGAATAGCGAGCACAGCATCGCTGGCCGCGCTGGCTGCAGAGAGCGTGGTGGTGTAGGGTACGTGGTGTGCGATGGCAGCTTGACGCATGGAGTAGTCATCCTTCTGGGCTCGCTTGCCCATTGGTGTATTGATCAATAGCTGAACGGTTCCATTGACGATAAGATCGATGACGTGGGGGCGGCCTTCGTTCACCTTGTACACCCGCGTTACCGGGATGCCAAGTTTGCGCAGATGACGGCCAGTGCCCTCAGTAGCGTGGATGCGGAATCCCATTTCGTGAAAGCGACGTACGATTGGCGTAACGTTTGCCTTGTCGGAATCGTTGACCGACACGAAGATGGCGCCAGTGATTGGGAGTCCGTTGTCGGCGGCGAGCTGCGCCTTGTAGAACGCAGTTCCAAACGACTCGGCGATGCCCATGACCTCGCCCGTTGAGCGCATTTCAGGTCCAAGAATCGGATCGAACTCGCGGAATTTATTGAACGGAAAGACAGCCTCCTTGACCGCGACGTAGGGAGGAATAATCTCTTCAGTGAACCCGATATCGCGCAGCTTCTCACCCGCCATGACACGCGCCGCAATCGATGCGAGCGGAACACCGATAGTCTTCGACACAAATGGTATCGTGCGGCTGGCGCGCGGATTGACTTCGAGAACGTAGACCACATCATTCTTGATCGCGTACTGCACATTGATAAGACCAACCACTCCAAGCGCGTTGGCAAATTCAACGGTGTGGCGCCGCATTGTGTCCTGTGCTTCCTCACCGATCAAATACGGCGGAAGTACGCATGCGGAATCTCCGGAGTGAATGCCGGCGTCTTCGATGTGTTGCATGATGCCACCGATCACGACCTCATCTCCGTCGGAGATGGCATCCACATCGGCCTCGAACGCATCTTCGAGGAACTGGTCAATCAGCACCGGCCTGTCTTCGGATACCCGAACCGCACGCTCGAAGTATGAACGCAGCGACGCCTCGTCGTATACGATCTCCATTGCACGGCCGCCGAGTACATACGATGGGCGCACCAGCACGGGGTATCCGATTCGCGTTGCGGCTTCGATCGCCCCATCCACACTCGTAGCAGTACCGTTGTCGGGCTGACGAATGCCGAGCTTGCGCGCGATCGCGTCGAAACGTTGACGATCCTCTGCGATATCGATCGCGTCCGGCGATGTGCCAAGAATCGTAACGCCAGCTGCTTCGAGTCCGCGCGTCAGCTTGAGCGGCGTCTGGCCGCCCAGTTGCACTATCACTCCGACCGGCTTTTCACGATCGACGATCTCCAGGACGTGTTCGAGCGTCAATGGCTCAAAATACAGCTTGTCGGAGATGTCGAAGTCGGTCGACACCGTTTCCGGATTCGAGTTGATCATTATCGTCTCGAATCCCTGATCGCGGAGAGCTAGCGATGCGCGCACGCAGCAATAGTCGAATTCAACGCCCTGGCCGATACGGTTCGGTCCGCTACCAAGGATCACGATCGACTTGCGTCCACTCGGCGGTGCCTCGCTCTCCTCATCGTACGAGCCATACAGATACGGCGTCGCCGATGGAAACTCACCCGCGCAGGTGTCGACCATCTTGTAGGCAGGACGAACGCCGAGTGCCCAACGCGTGCTGCGTACCTCGCCTTCCGAGACACCGCGGAGAACGCCGAGCTGACGGTCGGAGAATCCCATGCGCTTCATGCGACGCATCTCCGACGCGGTGATTTCCGGAAGAGCGGTCCAGCGCCGTTCTGCGTCAAGCAGTTCATGCAACTGTTGCAGGAACCATGGATCGATCCACGTAAGTTCGAAAATCTCGGCGACGGTCAATCCAGCCAGCATCGCACGCTTTATCTGAAAGACCCGTTCGGGAGTCGGCTGGCGGAGCGCAGCTCGCAGTGTGTCGGTGGAGTTGTCCGCGAGGCGGTCGTCACTCAGTCGCTCGCCAATTTCCCAACCAGAACGCCCACTTTCCAATGCGCGCAATCCCTTCTGGAACGCCTCCTTGAAGGTGCGGCCTATTGCCATTGACTCTCCAACGGACTGCATCTGCGTTGTCAGATGTGCAGTCGCGGAGGCAAACTTCTCGAACGCAAACCGCGGACACTTCACAACCACGTAATCGAGCACCGGCTCGAACGAGGCCGGCGTTGTGCGCGTGATGTCGTTGGGGATCTCATCGAGTCGGCAGCCGACCGCGAGCTTTGCACCGATGCGCGCTATCGGAAATCCAGTTGCCTTGGAAGCGAGCGCGGAGGAACGCGACACTCGCGGGTTCATCTCGATGACAATCATCTCGCCATCGGCCGGGTTCACGGCGAACTGGATGTTGCAACCACCCGCGGCGACGCCTATCTCGCGGATTATCGCGACGGACGCATCGCGCATGATCTGATACTCACGATCGGTGAGCGTCATTGCCGGTGCGACGGTGATCGAGTCGCCGGTGTGAACACCCATCGGATCGATGTTCTCAATCGAACAGACGATGACCACATTATCCGCGGCATCGCGCATGACTTCCAGTTCGAATTCCTTCCATCCGATCAGGCTGCGTTCGACAAGCACCTGGCTGATGGCAGATAGATCCAGTCCGCGTCGAACGATCTCCTCGAATTCGACACGATTATACGCAATTCCGCCGCCGCTTCCGCCGAGCGTGAACGCGGGTCGAATGATGGAGGGGAAACCCGTGTCCTCAACGAGGACGAGAGCTTCCTCGAGAGTCGTTGCAATCCCTCCGCGTGCAACTTGAAGACCGATGCGCTTCATGGCTTCGTTGAACAGGCCGCGATCCTCCGCAGTTTGTATCGCGCGTTCGTCTGCGCCAATCAACTCGACGCCATACCTGGCGAGGACTCCGCTCTGTGAGAGCGCAATAGCAACGTTGAGCGCGGTCTGCCCGCCCATGGTTGGTAGCAGTGCGTCCGGCCGTTCCTTCGCGATCACGAGTTCCACAAACTCCGGGGTCACCGGCTCGATGTATGTTGCGTCGGCGAACTCGGGATCCGTCATGATCGTGGCCGGATTCGAGTTTATGAGGATGACCTCATAGCCTTCCTCTTTCAGCGCCTTGGTTGCCTGGGTACCCGAATAATCGAATTCGGCGCCCTGGCCGATGACGATCGGGCCGGAACCGATCACGAGGATGCGTTTGATATCAGTACGTTTTGGCATTTCGACCTTCTAAGATACAAAAACGGGGCGACTGACGAGTCGCCCCGAATGAGGAGGAATCTGAATCGGCTCGGATGTTCAGGCTACCGCCTGACTCCGCGGCGCGCGGACGACCTTGCCAGCCGACAGGCAGCTGGTGCAGACCTTGACCTTGATGATCTTGTCGTCGATGGCAACCCGGGCAACCTGGAGATTGGGCTTCCAGGTGCGACGGAGCTTGTTGTTGGCGTGCGAAACGTTATTGCCGAAGGTGACGCCCTTGCCACAGGCGTAGCACTTGTTCCGCTCGATCGCCTTGGTGCGCTTTTCGGCGAGTTGGCTCTTGATCTTCACTTGGTCTCCGGCATTAGCTCGATGCGCGCCATCTCGGCCCCATCACCCTTGCGATGACCGGTCTTGAGGATGCGCGTGTAGCCGCCCTGGCGAGTCGCAAATTTGGGGGCGACTTCCTGGAACAGCTTGTCGTTCACCGCACGCTGGTGTACGTGACGCGCGGCCAGGCGACGGGAGTGCAACGTCCCTTCCTTCGCCTTGGTGATGAGCTTCTCAACGAACGGGCGGAGTTCCTTGGCTTTGGCCTCCGTCGTCTCGATCGCGCCGTGCTGGATCAGCGACTGCGCAAGGTTCCTGAGTAGCGAGAGACGCTGCTCAGGGGAGCGCCGTAGCTGTCGGCCGACTTTTCTATGTCGCATCTAAAAATCCTCAATAGTCCACAATAGTGCTGCCCGGAGTCCATCTGGCGCGGATGAATCCGCGCCTTGCTAATCCTCGTCGTCGCCGATGGCGGCTTCGGCGAGCGCGGCTTTGTTCGGAGGTATTCCTCTGTCCGTGATCCGCACGCCGTCTTCTGACTGCTCGAACTTCATGCCGAAGTTCAGGTTTTCGCGCTCGAGGAGGTCCGCGATCTCATTTAGCGACTTCTTGCCGAAGTTCTTGACGTCGAGGATCTGGTCTTCAGTGCGCTTTACGAGGTCACCGAGTGTCCGGATCTCGCTGTTCTTTAGCGAGTTGACGGAGCGAACGGAAAGCTCGAGATCTTCGATTGGAGTGGAGAGAAGCTGTGCGAGGCGCGCAGCGTCGTTGCCACCCAGTTCTGCGCCACCAGTGATCGGTGCCGACATGTGCGAGCCGAAGCTTGCGAAGTACTGGAAGTGCGTCTGCGCGAGTGCTGCGGCATAACTGACCGCTTCTTCGGGCGAGATGGTACCGTTCGTCTCTACGAGCAGCGTGAGCCGATCATAGTCGGTGCGCTGTCCAACGCGTGTTGCATCGACGCTGAAGTTCGCGCGGCGAACCGGGTTGTAGATCGAGTCAACGCGAACGAGATCAACTGGAAGATTCCTGTCGACAACGTGCTGGTCGGCTTCTACATAACCACGTCCGTGATTGACGAACAGCTCGAAGGTGATATCGCGATCGTCCTGCAGTGTGAACAGGTGGTGATCCGGCTCGAGAACTGTGAGGCCTGCGGCACCCAGTACATCACTGCTCTTGATGTCGGCCGGTCCCTTCTTGGTAATGCGAACAACCGTCGTCTCGTGCGCGTCGTCGAGTGTCAAAACCATCGTCTTGATGTTTGCGATGATCTGATGGACGTCTTCTACCACGCCGGGGATCGTCTGATGTTCGTGCACGACGCCGTCAATACGGAAACCCCAGACTGCGGTTCCACGAAGTGACGAAAGCAGCATCCGACGCATCGCGTTACCGAGCGTATAGCCGAAGCCACGCTCGAGTGGCTGCAGCCGGAACTCGGCGACGTTGGGTGTGTCCTCGCGCTTGGTGGACTCTACTAGCTGCGGGCGTACGAGCCCGCGAAGATCGATTGCGTTAGCCATGATGATTTTATCTGATTTAACCGTTACCCCGCCCCTAACGCGTGGTAAGTCGGTACGAAGGTTAGGGCCTCGTTTACTGCGATACTGCGTTGAAAACCGGCGGGCCTGATCGCCGCTTCGTAACCGGCGCGGACAAATCCGCGATTAACGATCCAGACCGGCGCGGATAAATCCGCGCCCTACCAAACCAACCGGCGCGGATAAATCCGCGCCCTACGACCAGACGAACGGTCGCTTATTTCGAATACAATTCGACGACCAACTGCTCCTGCGCTGCGATCGGGATATTCGGGCGCGTCGGGCGCTCGAGCATACGGCCGCTGAACGACTCCTTGTCGACCGCAATCCACGAAAGCGGTGCGCCACGGGAAGACTGTTCCATCGAGACGATAATGGAAGCCTGCTCGCGCGACTTGGCGCGAACGCGAACTTCCTGACCCGGCTCCACAAGGAAGCTGGGAATATCCACCGAGCGACCGTTCACTTCGACGTGACGGTGCCGAACGAGCATGCGAGCTGCCTTGCGGCTGGCCGCGAAGCCCATACGGTAGACGATGTTATCGAGCCGGCTCTCCAGCGCTGCGAGAAGGTTGTGTCCGGTAACGCCTGGCAGCGTAGTTACGCGTTCAAACGTGTTGCGGAACTGCTTCTCGGTAACGCCGTAGATGCGCTTGATCTTCTGCTTCTCACGCAACTGCTTGGAATACTCCGAAACCTTGCGGCGGCGGGCAACGCTTGCGCCATGCTGGCCGGGCGGTGTCGGTCGACGTTCGATGGGGCACTTCTCGGTGAAGCACTTGGTGCCCTTGAGGAAGAGCTTGGTCCCCTCGCGGCGGCACAGACGGCAACTTGGTCCTGTGTAACGCATGTACTAAACCCTCCGCCGCTTGGGCGGACGGCAACCATTGTGTGGAATCGGCGTAACGTCGCGAATCGACTTGACCTGAAGACCAGCGGTAGCGAGCGCCTGAATGGCTGACTCGCGACCCGAACCAGGTCCCTGCACGCGTACATTCACGCGACGGACACCAGCCGAGAACGCCTCGCGTCCAGCCTGCTCGCCCGCGACGGTCGCGGCGAATGGGGTGGACTTCTTGGATCCCTTGAAACCGGCCTTTCCAGACGAGCTCCAGGAGATCGTGTTGCCACGATTGTCCGTGATGGTGATCGTCGTGTTGTTGAATGTCGCCGAGACGTGGGCGAGGCCTTCGGCCTCTACGATCTTCTTTACTTTTTTTGCAGTGGCCATGTGTTACTTCGTAACCTTCTTCTTGCCGGCGATCGCGCGGCGCGGTCCCTTCTTGGTGCGGGCGTTTGTGTGCGTACGCTGTCCACGAACAGGCAAGCCGCGGCGATGTCGCGTGCCGCGGTACGAGCCAATGTCCATGAGGCGTTTGATATTCATCGCGACTTCGGTTCTCAGAGCGCCCTCGACCTTGAGGTCACGCTCGATGGCCTGACGAAGCTTGTTGGTGTCAGCATCGCTAAGATCACGCACGCGCTGCGAAGCGCTCACCCCCGTTGATTCGAGGATGGACTGTGCTGTCTTGCGGCCAATGCCGAAGATATATGTAAGCCCGATTTCGAGCTTCTTGTCGCGTGGAAGATCCACGCCCGCAATACGAGCCATTAATTAACCCTGACGCTGCTTGTGCTTGGGATTGCGGCTGCAGATGATCCTGATCACGCCCTGGCGCTTGATCACCTTGCAATGCTCGCAAATCGGCTTGACGCTGCTTCGTACTTTCACAACTGCTCCGAATTTTGGGTCAGCCTTTGAAAATAGTCCGCTCAGGCCAGCGACGCAACCGCCTGATCCATTGCCGCCGCGGGGTCAGTGGCCGAGGTCACGGTCCGTCCCAGAACTACGTACGAAGCCCCCGCCCTGGCCGCCTCGGACGGGGTCACGACGCGGCTCTGGTCACCCCGTTCGTCACCCGGTAACCGAACCCCCGGGACGAGCAGCTTGAGCGAGGCTCCGAAGCGATCCCGAAGCATCGCGGCCTCGAGCCCGCTGCAAACCACACCGGACGCACCGCAGCCCGCTGAAAGCTCGGCCAGACGCATGACCTCGGGCGTCAGGTCGTCCGACACGACGCTCCCGCCCCGGACAGCCGCAAGGTCGGCGCCGGTCAGCGACGTCAGGATTGTGACCGCGAAAACCTCACAATCGGGCCCGGAATTCCGTACCGCGGCCCGGATCATCTTCTCCCCACCCGATGCGTGGATCGTAACAATCGACGCGCCAAGCTCCGCCGCGGCGGCTACCGCCTTCTCGACGGTATTCGGGATATCGTGGAATTTGAGGTCGAGAAATACCCGTTTCCCGCGCGCCGAGAGCTGCCGGACGATCGGAGGCCCCGCGACCGTGAATAATTCGCTCCCGACCTTGTAGAAATCGCAGCGACTGCCCAGCACGTCCACCATACTAAGCGCGGCATCTGCCATCCAGAAGTCGAGAGCAACGATCGGAACGGCGCTATTTGGCGACTCCACAGTCACCGCCGGAGCCGTCATGACGGCCACTCCAGTGTGCCAATGAGATTTTGAATTGCAGCCACTCCGTGTGAATTGCACCAGCGGTCGAGATCTCTCGCGATTCGCTCAGCGGCACGGGGGTCGCGAAGGTTCGCGGTTCCGACGCCTACAAGAGATGCACCTGCGATGAGAAACTGCAATGCATCCGTCGCCGATGCTACGCCGCCAACACCAATGATCGGGAGCGACACCGCACTGCGAACCAGATGCGTCGCGAGAACAGCGACCGGAAGCAGACCCGGTCCACTCGTTCCACCAGTCCCAAACCCGACGCGCGGTTTGCGACTCTCGATGTCCACGACCAGCCCTGGAATCGTGTTGACCACCGTGATTCCATCAGCGCCGGAATCTGCGGCTGTCTTCGCGGTTTCGCCAATGTTTGGTAGCACCGGTGACAGTTTTACGAAGATCGGACGACGTGTCGCCGCCCGTGCGCCAGAGACCACAGTGGCAAGCGATGCGCTGTCTGAGCAGAACTCGATTCCACCTGCGCGAACGTTCGGGCAACTGACGTTCAATTCAAACGCGCTGATGATCGCGCTACTGTCCAGACGCCGCACTACTTCGGCGAAATCCTCAGTGCGACTGCCAACTACGTTTACGATCACACGTGCGAGTTTTACATGCTGTTCAAGCCAGGGTAATTCTTCCCGCAACACGGCATCGACACCGGGGTTCGCGAGTCCGATTGCGTTCAGCATGCCGCCCGCAAACTCCGCGACGCGCGGAGACGTGTTGCCGGCACGCGGCTCCAGGCTGACGGCCTTGGTTACGATCCCGCCAAGCGCGTCGAGATTGACGACCCCATCCAGTGACCGACCGAAGGCAGCCGTCCCGGAAGCAAGAATGATCGGGTTCTGAAACTGGATACCAGCAACTTCCACCCGAAGATCTGTCACCGTTTGCCGCCCCCGCCCCCGCCGATTCGCGCGTCGTACTTGTCCATGTACGATAGTATGGACTTCGCTATTGATTGCGCAATCTTGCGCTCGTTCGCCACGTCGCTGATATAAGCCGCCTCGGCGCGATTGGTCCCAAAGCCGATCTCGACCAGTACGGCTGGCATGAACGCCCCACGGAGTACCGCAAAATCGGCTTGTTGGACGCCACGGTCAGGTCCCGGATGAAACTTCCTGAAGCCCGCTTCGATGGATTCCGCGAGGTCGGCACTTTCGCGCAGATGTTCGTTCTGCGCCATGTCGTTGATTATGAAGTTGAGTGGATCACCCTTCTTGGTCTCTGCGTCGGACGTTTCGAAGCGGACTGCCTGGTTTTCCATCCGTTCCACGCGCTTCGCATCTTCTGTTTTTGCTTCGGCGAGGAAGTACGTCTCGTATCCGCGATCATCAGCGCCCGCCTTGCCGCGCTGGCCGGTTGCATTTACGTGTATCGAGACGAAGATATCGCCGTGCGCCTTGTTTGCAATCGGGCCACGATCATACAAACCAATAAGCGTGTCAGTCGTCCGAGTCATCAGAACATCTGCACCTGCGTTTCGAAGCGCTTCGGCGAGCAACTTCGAAACCGCGAGCGTGATGTTCTTCTCAAGGATCTGCGGTCCTCCGCCGATCGGCCCGTGCATTCCGGGATCAACGCCGCCGTGACCAGCGTCGACTACGATGAGGCGTCTGCCCGGTCGCTTCATTCGGACGTCTTCACCGGCGACCCGTGCGATAGCAGCGGCCTCGCCACGTTCACGCGCCGTCCCACCGGTCGCGGGCGAATCGCTCCTGGTCGCGGTGGATTCCGTAACGACACGTCGCGCAGCGGGATTGAACTGTCTCACCTCGCGCGCGTCCGGATCATACATATAGCCGCTGAAAAAGCGCGGCACGAGATCCGTGACAACCAGCAGCGGGAGATATACATCCCTCCCGATCATCGTCGGCGCGGATGTCATCGGTACAATCGTCGAATCGTCGCCTGCGAACGGCACGCCGTCTGTGAAACTGATATGCGAATCGCCCACTGTGAGCGAATAGTGCGTTGGAGATGTCGAGCTGAACTTGCCGCCCAGCGCTGCAGCGAGCTTGCCTGCCGAGATCAATGGCACGCCGCCGATCCGGATAATGCGCAGGGACGTCGAGCGCGCGGGGGTACGAACTGTCACGGATTCCGGTGTCGCGACCGACTGCGTCCTACGTCGAGAATTTGCCGGAGTAACAGTTGCTGCCGTCTGCAGAAACAGCGCAAGACAGGCAACGATCATGAACGCCTCATGGCGCGAGCCATGTCGCGCTCGTCGTCACGCTTGCGTGCGTCGTCGCGTTTGTCGTGAAGTTTTTTGCCCTTGCCGAGTGCCAGTGCAACCTTGGCGCGGCCGTGTTTGAAATACAATTCGAGAGGAACGAGAGTGAGCCCCTGGCGTTCGACGGCACCGATCATCTTCCGGATCTCCTTGCGATGCAGCAGGAGCTTCCGCGTGCGCGTAGGCTCGTGGTTGACGTAGCCACCGCGCTCGTAGGGAGATATGTGCAGGTTGAGTAGAAAGACTTCGCCATCGCGAACTATGCCGTATGCGTCGGAGATGTTCGCCTTGCCATCGCGCAGCGATTTTACTTCGGTCCCGGTGAGCGCGATGCCGGCTTCCCAGGTTTCCAGAAGTTGGTAGTCGTGCGACGCCCTGCGGTTCTTCGCAATTGACTGGCGCGCCGGCGTGGCGGTAACGTCGGGCATGGTGGGAACTTAGGTAAGGGGGACGGCGTTGCGCCACCCCGAGGGCTCGGCTATGTTGAGAGGCTCCCGGTCAGAGTCGCAAGGTTGGCTGGAAAGACCTACAGGCGGCGCTGGCCACGTCGGCCGGCACGGGAATAGCGAAAGACATCAGATAGCGGCACTCAGCCGCTTCGCTCGGGTGGTGAAACTGGTATACACGCAGCGCTCAGAACGCTGTGGCCGAGAGGCCGTGCGGGTTCGAGTCCCGCCCCGAGCATGTCGCGCCGCCCAGTGTACGTCATTCCTGCGAAAGCAGTCCAGGTGTCATTCCCGCGAAAGCGGGAATCCATGGAGACCGAAGAGACCGGGGAGACCGGGGAGACCGGTCTTGCGCCGTGCGCGAACATCTTGACGCACGGCGTTGCTTTTCAAGACGGTATCTGACCCCGAACTCCGCGTCGCGGCTGCCAACGATTGAAAACGTTCGCCCCAATCAATGCTGCGTCGGCTGAAACGCCGGATCGCCGCTCTGCCACAGCGCGAAGGCAAGCATGTCCGCCGTGTCCGAGTCCACCTGCCGCCGCGTCGCCTCGAGCCCGGCATGGCCGGCGTCGTAGTCCACGCGCAGCAGCACCGGCTTGTCGCTGGCGGTCGCCGCCTGCAGGCGCGCGGCGAACTTGGCCGGGATCCATGCGGGGACGCGTGGATCGTTGATGCCCGTCGTGATCAACACAGCTGGGTACTTGATGCCGTTCTGCACGTGCGCATACGGACTCATCGCGAACAGCGCCTTGAACCCCGACTCGGTCTTGACGCTGCCATACTCCGGCTCGCTGTACGGGCCGTCGGCTGTGGTCTCGAAGCGCAACATGTCGGCGGCCGGCACCTCGATCACCGCGGCGGCAAAGAGATCGGGCCGCTCTTCGATCGCCCGCCCGATCAGGATGCCGCCGGCGCTCCCTGCCAGCAAACCGAAGAGTTTCGCCGGGCGGGTGTAATGGTGATCCACGAGGTATTGCGCGCAGGCGATGAAGTCCTTCCAGCTGTTCGGCTTGGTGGCTTGGAAGCCGGCCTTGTGCCATGCCTCGCCCAGCTCGCCACCACCGCGCACGTGCGCGATGGCGATGATGCCGCCACGGTCGTACCACGCGCGCATCACTGGTAGGTACAACGGCGAGGTGCTGACGCCGTAAGCGCCGTTGCCGGTGATCTCCGTGCGGTTGTTTCCGTTGAGCGGCATGCCCTTCTTGTGGACGATCGACAGGGGTACGAGTGTGCCGTCCCAACTCCTGATCCGCACCTCCTCGACGGTCAGATCATCGAGATGGTCGTAAGGTCCTGCGGGTTGCACGCCGTCGTCGCCGAGCGCGCCGGTTTTTGGATCGATGCCGAGATAAGTGGACGAGCGCAGATAGCTGTTGGTGAGCAAGGCCACGTCACTGCCCGCGGCGTCCGTGCTCACGTCGGCCACGTCGCCCGCGTACGGCAGCTTCAATGCTTCCGGTTTTGCACCTTTCGCCAGAAGCAGACGACGGATGCTATTGACGCCAGCGTCATTGACGCGCCACCAGATCGCATCGCGGCTCGCATACACTGCGCTGATCGGCAGTTCACCCTGTGCGACGGCGACTTGCGGTTTCGAATCCGCATGCGACAAATCCAGTTTCAGGATCTCTCCGCGAGGCGCGTTCTTGCGAGACAGCCAATACAGCGTGTCTCCGGACAATGCGATGACCGGTTCGTCGGAATTGTCGCCGCCGATGTACTGATCGTCATAACTCGCTGCGACGGCGCGCCAGCGCGTGTTACCGTCCTTGATCGTTTCGACCCGCGCCGCAAACACGCGCAGGCGCGGATCGGCGCCGGGCGACACGATGGCGATCGCGTAGTGCGAGCCCAGCGCGGTGGTGATTTCTGGATCTTCGATCGGCGTCATTGCGATCGCATCGCTGAGGCCGCGACCGAAGATCGGTGGGTCGTCGTCGAACGCGCGCCCGAGCACGTGCAGGTAGACCCGGCCGTTTTCGAATTTCGCGGTCTTCAGCATCCCGGACTCCATCTTCTGTCCGCGCGGATAGAAGAACGAGCGGCTGTCGGCGCGCCAGAACGAATCGCCGTAGGCGCGGTCCGCGGTCTCGGGCAAATCCCTGCCGGCCTGTACGTCGTAGAT
>Ga0209483_1000429_pt1 | contig 37119 bp, 32 predicted proteins | sample NGEPerA_FD_184508 | JGI IMG/M metagenome (GOLD analysis project Ga0209483, IMG submission 184508) | Arctic peat soil microbial communities from the Barrow Environmental Observatory site, Barrow, Alaska, USA - NGEE PermafrostL2-A... | ecosystem: Environmental > Terrestrial > Soil > Wetlands >...
GTCGAGCTTCACCTCTGATCGCGATCTCTTTTTTGCCGTCGCGTGACGGCCGCGTAGAGTCCACGCGCTAATCGTGACTCACCGATTCATACATGGCAGTCTTCTCCTGTAGCTGTTTGGCGATTTTGCTGCCCAGGGCAAATCCCCATCTCTGGCCGGCCCGCATCGACTCCTGAACCATCGCCGGCTGCTCTTTCACCAGTTTCTGCCCGAGCGGCGAGCGATAGAACGCGGTCAACTGTTTGATCTCCACATCGCTGAAATGCTGGGCGTAAATGGGAATCATCATCTTCGTGAAATCATCCGCGCTCGCCTGCTTGCGGAACTCATCCCAAAATTCGTTGGGGACGTTCCCATGCGTCTGTTTCATCCCGGCGATCATCTGGTCCAGAACCTGAACCCCAAGTTTCGAGATACCGCTGGCCTCCAGAAATTCGCGGATGTCTTTATTCTTTTGCGAATCGACGCTGTTGGCTCCCGCGGCGGATGAAGCCGGGGGTGTCGCGGGATCGTTCCCGGCGCCAATGATCGAGGCGACCGGATATCCCGTGATCCCCATAAACAAAACGCCCAACAAAACTCCACGGCATTTCATCACATACCTGCCTGTCTGCGAAATCATTCGCCAAAACCCAAAGGTCAATCCACGCCTGCGGCTCGGCACCTCCGCGCCGCCGAGGGCCATCCTAACTCGATCGCAACGCGTTGTGCCACTCATCTCATCCGCTCTGGATGGACGCGGAAGCGCGACGCTGCTGCGTGCGTCCCGCTTTCCGCGTCAGGGATGCCGCCAAAACCCGTCTCCTGGGCTCCGCCGCGCGGCTGCGAAGACCTCAGCCGGATCGCCGGGAGTTGTCATGTAGAACGAAGAAAGCAGAGACTAGAAGTTGAGCCCGCCGTAAAGACAGGCGGCGATGAACGCACTCCAATAGAGCACGATTGATGCGGCTGCGGCGATGATGCGCCATCCACGTTCCCGGCGCAGCAACGCCAAGGCCGCCAAGCCCATACCGACGATGCCCAGGAGCATGGAACCCAATACCACCAGCCTTGCGAAGCCCACCGGCGACATCAGACCCTGAAGGAGCCTGCGGACGGGCGCTACAAGCGTCAGCATCAGGAACAAATCCGCGATCAGCCCCATGCTTAACGCCGCCGCCGGCAACACCGAATGCCGTCGCAATACCCGATCCTGCGAATAAGAGAGGACACGCGGATTGGTCTGTTGCATTGCTCGTTCTCTCAGGCCGCGGCTTGGCTCTGGTGTGCGGGGCGGAAAAGAAGATAAGGACAGAGTTACACCTCTTGGGCCTTCAGCGCCCCTCGAACCGTCGACTCCAACCACAACCTCGCGGCGGTCGTCGCCTGCCAACCCGGCTCACCGAATGGGCGCCCGCGCCGCAACGAATCGCGGATTGCCTCAAGTTCCTTGTCCGAATGCGGTTCATTGAGCAATTGTAACCAATTCACCGGTCGTTGCCGCGATTGAGGCTTGCGGCGGGAGGTACCTCCCTTCGGAGGCCCGTTTCAGCCTCAGTCTTGCCCGAACAGCGTGTTGAGCCGTCCGCGTATTAGCTGCTCCCTCGCATCGACAAACTCCGGGAAGCGATCGAACTTCCAAAGAGACTTGTCGTCAGGAATCAAATGGCGTCGCAAAAAGCCGGGCTCGCGCGTTGCCAGCCATTCATCGATCGGCATGTCCTGCTTCCCGACGTTCTCCTTCGCCAGCAGCAGGCAAAGATTGCCCAGCCGATCACGCTTGCCAAGCCAGTCAAGCCGGTTCAACGGCGATAGCTCTTTCGGTTTGAACGAACTCCGCGCGAATAGATGATCCTGATGAAACTGCATCGTGCCCCATGCCGCATCATCGTACAGCAGGGACAGCGCGAGGAACGTTTGCTGACCGGCGTAGGTGAGATTGAGCACTTCGTCGATCGCAAAATCATCGAAACCGATCGACAGGCCGGTTTTGGCGATCGTCGCATTGATCGCATCAACAGGGAAATCCGCGCCGGGGTTTGCGATCGCTCCGATATTCGCTCGGATGTCTCGCAAGAGATTGTCCGACGCGCGACCGAACGCACCTTTGAGCAGAGACATAATAAGCCAGCGCCGCATACGGTCGGCGTTACGTGCGTCGAAGGGCGTCGACCCCCGAAGCGTGACGTTGGGATTCTTGAACAGGAAATAGATGATTGGGATCAGGGCATTGGCGCTCGTGAGATTATCGCGGTCGATCCCGAATGAGTTGGCAAGGTCGACGCCCCGCTCCACCGCTTTCTTGATCGCAGGCCATTTCTGGCGGATCGTCATCAGATTCGCGTTGCTGAAGTTCTGAACCCTGTAGGCGACTGGAAGGTCCGTGAGCACCAGACAAGACTTCATTATAAAGTCCTTGTCGAAGTCATTGCGGCGGGTCAATTCCGTATTCACGCGGTCAACGAAGTTGAAAATCTCTTCGCGCGCATTCACGCCGTCCCAGCTCGACGTGACCATCGACAGCAGCAGGTCTGACTTGCTCAACTTCGTGCCGCCCTCATTGGCTCGCACAAAGATGTCGAGCACCCGGTCGTAATCCTGGTCTGTTTCCGTGTAATAAGCAATCACCTCGTCCGTGTGGATTGCGTCGTACAGTCGCTTCAGGTTTCGCTCGAATACCTTGCGATCCGCCTTCGGGTGTCCCCGATTCTCCAGCGCGTCGTCTTGTTTGTCGAGGAACGTCTCGAACTTTTGTCTTTCATCAAAATCCAGAATTCGGCCAACGCGGAACCAGTAATGCTCCGAATCCGGTTCGGGCTCCTCCTCCATGAACTCGAACTTGTAGTACAGTCCCGACTCCGCGCCGTCTTCCGCCAGTCGCGGTTCGGCCAACAGGTCAATGTGAAGGCGCTGGGCACTCCACGCATCCGGGTTATCCCACCGTTTGTATTTCTTCTTGGTGACGTAAGTGCCGCGCAGTCCAATCATCAATGAGGTGAGGCGTTGCTGCCCATCGAGGACGAGCGAGAGGTTCGTGATGCCATCGGTATTTGCGAGCTCGTTGTGCGTTCCGCCGTGTTGGGCTTTCTCTAGGAACTTGTAGACTTGCCACTTGTCGCGATTCTCGGGCTTCAATTCCCAGAACAGGAATGAGCTGATCGGATAGCCACGCATGATCGAGTCGAAAAGCTGGACGATCTGCTCCGGTTTCCACACAAATTCCCGCTGGATTGCAGGCAGGAAATACTGGCGGTTCATCCGCCCGATCGCAGTGGCAATCGTTTCTGATCGGTAACTCATGTCGGCGATTGTACCTCTGGTTCGATGTGGGGCCACGCGCCTCCCGGAGCGTGGTCGTCGTTTTCCTTCCAATTTTTTGGTGAACATATGTCATGCTCGGGAAGCATGCACGGTCAGACATCTCGGGGAAATCGGGCGAGGCGCGCCTCGCCGACTTTTCGGCGCGGCGGCGTGTAACTTCCGCGCCGTCCGCAAGGGGTATGGATATTAGCAATGTTCAGATAACTGACGCGCGCCTCGTGGGCTTTTGAGGCGTTTTGTGAGGGTCATCGTTCGGTGTCCGCGGCGGAGTAGAGCATAGTCACGCCGCTGGGGATTAGGGGCGGATGCTCATGCCATATCAGGCCGTGTTGCGCGCCCGAGACATACGCAAACCCGGCTGTTCACGAGTTGCCGGCGATGAACGTCTGTAATGACAGATGGTTGCGGAGCATACAGAGCAATTTCAAGATATTTTTCTTCTAGTTCCCAAAAAGCGCCACCAAGCGTCAAAAAGCGCAACCGCGACGGCATCGCGGCTTTGATTGCAAAAAGGTTGCACGATCTTTCGGGCCAGGGTGCGCGAGAAGATCGGCTGGTGGGCACGGGAAGCTGGGGAGTCACTTGGCGGCAATCGAAGCACAGATCATTTCCTTGTCGTTCCTCCAAAACACGCACCGGTCCGCCAAAGCCGGGTGGCACCAGACGACGGGACGGCCGGCGTCGGTGTTCGTCGGATCCAGGAGATGGGTGCGGCTGGTTTCGTGATAGCCCTGGGGAGTGAGGTCGGCGAGGATCAGGTCGCCGTGCTCGTTGGCGAGCAGGAAATGCGGGCCGGCGTCGCCCAGGGGGATGAGAAACGCATTGGCCCAGGAGAGCCGGCCGACATCGCCGGTGGTGGCATCGTAGGTGGACCAGATGCGGTTGCCGTTCCGCAGATCAAGGCAGCGCAGCGCGCCGCCGATGCCAACCCCGTAGACGTATCCATCGCGGAGGGTGGGCGGGGCCATGAGAAGATGCAGGGCGTCGGTTCGGCGTTCGCTGGTGCCGCCGCGCTTCCAAAAGATGCTGGCCTTGGGTTCGGTGGGATCGAGCTTCATCACCAGCGCCCCTTCGTAAGCCGAGGAGACGAACAGCAGGTCGCCGAGCTTGGGGTCGTGAACGAATCGCGGCGTCGCGATGGTCACGCCATTCTTCAGCGGCCCGTGCGGCTGCGTCCAATAGACCTTGCCGGTTTCAGGATCGAGGCTGTTGACCGAGTCGGGGCACCAGATGATGAGTTGGCGTTTGCCGCCGGCCTGACAAATCATCGGCGGCGCGTAGCCGGCCACCTTCGCGCCCAGCGCGGTCCAGAGCATTTTTCCGGTCATTTTGTTGAATGCGGTGACAAGCCCGGGGCCCGTGGCGGCGTTGATGCCGCAGGAGAGAACGATCACCTTGTCGCCATCCACCAGCGGATGCCCCGCGAAACCCCACATCGGCGTGGGCGCCTTCTCGCCGGACAGATGATGCGACCAGATCGGCTTGCCGGTCTGGATATCGATGCAATACAGATCGCCCTCGGCGCCCAGCGTGTAGACGCGATTGCCATCCACGGCCGGCGTGGTGCGCGGGCCGGCGCCGTAGGAAATGCTGTAGGGGCAGTCGTAGGCGTAAACCCAGAGCGGCTTGCCGGTCTTTTCATCCACGCACAGCACGCGCTCATCGCCGGGCGAGGTGATGCGGCCCCAGTTGGTGCGATCGGCCTTGGCGTTCTTCATCTGCCGATCCATGACGAAGACCCGCCCATCGGCCACCGCCGGCCCCGCGTATCCGCCGCCGACCGGCACCCGCCAGATAATCTTGAGTCCGCCCTTGGGAAACGCCGTCATCAGCCCCGTCTCGCGCCATACGCCATCGCGCTGCGGGCCAAGCCACTGAGGCCAATCGTCGGCCGGCGCGGTTGGGGCGAAGAATGCGAGGACTAGCAGCGATGCGAAGTATGAGGAGCGCATGACGACTATCTAAACGCGGAGGCGGGCATGATGCAATGCTTCGCACGGTTTGGAAAAGTACACTATCGGCGCGGTGGCTGAGCCTTGCCGTGCCCATGTGTGATTGCTTTAACGTGACACGGGCGTCTCGCCCGTGCGGATGGGTTGGGAGGTCGGGAAATCAATGAATCGGTAATTGATGAATATACGCACGGGCGGGACGCCCGTGTCACGATCGAGTCGCCTCTTTCACCCGCCGCGCGCATCGCATAGGATTGCCTCATGGCCGAATCCACCGCGACTAGCAAGGCAACGCCGCCGGCAACTCACAAGGAAATCGTCGATGCTATTTCCACCGTAAACACCAAGGCCGAGCCGGCGGCAAATTACAAGGAAACCGTCGAATCCATCCTCGTCGCCTTCATTCTCGCATTCATATTTCGGGCTTTCGTTGTGGAGGCGTTTGTCATTCCCACCGGCTCGATGGCCCCCACCCTCTACGGCGCGCACATGCGGCTGCGCTGCCCGGACTGCGGGTATAGCTTTGACATCGGGTACCGCGGCAAGCAGAGCGAAGACAACGATGATGTGGACATCCCTTCGGAAATCACGGTGCCGATCCACTATCACTGTCCAAACTGCGGATACGAATTTCCCAAGGTCGACCCGGCGGGCAAGGCGCTTACCCTGCCGGTGCGGTTCGGCGACCGCATCCTGGTGCTCAAGTACCTGTATCTGTTCCAGAAGCCGGTGCGATGGGACGTGGTGGTGTTCAAAAGCCCCTGGGAGCCGACGCATCATGTGGCCGAGGATCCGCTCTATGAGCAAAACTTCATCAAGCGTTTGGTGGGCATTGGTCCCGAAAGCCTGGTGATTCTCGATGGCGACGTCTACACCGGCCCGTTAGATGCAAACGAGCCGGTCGATGCCAATGGGCGCCAACTGTTTCATATCCAGCGCAAGATTGAGTACGCGCAATCGGCAGTTTGGCGAACGATCTACGACAATGATTTCATCCCCCATTTAGGCGCGCAGCGGCATCCGTGGACGCAACCCTGGCGCGAGGAAACGCCGCTATCCGGGTGGAAGCTGAGCAGCGCCCCGACAAGCGATTGGCCGGCGGGCGCTCCGAGCCGCGCATTTTCATTCGCCAACATCAAGCAACAGTCGGCGATACAGTTTGATGCCGACGCCAATGCCGACAGCACTCACGCGCTGACCGATTACCTGACGTATGATGAGCTCGAACATTCCAGCGGCTGGCAGCCGGTGAACGTGAGCGACTTGAAGCTTTGCTGCGACTACACCCGCCAGGCGGGCGACGGCCCCTTGCGACTGCAACTCTCGAAAAACGCCGATCTGTTCACCGCCGAGTTCACGCGCGGCAAAGTCAAACTGCTCAAAGGCCGGCGCGTTGATCCGAACAGCCCGGCCGTGTCGAATCAGAAAATGGTCGGCGTCCCCGCGGGCGCCACCGAGGCGGCGGAAATCGAAGTTCCCGCCCTGGCCGGCCCGGGGCCCGCGCGGCTGGAGCTGATCAACGTCGATTATCGTGTGTCGGTGCGCATCAACGGCAAGGAAGTGCTCCACACCACCGACGCCTACTATACGCCCGATGTCCAGGCGCTTTGGAAGCAGGAGCAGGACGCCCTGAGCGGCTCGCGGACCGAACCGGGCCCATTCGCCCGGTCATTGGTGCGCATCGAGGCCGGCGGGCAGCAGGCGTTGGTCGAGCACCTGAGCCTCGCCCGCGACATCTATTATCTCACGCGCCGCACCGATCGGTTTTGGGCCTCTGTTGACAGCATTTCTCACTTGAAGGATGGCGAGTATTTCGTGCTGGGCGATAATTCCTTCATCAGCGGCGACGCCCGATATTGGCACGACCCCATCGAGCTGCCGCATGAGGATTTGTTCGTGGATTCGGGGCGCGTCCCCGAGCGATTCATGCTCGGCAAGGCGTTTTTCGTCTACTGGCCCGCGGGTTATCGGCTGCCGTGGATCCCGGTCAACGCGGTGCCGGATTTCGGGGAAATGCGGTTTATACATTGATGACAAAATTCCGAAAAACCTGAATGGGAAATGCGCTCTTCGTAGGGTTCGCTTCAGCGAACGCTGTACACCGCCCGGCGTTGAATGTGGTTTGGATGTACTGAACCGGCGTGGGAGGAGACGCTTCCGCGTTCGCTAAAGCGAACCCTACGAATGCAATTCCACTGTCTTGGGAATGCCGCCGATATAGATGAGATGTTCCTTCCCGGCTCGTCCCTGTCACGCCTTCTGATAGCCGTCGGCCCTGTTGCCGCCGCGCTCGTGTTTGCCGCGCTGGCGCCCGGCGCCGCGGGGCGAGCCGCGCGCGGTTTGGAACGGGTGTTGTGGCGATCGGCGCGAAGCCGCGCGCTGGCGCCGCTGATCGCGGCGCTGGTCTCGCTGATCCTGAGCGTTGCGCCAATCCTCGTCTCCGGGCAAATGCCCCAGCCGGCGATGCACGATGAATTCAGTTATCTGCTTGCCGCCGATACCTATGCGCATGGCCGGCTGACCAATCCCCCGCTGCCCTGGCCGGTGGCAGTGCATCTGGAGACGTTTCATGTGATCCAGCGCCCGACGTACATGTCCAAATACATGCCCGGCCAAGGCATGGCGCTGGCGCTGGGGCAGGTGATGACGGGCAAGCCGATTGTGGGAGTATGGATCAGCCTCGCATTCGCGTGCGGGGCGGTGGCGTGGATGCTGCTGGCGTGGGTGCCGCCGCGCTGGGCGATGATGGGGGGCATCATGGCCGCCTGCCTGCCAACGGTCGTCGCCTGGGGCCATGATTATTGGGGCGGCGCCGTCGCGATGGCGGGCGGAGCGCTGGTCCTGGGCGCGTTTCGGCGGATCGTCCGCGGCCCCACCCTCGCCATGAGCGTTACGATGGGCTTGGGAATCGCTCTGCTCGCGGTCAGCCGGCCTTACGAAGGCGCGCTGCTCGCGGCGGTGTGCGGCGTTGGACTTATCGTTTGGATTTTGCAGCTCAAGTCGGTTCCGAAATTGGCCGCGTCAGCCGCGAAATCAGGAGGGGAGCCACGAATGGACACGAATGAACACGAATGGGAAAAGAGGCATTCAGTCGGCGCCGGATCTCCTCGTGCCTTGGGTATGTTTCGGAATTCGGAATTCGGAATTCGGAATTCCAGCCCAAACCACCCGAAAGCGATCGCAATCGTGCTCATCCCCTTGGCGATCTCGATGGCATGCTTGGCGTGTTTTCTTGGGTATTACAATTGGCGGGTGACGGGAAGCGCGACGCGCATGCCTTATGCGGTGCATGAGCAGCAATATGGCGCGACCCCGTTGTTTCTGTTTCAGCGGCCCAAACCAATGCCGGTCTATCGGCACAAGGAGCTGCGCGAGTTTCAGGAATACGTGTTGCAGCATAATTATTACGAGGAGCGGGCGCATTATGGCGCCGAGGCGAAACGCCGGGTCATTGCATTGCTCACCAGCTTTATTCAGCCCCGGGCGGTCATTTTTCCGCTGCTGTTCCTGCCGCTGGTGTTGAGGCGCGATCGGTGGATGCTCACCGCGATCGTCGCCGGCGCTCTCGTGACGGCGGCCACGTTCCTCTCGACCTGGCTATTTATGCACTACCTGGCGCCGGTTTTCTGCATCATCGCGCTGCTCATCGTGCAGGGCATGCGGCAGATGCGACAGGCGCGCCTTGGCCGATATAACGTCGGCCGGCTGGCGGTGCTGGCGGTTTTCTTGTCGTGCGCGTGGCCCGCGGGAAAGGCCTTCGCAAAATATGCCAAACACAAAGATGAGGGCTTGGCCGATCGTCGCGCCCAGGGATTGGCCGCGCTGCAAACGCAACCGGGCAAGCAATTGGTATTCGTTCATTACGACTACACCGGCGGGTTTGAATGGGTTTACAACGAAGCCGACGTGGACAACGCCAAAGTCGTATGGGCCCGGCAAATGACGCCCCGGCAGGATCAGGAACTGATCGGCTACTTCAAGGACCGCAACACCTGGATCATCAACGGTAACGAGGCCCACCCCCAATTGCGCCCCTATGCGCCAATGGTTCGCGTTCCCCCGCGCGCCGCGGAACTTGGTGCACAGCATGGAGTGGGAAAGGAGAAACGCGTTTCTTCACCGGTCAATGGCGCGAAACCCGCCCAATAAGCGATCCTCACAGCGGACATGGTCACTGAAGTGACCACGCCAGGACCAATAAGCCCTCCACCCGCTCAGTGAACAACCCCAGTTTCCGCGGAAATAGCACGGGACTTTGTTCGCGCGTCCAGCACACATTTTTCGACGCGGACTGCAACGAATCTTGCGGATAGCCGACGTAGAGACACAATGAGCGCGATTACGATGATCCAAACCCAGGCAGCCCCCTCCGAATCCATCGGCCTTCTCGATGACGCCACCCGCGCTACGGAACCGGCCATCGAGTTATCGGTCGTCATGCCTTGCCTCAACGAAGCGGACACGGTCGGCACCTGTGTCGAGAAAGCCGTTCGCGCCATGCGCGACGCCAACATCACCGGCGAAGTGATCGTCGCCGACAACGGCAGCACCGACGGCTCGCAGCAAATCGCCGCCGGCCTGGGCGCGCGCGTGGTGCCGGTGCCGGCCAAGGGATACGGCGCCGCGCTCATGGGCGGCATCGCGGCGGCACGCGGAAAATACGTCCTCATGGGTGATTCCGACGACAGCTACGATTTCCTGGATTGCGAAAAATTCGTCAAAAAATTGCGCGAAGGATATGACCTGGTGCAGGGCTGCCGGCTTCCCTCCGGCGGAGGCACCGTCATGAAAGGGGCCATGCCGTTCTCGCATTATTGGATCGGCAACCCGATGTTCTCGATGCTGGTGCGCCGATGGTTTCGCGCGCCCATACACGACGTGTATTGCGGTCTGCGCGGATTCCGAAAAGACTACCAGCAGAACCTCGACCAGCGCTGCACCGGCATGGAGTTCGCCACCGAGATGATCATCAAGGCCAGCTTGTATCGCGCCCGAATCGCGGAAGTGCCGATCGCGCTGCATCCCGATGGCCGCCAGGCGCACGCCCCGCATCTCAAGACCTATCGCGACGGCTGGCGCACGCTGCGCTTTTTCCTCATGTGCAGCCCCCGCTGGCTATTCCTGCGGCCCGGATATTTCCTGATGCTCCTGGGCGCGATCGGCTACGCCCTGGCGTTGCCGGCGGTGCGGATTGGGCGCGCCACGTTTGACGCCCATACGCTGCTTTTTGCCAGTTTGTTTTTGCTGATGGGATATCAGTCGGCACTCTTTGCGATATTCGCAAAGACGTTCGCCGTCAGCGAGGGATTGCTCCCGCCCGACCCCCGGCTGCAGCGCTTTTTCGGCCGCGTGACGCTGGAGCGCGGCTGCATCGCGGGCATTGCCGCGTTTGTGGTCGGCGTCATATTACTGGCCATCGCGGTGGGCCTGTGGTTCGGCCGCGATTTCGGCACGCTCGATTACGCCAAGACCATGCGCATCGTCATTCCCGGCGCCACACTCACCGCTTTGGGATTCCAGACCGTTCTTTCAAGTTTCTTCGTCAGCATCCTGGCCATGCGGCGAAAATAACGCCTGTCTCCGCGCTACTGGAAGCCCAATCAATCCCACTGTCGACGGCTCTGGCACGTCCGCCCGCGCTTCCCATACGCCACCGACTCATTCCCCGAATCCGCCCGCCCCGGCGGCGGGCTTACTTGTCTTTCGCTATGTAGACTCCGTCCCAATCCGGCGGCGGCGGGTCGCCTCTTAGCCTGACGATGCGAGCCAGCAGCGCGGCTGCCGGGAGGTCGTCGGGGAAACGGGTGTGCAGGTCGGAAAGCGCCGCCTGGGCCGCATCCCAGCTTTGCGATTGGTAGAGCTTGAGGGATTCCTCATATTGGCGGATGCGAAAGTTTGTGTCTTCGTGGGCCGGGCTGGCGCACAGCAATTCATAAACCGCCAGCGGTTTAAGCTTCCCTTTCACGCGCAGCATGTCGAGTCTGCGCATGGCGAAGTGACCCTCCACCAGCCGGGCGGTGGATTCGGCGATCAGGATGCGCGAGCCGTAGAATTTGTTGGCGCCTTCGAGCCGGCTGCCCAGGTTGACGCTGTCGCCCAGGACGCTGTAGTTGAATTTCTGGGGCGCGCCCATGTTGCCGAAGATCATGGGGCCGGTGTTGATGCCGATGCGGGTGAGCATTCCCTTGGCGCCCAGGGCGGCCAATTCGCTCTGGATTTGCGCTTCGCGGTCGCGCATCGCCAGCGCGGCCCGGCAGGCCAGCAGGGCGTGATCGGGCTGCACGACCGGGGCGTTCCAGAAGCTCATGATCGCGTCGCCGATGTATTTATCGAGTGTGCCGTTGTGGGAGAGGATGAGGGCGGACATTTCGCCCAGGTAGAAGTTCAGCATCTCGCTGAGCTTTTCGGATTCCATGGATTCGCTCAAATCGGTGAATCCCTGGATGTCGGTGAACATGACGGTCATGTCGCGGCGTTGCCCGCCGAGCTTCAAGGAGGCGGGGTTGCGCTCGATCTCCGAGGCCACTTTCGGGGAGACGTATTGCGAGAGCGCCTTGAGAACCAGGCGCCGCTGGCGGTCTTCGGTGAGATAGCTCCAGGCGAAGGCTCCCACCGTGGCAACAAGCAATGCGATGATGGGAGAAGCCATCGGCAGCCAACGGATGTGTTGGGCGACGAAGAGTTCGACGCCCGTTCCGATGAGCAATACCGCCGCGATGGCTGCCAGCAATACTTTCACCGCCGCGCGGCGCGGGAGAATGACGCCCAGCGCGGCCAGCAACGATATGACAAACGCCGACGCGGCCGTTGCGGCCATGCCAACCGGCTGCACCCTTTGCGCGTTCAGCAAATCCTCAATGGCGGTGGCGTGCACCTCCACGCCGGGATAGAGCGCGGACAGGGGCGAGGATTTGAGGTCGTACACACCGGCCGCAGTTCCGCCGATCAATACGATCTTCCCGCGAAACATCTCCGGCGATATCCCCACCTGGGCCGCTTTGGCGGGCATCATCGCCGCCTTGAAGACGGAATAGGCGGGGACATATCGATATGTGGTCGATCCATCACGTCGCTGATAGGGGCCGAAGAAATGTAACCGCCAGGGCGCGACGGCCCACGCCGGCAGCGGCGCGTTCAGGGCTTGAGCGGTTCGCAGGGCCAGCGTCGCCAAGCCATGCACATCCGGCGGGTATTCGCGGACGGTTTTGCTCTGGAGGATGTTGGTCGCGCCAAACGCCGGGGGCTTTTTCACCTTTGGCGAGAACGCATCGGGCAGGCCGTTGTCGCGGCTGTCGGTGGCGAGGATGACCGGGATTTTGGCGGCGTCGATCGCTTGGCCGAGCTGCGCGTCAAATCCGCGCGGCTCCTTGAAAATCACATCGAAGACCACCGCCTTCGCCCCACAATCCTGCAAGTACTTGATCGTCTGCGCCCACAGAATGCGCGGCCACGGCCACCCGTAATTCAACGGCGGCGCCGCCAGTTTCTCCATGCTCCCCTCGTCCGCCGACACAATCACAATCGGCCCATGCGTCCGATCTTCGGACGCTCTCAGGCGGTAGAAGGCGTCGTAGAGCGTGTTATCCAGCGCCGCCATTGCGATCCGCGCGCCCGGCAGAAGATGGAGGGCGATGGCGAGGCCCATCGCGGTTGCCGCGACCACTGCCGCGGCGAGGAGTTTGCGGAGGGGATGTTGAGGCGTAAGCCGGGTGGGGAGTCGCATGGGAAGAAAAAAACGCGCTGCAGGTAGCATCGGCGCGAGGGGGCGAAGTTCTACACGCGGCGGGCGTGTGACGGCCTCAGTGGGGGCGGAGGGCTGGGAATCCTCTTACCCGTACGCCGGCAGAGTGTTGGCCGCGCCTGCGGTGTTGGACACCTAATCCTTAGACAAGAAGTTGGTCCAACTCGGCCGCGAGTACAGGTAGCTTGCTCGTGATGATGTCCCATGTAACAGCGTCACTGATCGCATCGTAGCCATGAATGATGACATTCCGGAAACCAACGATTTTCCGATAGTCCGTGATGCGCTGGGCCAACTGCGGATCGATCTTATTCAGTTGGGACAGGGCCTCGCCGATGATGCCGAACTGTCGCTCAACGGCGGACCGCATCATTTCATCCGCGAGGTAGGAATCGAAAGTGCCAGTGCCCGTGAATCGAGTAATGCGCTGAACGGCCTGTTGCATGTCAAATAATAGCTTACGCGCGTCAAGCTGCATAAATCGGCCTCCTATCCTTAAGCGCCTCTTCCAAAAAATACGGATTGCGCGCTGCGGCGAGATCCACCAGGTCTACGCGCCGGTGGAGCAAGAATTCCAAGCCCTCCAGAAGTCCAAAATACCGATCGGATGCTCCGACGAAGCTGCGGTCGGCAAACTCAACCAAAAAATCCAGATCGCTGGAAGCGGGATCAAATTCGCTTCGGGCGGCTGATCCGAATAGGTCGAGCCGCCGGACGTCGAAGCGCCGGCACAAGCCGGCAATCGCCTCGCGTTGGTCTTCGATAAGGTTGATCATTGGTGCGTGCAAGCTCCGTTCTCGGCGATATGATTATATCCCCTTGATGGAAGATTGCATCCGACGTCGATACGCCTTTTCCCCGCACCGCTCTCCCCCTACCATAGCGGGATGGGATTTGCGGATCGGGATTACTCTCGGAACCGGCCGGCGGCGCCGGGGTTTGGGCAGATACGGGCCTGGTCGGTGACGACGTGGCTGATTGCCATCAACGTGGCGGTCTATCTCGTCGATCGCGTCACCGGCGGCAAGCTGTGGGACCTAGGCGCGTTCTCGGCTGCATCTGGGGTTTTCGGCCTGCAACTGTGGCGGTTCATCACGTTCCAGTTTTTGCACGCCAACAAGTGGCACCTGTTCTTCAACATGCTGGCGCTTTATTTTTTCGGGCCGATGGTCGAGCAATATCTGCGGCCGCGGAAATACCTGGCGTTTTACCTGATCTGCGGGATGGCCGGCGCGGCGATGTACATGATTTTGCTGACCCTTCGCTTCCTTTACGCCGGGGCCAATACGCAACTGGTGGGCGCGTCGGCGGGAATCTTCGGGATTCTGGTGGCCGCCGGCGCGAAGGTCGCGCCGGATACGACGGTCATGTTGCTCATCCCGCCGATCCCCATGCGCATGCGGACGCTGGCGTGGATCATGGTGGGGCTGGCGGTATTTTTCGTGCTCGACAGCGGCCCCAACGCCGGCGGAGAAGCCGCCCACCTCGGCGGCGCGGCACTGGGCTTCATCCTCATCCAGCGCCCCGAACTTCTAAACATATTCGATCCGTCACCGGCCCGCCGACGCAAAGGCAAAGGGTGGAAGATGGATGATTGGAGGTGAGGGGGGCATGATGAGTGATGAGTGAACCGTGACAAGAAAGTTCTTTGTCACGGTTCACTCATCACTCATCTCCTCTCACACATCGCACACCCTCACCGCTTCGCGCAGTCCCTGGAGGGGGTCGCGGGTGGGGATGAATTCCTGGCCGACGTGGCCTTTGTAGCCGACGTCCAGAAGGGCGCGCATGATCGGGGGGTAGTTGATTTCCTGGGTGTTGTCGAGTTCTTTGCGGCCGGGGTTGCCGGCGGTGTGGACGTGGCCGATGTAGTCCTTGTGCTGGCGGATTCGGCTGATCACGTCGCCGTCCATGATCTGCACATGGTAGATATCGAACAGGAGCTTGAGCCGGGGGCTGCCGACGCGCTTGATCAACTCGATGCAGTAGTCGGTGTGATCGCCCTGATAGCCGGGGTGGCCTTTCATGAATTCGTGCACACGGCTATTGAGCATCTCCAAACAGATGGTCACACCCTTTTGCTCGGCGTATCCGACAATTTGTTTGTAGCCTTTCACGCAATTGTCCATGCCGACGTCGCTTGGGATATCCTCGCGCATGCCGGTGAAAGTGATGACGTTGGGAACCCCGGCATCCGCGCATTGGCCGATCCGCTCGCGCAGAATTGCCAGGCACTGCGGCTGATACTTGGGATTGTTCATTCCCTGCGTGAAGCCATGGCTGCCGGCGATGGCGCAGGTGAGGCCGTGCTTTTTGAGCATGTCCCAATGTTTGGGATCGATGAGCTCGACGCTCGTGCATCCCAATCCTTTGGCGACTTTCGCCATTTCTTCTTCCGGCCAGTATTTTGCGTAGCACCATTGCACGAGCGATTGGCTGATGCGGCCATTCCTGCTGGCCGGCCCGTCCGGCGGCGCGAGGCTGGAAGGCGCGGCAAACGCGGGCGAGGCCAAAGCCGCCGCGCCGGCGGCAGCGCCAAGCAATGCCGCCCGGCGGGAGACGCGGGGAAGTATCGATCCAATTTGCGTGCTCATGTATTTCTCCGTTGGCCAAGTGGTTTCATGTTACATTGTTGATGGCGTATCTGGAAACACGGGATTGCCGAAATGACTGATCTAGCCGCCAAAGCCAGCGAGGGCGCCCAACCCGTGTCGGATTTTGCGCCGCTGCACCTTCCCCGGCGGCTTGCGATACCGGTGATCGGCGCGGAATCAGCGGATTCCATTTCCGCAAAGGCCCAGGGAACCGAGGTTGAGCGCGGCGAGCCGGTGCTGGACCGGTGGCCTGAATCGTCCGCCGTCCCGCTGGCGAGCGCCCGCGGGCGGATCGCGGGAATGACGACGCGGGAATGGCGCGCGGGCCGCGGGGTGCCGGCGGTGCTGTTCGAGCCGGATGAAACGCAAATCATCGCGCCGTGGATACCGGCCAGGCCGGAGGAAATCGCGGCGATGCTGGAACGCATCAAGGGCATGGACCTGCCGGCGGCGATCGAGCAACTTGGGCGTCGCGGCGTGTGGGCCGACTCATGGAAAAGCCCGGACTTGCTCGCCCAACTCCGAGCCTGCCTGCGCACGCCGGTGGACACAATTATCTGCAACGTGTTGGATGAGGATCCGGCAGTGCCGTTGCAGAGCCGGGTGGGGGCTGCGTTTGCCGTGGAGGTGGCGGCGGGCGCGCTGACGCTGGCCGCGCTGACCCGTGCCCAGCGCGCCTGGGCGGTGGTGAGCGCATGGGGATCGGGCGAGCAAAGCGCGGGGCTTGCCGGCGCGGCGACTGGTACGCCGCTCAAGCTGGTGCCGCTGCGAAATGATTATCCACAGGCGCACCCAACGCTGCTCATTCATGAGTTGACGGGCCGTCACGCGCGGCCGGGCCGGCTGCCCGTGGAGTCGGGAGTGCTGGTGCTGGACGTCGTCGCCGCCGCCGCGGTTGGCCGATGTTTTTTGAATGATGAGCCGATGCTGACGGTGCCGGTCGGCGTGCGCGATCATGGGGGCGGCCGGACGCATTTCGTACTGGCGCCGGTCGGCATGCAACTGAGCGACGTGCTGGCGCAACTTGAGATTTCGCCGCACCAAAGCGACTGGCGCGGCGGCAATCCGTTGCGCGAACGGCGCGTGGGCCCGGCCACGGTCCTTGGCGGCGCGGACGCTTCGTTTACCATCGCGCCCGCCCCGCCGGCGCGCAACCCCGATCCGTGCATTCGCTGCGCCTGGTGCGTGGAGGGATGCCCGGTGCGCATCCAGCCGGCCGGCCTGCTTGACGCCGCCCAGCAGGATGATCGCGGCGTTGCCCGGGAATATGGGCTCGATGCGTGCATCGAGTGCGGGATTTGCAGTTATGTGTGCCCGTCGCACTTGCCGCTGCTGGCGTCAATTCGCAAGCTGCGGGGCAGCGGAAACGAGGGTCGCGAGTGAAGCGAAACGATGCCCTCAAACCTGGCGCGATGAAGATGCGGCCGATGGGGTACGTATTCGGAGTCACCGGCGTGGGTTCTAGCGAGCAGGAAGAAAAGCGGCGGGGACGCCGCTTCTACGGTTCGCGCGAAAGCAGTTCGCCGCTCGCCAACGCGGACCGCGCGGCGTATGTAGAAGCGATGTCCTCGTCGCTTTTCGGGAGCGCTGCGCCAGGAAAGAAGAGCCGCGGCAGGGACGCCGCGTCCAAGTGAAACGACGACATGTGTATCTGGGGAGGGAGAATTGTTCGGCCGCCGCAACCGAATGCGATAGCAAGGCGACTGCATTTTCATCAGCCCTCCCGGCGTACCGGGGCCGGGAGCAAAGGTTTGACATGGAAAATCACCTCAACTCCACATCCGTTCCCAATTCCCAGGTAACCGCGCCCATTGGGCCGGTAGCCCATCATGCGCCGCATTCGGTCGCGCAGGCGCGGGTGGTTCTGGTGGCGTTTTTGTTTACGTTCATGGCGGCCCGGCTATTGGTGTATCTGATCATGGCCCACAAGATGCCGGATCTGTACCTGCATCTGGGCCACAAGCAGACGCACGTTCATCATCTCAACTACGGCATTTTTCTGCTGAGTTTTGTCGGGGCGTACCTGATCTTCGTGCAGCCCAATGGCAGGGCATTAAAGTGGGCGTCCGCGATATACGGCATTGGGATGGGGCTGACGTTCGACGAATTCGGAATGTGGTATCATCTCACGCCGACCTATTGGCAGCAGGGAAGTTTTGATGCCGTGATCGTTATAGCCGCGCTGCTGGCGCTTCTGGCGTTAGCGCCGGAAATTCGGCGCTTCAGGCCGCGGCACTGGATCACATCGATCCTGCTGCTGGCCGCGCTGGTCGCCCTGGGATTTGGCTGGCATGCCTCGCTGCGACATGCCGCCCAGCACTGGGGGCCCCGGCTTCATCAGTTGGAGCAATCAGGGCCCGCGGAGTAATTCGGCAAGCTCTTCGATCGACAAGAAATTCTTGCGCAGAGAATCAGAGAATCAGAGAATCAAAGACTCACATAGATTGCTGCGCGGAATGGTGAATGGTTGGAATCGAGTCGAAAAAATCTGATGCGGGCATTTTGTGTTGTGAAACATCGTTCACGCTCTGAGTCTCTGCGGCTTTTCGACTCTGCGCATTCTGGATATTTTTCACATTGCCGAAGCATTTGCATCCAGGGCCATTCTGTGAGCATGCACCCCCGGCCGGTAGAAATCGGCGAGGGTTTGGCACGGGTTGAAGCCAACTTTTTGATACAGCCGGATGGCGGAGGCGTTGTCGGATCGAACTTCCAGGAAAATACGGGCGGCGCCCTGGCTACGCAGGCTATCGATCATTTGCGTCATCAATAGCGGGCCAACCTTGCGGCCGCGCGCGATGGGATGAACCGCCAGAGCGTAGATTCTTCCCCAGGGCGTGACGCCGCGCGTCCAGGAAAATCCGGCACACCACCCTACCACCCGATCGCCCAGCCGCGCGACCAGCACCAGCGTACGAGGGCTGTGGATTAGAAATGCGATCTTCTTCTCATCGAATCGCTCGGCGGCGTGGTCAAAACTGAGGTGTTCGATCGCCAGGATCTCTGGAACATCCGCCAATGTTGCGAGGCGGGTCGTTGTCGTTTCGAGTGGGCGTACGGGGATGTTCATTTCCTGGGCCTGCCGGCCGAGCGACCTTTGTCGCCGCGCCGCCGGTTCTGTTGCCGGCGGGCGTCGCAATTCTATCGTCCCCAGTAGGGCGATCCATATCCGCCGTATCCCGCGCCGCTGACGCCGCCGTTGTCGTTGCGATGCAGATAATAGGAATAATTCAGGGCGGTGTCGCTGGCGAGGCTGGACGCCGAGACGTACGCCTGCGCTTCGATGAGCGAGACGCGGGCGTCTTCGAGATTGCGGCGGGCCTGCAAGACGCGCGGATTGTCACGAATGGAGTCGTCAAAGCCCTGGCGTATGTCCCTGGCGCGCCGGCTCACGGCCATCATCTTGTCACGGGCGGCTTTCACGTCGCTGTCGGCGGCTAGCAATGCGTTTTCCATTTGCCGCGCATCTGAGGCATATTGCATTTTTAGAGTTGCCATCGCCAGGATGTCCTGGTGATCGATATTCTTCATCGCCCGTTGCACCGCGATCTTATCGTTCATTTCCCGCATCAATTGAAGGATCGTTCCGTACTTCAAGTCGTCCTTAAGCGACGCCAACTTGCGCTGTCGGGCGGCATCGTAATCCGCGTAGGCGTGCTTTTCGTCGGCGATGGCATCCAGATATTGCCTGGAGTGATGGAAGTGGAATTGGGCATCCTTGACGCTTCCGTTCAACTCATCCTCCGCCCGATGGAACATCGCACGGGCACGGGCGGCAATCGCATTGGCCATCACCCAATCGTGAACCTGCAGGCTCGGATAATCGGTGACGCTATTGGCGTATGGGTTTTGTTGTTGTTGTTGCGGCTGCTGCATCGGCGCGAAGTTGTTATTGCCGGCGGCAAACGCGGGATTACCTGGGGCCATTGGCGGGTTGTTAAAACCTCCGCCAACCGCCGCCGGAGGCATCGCGGGATTGGCGCGCGGCGGAGCGACGGGCGCGTTGTTATCCCACCAATTGCCGCTATTTCTCGGACGCGCCGCCGCGCCGGGTTGGGTGTTGGGGGCGGGACGCGTGTCGGGCGCGGGAACGGGTGCATCCGCGCTCAACGCCACATTGGGGACCGCGCCAGTGGGTGCATACTGCCCAGGGGCCGGCATGACCCAAAGACTTCCCAACAGCAGCGCCGCCATCGGGGCAACTCGAAGTGCAAAATCGCGTGCCATGACCGCACCTCCGTGACGAAACGACTTTATCATTATAGACCCGCCCGGCGGCAATCCATAATACTCAATCACACTACACATCCAAATAGTTTAGACACCCCGTGCACCGTCCGGTTAGAGAGGGCGTCTCCTCAGGGCCGGCCCATGACAACCACCGCGCCCGTCACCGGGGCCTCCTCGCCGGCGCGCAAAATGGCACGGGTGAAGCCGCGCTCCACGAGTCCCGTTTCCGCCGCGAGCCGGCGGATGTACGCGGGATTATGCGCATATCGGCGCGAACGACACAGCGTGAAGTCGGGGCAGTCGGCGATTTCCAGCGTAAATGCGAAAAATCCACCGGCCCGCAGCGCCGTGGCGGCGGCATAAAAGATCGGAGCAAGGTCGCCGACGTAGATGAATACGTCCGCCGCCAGAAGCACATCCGCGCCGCCCGGACGGGCCAGCAGCGCGGGGGCCAGATCCGATTTCACCAATTCATCATACACCCCCCGGCGGCGCGATTGCTCGAGCATCAGCGGCGACAAATCCACTCCCACCAGCGACCGCGCCCGCGGGCGAAACAATGCCCCGCAGAGCCCCGTGCCGCAACCCAGATCGATCACGTCAAGCGCGGCATCGGGAGCCAACAGCGGGACGAGGGAATCCAGAAGCAACTGCGGGCCGCGGTAACCGAGTTTCGCAACGAGATGCGCATCGAAACGCCCCGCATACCCATCGAAGAGCTGCACGAGATAGTCCGGCGGACACGCCCGCGGCGCCGGGATGTCTCCCAGCGCCGCCAGATGATACATGATCAGCGGCAAGTCCCCGGCAACCCGTCTCGCCGCGCGCAACGCGGCAATCGCCTCGGTCGTGCGTCCCAAATCCTCGAGCGTCAAACCCAGATTGCACTGCGCGGCGGCATGATTCGGATCCAGCGCCAGCGCCATACCAAATTGCTCAATCGCACGCTCGAATTGCCGCGTTTGTGCATAAATGAGAGCCAGTGCGTGATGGTCCCTGGCCCCCGCCGCGCCGCCGGCAATGAGCCGGCGATAGGCGCCGGCCGCCTCTTCAAGCCGCCCCGCGCGTTGCAAACTCGCCGCAAGATTGCGGTGCGTTTCGTCAGGGGCGGGTGTCGTGGAGGGCATGAGCGTTGCGGCAAAATCGCCATCCAAAGAGAAGATAACCACGGAGACACCGGGGCACGGAGGCGCGTTCGACGCAATGCGCCACTTTGCCATAAATGAGAAACGGAGTCACGAATGATTCGTCTTCATTCGTGCGCATTCGACGCTTCCCTCTTTCTTTGGATTGTGGTCTCGGCGGCGTCGAACGTCTTCGTGACTGGATGGTGAATAGTCATCATTTTGACTTAGGAATTGGCCCAGTATAACTTCCCTAACTGCCTAAAGGGGAGTAGTCTTCCATTTCATTGTGGGGCAACTTCAGGAGCAATGGCATGGAAGCCTCCCGCGACACCGGTGAACTCTGCTGCGACAGCATCGCCCTTTGGTGGGAGGAACACGGCAAAGCGGCCTACCCTCGGGCCAAACGCCTGCTGGTCTTGTGTGACGGGGGCGGAAGCAACAGCGCCAGGCATTACCTTTTCAAGGAAGACCTGCAACGTCTGGCGGGCGAACTAGCAAGAGGAGGACGCTTTCCTCAAGCGCAAACCCTCGCTTGACAATCCAGATGCCTCAATGCCGTCCGAGGAAATCACATTGTCCTCCGAGGAAGAACCCGCTGCCGATTCCTCCCAATGTCACCGCCGCACAACCCATTCCTCAGCCGTATGTTACGTCACATCCTCCACCCGCGAAACCACCGAGACGCCGGCGAGGCGCGCCTCATTTATCAAACTGTTGCTACCCGCCATAACCCCCGCCGCCGCGAAAGTTACGTGACGGCGAGCCGAAAAGTCGGCGAGGCGCGCCTTGGAGGTGTCTCGCGAGATGTCTCGCCAAGCGTCTCACCCCGCCGACGCCGCATTTGGGCATTGGGTTTGACACAGAACAAATAAAACGAGGCGGCTGCGCCGCGCGATGATCGGCTGGATATTGCAGGCATGGCTCAAGCGTCCGATGCGACCGCACAACCCGCAAGGGATAGCCACAAGCCCAGAGCACGCCGATTGGCACTGCGCAGCCCGTGGTGAAAAGTCACGGGTCGCTCTTTCCGCTATCGGACGCTTGAGCCATGCCTCCTGATATCCAACCCTCGATCGCCGGCGCAGCGGACACATCGCGCCGTACGCCAATCACCGGGCCGCGGGAAACCGCCCGCGCCTTAACATACCAGCAAACGCGGCCGCCGATGCGGGCGGAAAAATGCCAATTCACGAGGAGCGCCTGCAACATTATCTCAACTTAAAAAAAACGGCCGTCCGGCTATGATGAATAGATGCGAACGACGACGCCGCAACCGCATCAGGGTTACGCGCTCGGTTGAACAACGGGCCCCGAGGGCTGGCGGACGATAAGCCGGGACTGAAAACTAACCGCGTCCCGGCTGGCCATTCCTTTCTCGTGTCCACAACCGCATTTTCGGTCTTGCTGTGGCCGCCAGAATTTTTCGGCCCGGCGGACGTACTATAGGTCAAACCAACAGTGTTCTGGCAATGTTAGGTTTGATAGGCAAAATGATGTTAACGAACTGAGCATCCCAGTCGCCCCGGCCGCGTCGGGCGTCAAGAAAGCGTGAACAAGGAGACGAACAATGACCAAGGCATGGAAATCGTATGAGGAGGTGGCTGCTCACCTACTCAATCAATTCGCCAAGGAGTTCGGCCTCGACCGCGTTGAGAGCAAGCAGAAGCTCCGCGGCCATCAGTCCAAGACCACCTGGGAGGCCGACGCCAAGGGCGTGCGCGACACGGACGGGGCGATTATGGTGGTGGAGTGCAAATGTTTCACCACGTCAAGGCTGTGCCAGGGAAAGATTGGCGAACTGGCCTACCGTATCATCGACACCGGCGCGATGGGCGGCATCATTGTGAGCCCGCTGGGCTTGCAGGAAGGGGCCCGAAAAGTCGCAAAAGCCAACAACATCGTGGAGGTGCATCTGGATGAGAACAGTACACCAGAGCAGTTCGTCATGCGCTTCTTGAATAAGATCATGGGCGGCTTCGCCGATGCCATCCAGTTGAAGGATGACGTCACGGTCGAGGTAATTCGCCGCGATTCCTGAAGACCACCTGGATTTGTAGAGGATTCCCGATGCGTGACAACCCGCCAAATGATTCGATCGTGTCCGAGGAATCCGTTCCAGCGAGCACTGTTATTTGGCGATGCTTCTCGATGGCGGGCAAGAACGGGGTCAGAAGCTTCTGGCCCCGTTCTCGGCCTCTTGTATGAAAACGCCGCCCCGGCGAGGGCGGCGGAAGGGAAAGTAGAATTGAGCGAGTTCGATCAAATCCGAACGGTTGATTGTCCGCATTGCGCCCAGAGAGCCCGATTCACCGGAAAGGCAGCGCTCGAATGCCTCCGATGCCATCGGCGATTCATGGTCTCTGCAAATGGGGAAGTGCGGCCGGAGGATTTCTATGACGGGCTCGCTCGAAAATTCCAGGCCGCGACGGCTTGGTTTGGCAGGAGCTGCCGCGGGTTCGTATCCTTCCTGGCATCAAACGCCCCGAAGGCCGGAAGGGCGGCGGCGACCGCCGGCAAAGCCACAATCGTTGCCGCCGCCTCATCTGAACGGTTGATTGCCCGCATTGCGCCCAAACATCCACCTCCACCTCCACCTCCTACACATTTCTCTACACATCTCTGCCTGAATTGTGGGATGACGGGGCGACCGGCTGAATCTCGGGACAACGCGGGATGCGGATGCCTTCTCCTGCTATTATTTATTTTGCCGGGACTGCTTTGGCTTGCCTTCGCACCGAAGAGAAGGCGCTGCCAAAACTGCAACTCCGAAAATGTCGTCCCCATAGATTCTCCTGCCGCGCAGAAGATTCTCAAAGACGCGAAGCAGCTTCCAGGGAAATAATGTCGCTATACTTAGGAAACAATAAGGGAGCGCAGCTAGTTCTTGGCTCGGCAAACGACAACTAACTGCGCCCCCGTTCTGTCCTCCCCGCCCCTACGACAAAGTTGCTGAGAAAAGGGCTCCTTTATGAATACAATTAACGAGAGCTTGCTACCAATCACAACCATGAGTACGAGGTGCCCGGACTGCGGTTGCGAACTTGCCGTAACGGAAGCGAATCAGCCGGCTCGGCCGGCATGCCCGGCTTGCGGGTCAGCCCGCCGCGCATTTTCGGTCAAGATCGTGGAGACGATGAGAATTCACGAAGAGATCGCCGAGATCGTCACGGACAAGCATGGTTCATCCAGGTCCGAGCGCATTTCGCGGACGGACGGCAACACCTCTTCGGAACTGGCAGCGGATGTCAACGAACCGGTTCTCATTTCGGCCAAACGACTCGTTCCAATCGAAGGTGTCGAGGAGGAGGGCATCGTTGCTGAGAAGCTTGCAAAGGCCCGGAACGCGAAACTGGGAACTATGTATTCCGTCCGGCCGAAGGCGAAGGAGGACGGCGGCTACGCAGACCGCGTCTTGGTATCGACCACCGATAATCCGAAGGAGATCGAGGTTCAGGTTACGCATTTCGACAAAAGGGCTATTGCCGGAATCAAGCCAAAGGAGAAGAGCGGCGCTCCAGGCGAGTTTAAGGCGCAGCGGGAGGTGGGCGAATTGGCGAAGGCCGTCGACAATGCCATAATGTGCAAGGCCGGCGTCGACCCCGCCGCGAAGGCGCTTGCAATTCTATTGCTTCAAACCCCGGCGGTGCTTGGCAAAATGGTCCGACAGCAACTTCAGCGGACCTCGTTCGAGATGAGGGGCTTTAAAGAGGTTTGGATCGCTCCGTTCCGCGAAGAAGCCTTTGAAGTCTTCACACCGCTAAAGGACGAAAACATTTCGGTAGCGGCCTACTACCTTTCGGAAAAGGCGGGCCGGCCGCCCGGCGAAGAGCAACGGTTCTGGTTTGCGGCGATCGATCAACTTCGAGGTCTTTGAGGTCGCCAACCCCCGACATCGACACGGGGAGGAGATACTGGGGGCCGCTAGCTATGCCCGCGGGGCAATTTTTTGACTCCCACCTTTCCAATCGCAGCGGGCTTCCCCACGATTGGTGGGCGCGGCGGGGAGTCTCACGATTGTTTATTGCGATTCACGCATGAGAGCCCGATCGCGGCCAGCATGTCGAGACCGAACCCTCCCGCGATCAGCGCGATGCCGAAGAACGCGGAACAAAGCGAGTACAGGGCGACGGTCGATCCGATCACAAATGGCGCCACTATAGCACTCAGGATGAATAGCCCGCCGAGCATGAAAATCAGCACCGCACAGACATTTAGAGAATTTGACGCACTCTTCAGCCACTTGTCTGGATCGCGTTGGTCGTGGTGTTCCTTGGTGCGCAACTCTTCCCGCACTCGATTCACCTCGGCGGTATATTCCGATCGCGCCTTATCGTCGGCATTCCTTTTAGCCTCCCGTTGTGCCGCCATCTCGATTTCTCGTGCTTTGCGAAGTCGCAGTTCATCGAGTTTTTCGGAGCTTGGAACTATTAAATCCCGTCCGCACCTTGGACACGGAGTCGATTTCCCCGCATCTTCGACGGGCGACTCAAGCGAATGAAAACACGTCGGGCAATTGTAACTGATGTTTCCCATTGTTGCTCCCGCGCACTGCTCATGGCTGTATCGGGTGATGTCCCCGCACGACCGGGCCGATACCGTGCAATATGCGGATAAACGCGGCAAACGCCAAGCGCATCGGCAAACGCCGCACCTTCAGCGACGACCTTTGGAAGCGCGAGACCGCAACCGCTACGGCCATGCGCTCTTGTTTCGCCGTCCCTAGCCGCCCGCGAAAGCCGGCGGGGGTTGAGACGCGAATACTGCGACTTCTGCACTGTCCGGCGCGGAAAAACAGGACGCGTGCTGACACCTTTCCCGCGTCGACACCTTTTCCGCGTCTGCCCTTGTGAAGTGGTTTCACGACAACGGTGTGCCACAGGTCATCAGCCTGGCGACGGATCCGTATGTGCGCAAGCTTTGACACTTTGGGCTGGAATAATGCAATTCCAAGGTTTCCCCCTCATTTTTTTACATCCGCAGCTTTTTATGCGCCAATCTTTGTCGCTACACTGCAAACATGTCAAACGCCCAAATTTACTGGTATGTGGCTGACGCCGTAAAAGCATTATTGACGCCCGTGCTGGCTGTCTTCGGCATTTTCATCGCTCGCCGGCAAGCACAAACGGGTCGTCAAAAGCTCAACCTCGAACTCTTTGACCGGCGTTTCAGAGTTTATCAGGCCGCAAAAGCCTTCCTGAACGACCTGTCCATTGATGCCGGCGCCGGTGTGAAGTTTTTCGAAATGTTTCGGGTGGAAACTGCTGAGGCGGCATTTATTTTCCCTCCCAAGATCACTGGCTTTCTGAACGAACTTAGAAATCAGGCATCGGAACTGAAGGAGAATACTAACCACCTTGATATGCTTACTCAAGCGCGAGACACGTCCAAAGCAATCGCAGAAGCAACGGAAATGGACGAACAACTGTTGACGTGGGTGAATCTAAAGACTGACGAATTAGTCGATATATTTCGGCCCCACCTCAATCTGCGCTATGTGAAATGAGAACGCTCCGCATGCCGATCAAATAAACAACATCTTGCGTCGCGGAGCTACGAGGTTGTTTGCGAGGGTGAAAACATTCCGGGAGTGGTTTACGGTAGAAAGCGGGCAACCCATGGTCGAGAAATCCAGCGCCATCAGGGAGAAGGAGCGTTGCGCGAACTGTCAGCGACTGCTCGGGCTAATTGAGACGCCGTATGTCTGGAAGGAGGCAGTGGTATGCGCGAAATGCTACGGCTACCTCTCCGCCGAATACGCGACAAATCAACCGCCCATTGAAAACTTCGCCGCGCGCGGCCACCACAGAAAATACCGTCTACCGAGATTGTACGCCGGGTTGGTGGGCGGAGGGATCGTTGTGATCGCCGTTAGTGTTTTTGTCCTTCGGCCGGCCCATAAAAGGCTTCAAATCTTGGATCAATCGCTATCGCCCGTCCCGAGGGTGCCGCGCCAATCCAAGAATCCTTCGGCGAATTTGACCGGCTCGATTTCTGGCACGGTGTGGCTTACCCGCGATAACGGCAGTTCCGACAAGCAACTAGGGTTGGTTATCCAGCTTATCAAGCCAACCTGCCATGGGGCCGGTGTACGAACCTCGTTGGAAACGGCTGCCTCGGATTGGGATGACATTGCCAAAGGAAACCTAGCAGAAGCCACGAAAATCCGGGCAGATTTCCCAAGTGCTGCGGGTGACTCAGGCAAATCCTACGAAGATGAGGCGAATGATGACCGCAAAAAGGCCGTAGAAGCGCGCGAGGCGGCGAAAAAAACAGACGTGAATGCTGAGATTGACCTTGCCAGCGCCCTCTCGCTCATCGAAGAATATTCTCCGCCCGGCGCCGCGGAGTACGCCTGGCTTCTCGAACTGGACGGGATATTGCAGGAAGCCCGGACTGGCGCCGATGGGACATATGCGTTCGACAGAATCCCTCCAGGGAGCTATTACGTTCACACCGAGGTTTATTCCAGGCATTTGAATGCCGAATGGTACGTGCCGGTAGTGGTCCAAGCTAACGTGATCTCCAAAGTGGATCTGTACAACCAGAATGCGGCATCGATCCACGACTCAAGGCCTTAATTGGAGGACGATACCGGGACGCCGGACGCCGTTAGTTTCTGGGAATCGACGGCGTTTGGGCGGCCATCCTGCTCGCGGACATGCCTTCAGAACCGTTTGGGGAAACAATACGGGTACGGGGACGCAGCTAATTCTTGGCTCGGCAAACGACAACTAGCTGCGCCCCGTTCTGTTCTCCCCGTTCTGTTCTCTCCCAGGGCAATGCACTCGGCCCGGACAACGTGTCCGGTGCGCGGGCGGGGGAGAAGCCGGGGCCGAAAACTAGCCGCGGCCCGGTTGGCTGCTCCCGGTTGGCTGTTCCCGGTTGGCTGTTCCCTCCACCTGCCGAATGCTCAACGGCTATTGCGTACCACATGGGGACGAGGTCCGAGTCTTGGGTGGCGCGGCTGGGGTGCGGCTCGAACTTGGATTCTGAACGTGACGGACGGCAAGGCGCGGGAGAAGTCGCTTGCCGTCATTTCGTCTTCTTCCGTGGCCCCTTGCGGGCGTTGATCTGTTTCACCATCTTCGCCAGCACGCTCGCGTGCTTCTCGTAAATCTCGTTCAGCACGTGCTCGACAATGTCGAGGGCGTCGAAGACGTCACCGCCGTCCACGTCGCCAGGGTGGCAGCCGGCGTTGCCGAGGTGCTTCACCGCGAGCAGGCGATCGCACAGATCGGCGACGCTCACCTTTTTGTTGCGCAGGATCTGAATGCGGGAATCCAGCTTGATGTTGGAGCGCTTACCCTTCTTGTCCTTGCCGAACCGCTTGACCCCCATCCCCGTCAGAAGTAGCTCGATCGCGTTACGGATTCGGTTCAGGGCGGAGGCATAGTCTTGCCAGAACAGGCCAAACGCCGCGATCAACTCATCGCGGATGGGTTTCTCACAGCCCGACGGGACGTGGATCATCATCGGCGGTGGCGTGATCGATTTCGCTCGCCCAGTCGGATACGTCCATTCCTTGCCGTGGTCCCCATGCCAGATCGTCGTGTCGTAGTTACCGGAGACCGCGCAGGTCTCCGAGCAGGCCGCCTTCGTGCACCGCACGAGGCACACGAACCTACCGGTCTCGAACTCCGGGTGGAAGTCTTGGTCGCTGCTGTGTCGGTTGGTTTTCGCGTCTTCGACCGTCAGGAAACTGTCCTTCACCATCCCCAGCGACGTTGCACCGCAACCGGGACACGCCCAGTCTGGCACGTGATCCATTGCGACCCGCGACTCCCAACCTTCCCAGAGCTTGCGGTTGACGGGCATAAGCTGAGGATTCTAGCCGCACGGTCGGCGGAGGGACGATACCGGGACGCCGTTCGTTTCTGGGAATCGATGGCGTTTGGGCAGCCATCCTGCTCGCGGGCATGCTTTCAGAGCCATTTGTGGGGCGATCAAGAAATGTCGCTTGCGCGGCGGCGAGCGGTTGAGTTTATCGCATGGCGTGCAACCGGCGGAGGGGATGCAAGGCCGGCGGGGGGAGCGAATGCCCGACCGGGTTATTGGCGGGCGCGGTTCGTCACTGTAATTCAATTCCAATCCGGGGCGGCGCGGCTTACGGCGGCCGATGCGATGCACATCTTCGCGCGGCCGCTTTGCCGAGGTCATTTTTCCGGCGCCGGCCACTTCAATCGCGGATCATCCAGGTCCAGGCGATACATGATCTGATTGTACTCGTAGCGCGGCGTGGGATGGGTGGTGCGCGAGAAGGTAGCCGTGTAGGTGCCCTGGAAGTAGATGACGCGGCCGCCTTGCTGATCGAAAAAGTCGTGATGGACGGGATTGTAGAACGAATACTGATTGTGCGTCACGATCTTGCGAGCCCAGGGCCAGGGGCCTTCCGGGCGCGGCGATTGGGCGAAATATATTTCGCCGAGGAACGATGAATCCCCGCCTTTTTGGCCGGCGATCATGATCCACTTTTTAGCGAACGCGTTGTAGCTGACGGAGCCCATTTCCAGCGCGAGCGGCTTGTGCGTCTCGACATCCACCGGATGAAACCACACGTCGTCGGCCTTGAGTTTGCCGGACTTGATTAGCCGGGAAATCTGCCCGCCTTCCAGGGCGGCGGTATTTTTCTTCCATCCCCAAATCAGGCGGCCGGCGGCATCGCGATCGAGTTTGGGAGTTTCCTTATCGAATCGGCTGCCGGGGGCCAGGCAGGTGAACGCTTCGTACGCGGATAGATCGCGCACGGATTTCCAGTCTGCCGGGACGCGCATGTTGGGGAAGCACTGGCCGAAGTAGAACCAGGATTGGCCATCCGCCTGCACGCGGAATGGATGGCCCGCGGGGTAGAGCGGCTGGGTGAGGGGGATGTCCAGAAGGTAATCGAAACGCTGTGCGCGGTCATTCCAGACCACCAGCTTGCGGCCGACGCATTCGCCAAGGCTTTTCATCAGAGAGCATTTGGCGATCATGCGATCGTTGCCGGCATCATCCTTGAGCACCATCAATCCATCGAGCCAACTGGGGCCTTTTTCGCGCGGCAATACGCCGCGACTGAAGCCGGCGTCATCCACGAAGTAATCGAGATTGACGCCGACGGAAGGATCGAGGCCGCCATCGGCGGGGAGTTGCGAGGTTGCGCCAGAGGTCCAGTATTGGCCCAGCGGATAGGAGGGGCGGAGGGTGTCGCCGAAAAACCAGCGGATTCTCCCGCGATAAACGGCGGCCAGCGCCGAGTCCTGCCCGCTCACTTGCGCATCGAGCAAGGGTTGGCGGATGGGCGTTGGCCGGCCCAGCATCACGCTGTCGCGGTAGATTCCTTCGCCGGTGAGGCGGTAGAGGCGCTGGGCGATGTTGATGCGTTTGATTTTGAGCCGCGCGAATCCACCGGCCTTCACGTCGAGCCGCGCGCCGCGATTGCCAAAGCCGTCCGGGGGAAATTCATAGCCGTGGCTGGCGACAAAAAAGAACGCCGGCTTGCCCATCAGCACCGGATCATCAATGGCGGCCAAACCCGCGCTGTCGGTGTAATAGCGCACGTTGGCGACCGTCTTCAATTCAACGAGCGGCACGCCGCGCCCCGTCTGATCGTCCACAACTTCAATTCCGAAATACCGGGCAGGCTGCGTTGCCGGCGCGGCGAGCGCGGGAGCGGCAAAGCAGACGGCCAGGCATGTGAGGCAGGCGACGAGAACGAACGTCCGACGTCGAGGCACGAACCGCGCTGCCGCCGCGTCGTCGCGCGGTTTTGTTATGTGTTTGCCCTGGCTTCCCGCGATGGAAAAGGCGCGCCCTCTATATATAATGCAAAAACTTAACATTTTTCGTTCGAAGTCGTGTGAAGACGGAGGTTTACAGCAGCCTACCCCCCTGAACGCGGCGGGACGGGAAACGGTTTTGCGGCTGATGTTGCGCCAGCGAAACTGCGCTCCCTCTGCCGACACTCCTGGGGACGACTGGGGCAGGAGTTTCGCAAAGTCACCGTCGCGATCCGGCCGGGAGCGAATCCGTTTCCACGCCGAGTTTATGGAGCTGGCTGGGTCTGCCACGTCACCGTCGCCTTTTTTGGAGATTGAGTTGCATTGAAATCACTGTGTGAATGGGCAATTGCCATTTTACGGCGAGACCCGCCCACGGCCGATTCCGTTTCCAATCCGAGTTCATGGAGTTACGGATACTCCTTGTTGTCCCGGAGCATCTGCTCCATCTCGTCGAACGTAAGCACCACAACTTTTACCCCCTTGTCGGTGAACTTGATCCAGATCGTACCTGAGAATTTCGCGCCCTCTGGGACGAGCTTGGCGATTTCAATGTCCTGCTGGTGTTCCTTGCCGTCTGGCTTGGTTTGCCAGGTGACTGTCGCCTTCTTCGGTGGGGGTGCCACGGGGAAATTATCTGGATTCCCCGAGCCCGATTTCCCGCCGGGGTGCAGGATGCTCCCGCCGACCATCTGTGCGCGCCCATTGGCCTTCCAGCGCATAGTTGCGTTGTCGATCGTTATTTTCGTGCCGTTGTAAAACCAGTAGTCGTAATCGCGCTTGAATTCCAGCGCACCTAAAAATAATTTGCCGCCCAGGACCACCGAAACTCCTACAATGCCAATGACAAGAGTTTTGCGTAGATTGAATCGCATTGCAATCACTCCTTTATTTGAGCTGGACCCCAACGCCTTTTGCGGCGGCAACCATATCAGCTTCTACTTTCGGATCTTTCCCGATCACAGTGTGCGCGAGGGGATACTGAATGTCGGGATCTCCTCCGGTCCCGGCGCTGCGGGTCATTGTGACTTGCGGCAGGAAATCGTCATTCGGGAAATTATCGAGCGCCTGATACATTGATGTGACGCCTGGCGGAAGCGACTCGGACCAGAGGAAGGGCACTCGCATCGGGCCCATCACAGGGCTGATCAGCCCGACGAAGCGCACCTGCGGGTGCAGGTAGTGGCCGTCGTAGGTCGTGCCCGTCGGAATTCCGAGGGTGCGGGTGGTTCGCTTGTATCTGAGATCGCCAATGCCAGTTCCGTCGTTGAATACATTATTGATAAGCTTGACGGCTTCGAAGGCTCCCCGACTGTAGCCGATTACATCCAGCGGTATGTGGATATTCTTCGGGTCGGAATAGAAAGTTTGTACTTCACGTAGCGCGTCACGCTCAAAAACCATCGCTTCCGCGTCACCGAACGCGATCGTTGAGTATCGAAGTTTGCCGAATGGGGTATCGTGCGGGTTGCCGACCCCCGGTTCGTAGAAGTTCTGGACCCCATCGTCGGCGGTCAAGAATTGCGAAATGTCAGTGTTGTCCTGCTGGCTGTCGCCGCTGCCGTCGAACGCCACAAGATGGCCCTTCAACCCCGGGACCGTTCCTTTTTGCGCCGCGACGACCGGCTGGGTCGCCGGCGCGGAGGGCGGCGAGGCGGGAGCCCACTGGGTCTGCACGCCGAGTGTGAGGCTCAGCGTGAAAACAGCTTGATCGTAGGTGGTTGGGTTCAGGCCGACCACGTACACCTGTGACGGGAGTGCGACCAAGTTGGGCCCGATGGTCCAGGTCGCGGAACTTAAGCCGTTGTCGGCGCCGAAAAGGAGATTTGTCCCCGACTGCCCCGGAATGCCGTCATAAACGTCGATGTCCGCCACGACATCGGAGTTAACCGAAAGCGTAAGGCTGGTTCCCGTTACCTGCGGTTCGACCGTGTTGAGATAAAGCGTCGCGAATGCCGGGCTGCCATTCACCGGCGGCTGCACCTGTTCGGAGGGGATTAGCGCGGAGGGGTCGCCGGGCGCGAGGCTGTCGAACGATAGACCGACCGTCGTCGGGTCGACCGTCACAAAATCCGTCTTGTACCCGGCGGAGCCGTTTTGACCGAGTATCTCGCATGTGAAGAAATCCTCTCCGACGAAGCCGGGGTTCGGCTGGTACACGAAGCTCCCATCGGCGCTGTTCACGGACAGGGTGCCGTGCTGTGGGCCCGCGATCATCCCGCCGAGCGTGGGCGGATTAGAGGAGTAGGGATCCTGAGCCTCATTGAGCAATCCGGGCGCGGCGACCTGCAAAGTGCCATTCTCGCCGACCCCGAACGAATCGCCCAGTCCCGGGCTGGCCAATCCGACCGAGTTTATCGTGCCGCCGGTGGGGATATTGTATCCGGGGAAGATGATCGTCGCCAGGTTGCTATCCAGCGCGCCATCGTTGGCTTTCACGATGACGGTCGCGGTGCTCATCGTGGAGTTTTGAGGCGGCGTGAAGGTGAAGCTGCCGGTGTTGGAATCGAACGAGAAGGTTCCCTGCCCCGCCTGGGGGCCACTCACCAGTGACCAGGTGAGCGGGTCTTGGTCCGGATCGTTTCCCAGGAGGCTGCCGCTCAATGACGCGGCGTAGGCGAGGTTGTTGCCGTGGGAGTCCTGTGCCTGCGCGAGGTACAGCATCTGCCAGTTGGCTTGGGGCATGAGGTCAGTGACGTTGATTGTCACCGTTGCGGTATTGGCCGGAGCGTTGATATCGTCGGTCGCCGTGTAGGTGAATGAATCCTGGCCGGTAAAATTATTATTGGCGGCGTATGTGAAGCTTCCATCGGAGTTGAGGGTGAGCGTGCCGTGGGCCGGATTCGAATGGGAGGCGACCGTGAGCGTCCATCCATTGGGGTCCACGTCATTGGTCAGGACGCCGTCGCCAGCCGAGGCGTTCATCGTTTGGCCGTGGGCGATGGTGTAAACCATCCGGGATTGTCCCCACGGCGGCACGGCCGGGTCGTCGGCCAGGACCAGCGGCAATACGGGCGTCGCGCTTGCGACCGGCGTCGGGGCGGACTCGCCCCCATCATCCAGGGCACGGACCTCGTAGTAATCGGCGCTCCCGTCGGGCGCGGCGAGGTCGTCGTACGACGTAACATCCGGCGCAACGCTGTCCACCAGCGTGAAGGTGGTTCCGTCAAGGGACCGGTAGATCCCGTATCCGCTTTCAGCCTGCGAATGGTCCGACCATGCCAGAGCGACTCCGCCGCCGGAAGCAGTGGCAGTTAGATTCGTCGGCGCGGCCGGAAGCGTCATTTCGAAAGCGGGGCTGGCAAATCCTGACGATGCCGACCCGGTGGAACTAAGACCCGTTGGGTCAGGAGCGATCGCGCAGACTTCGTACGCCTCCTGTGTGGCTTCGGTCAAAGTTGTATCGCTGAATGTTGTCGCATTGCCCGCGAGCGTGGCGGCGAGGGACCAGTTAATGCCGTCCGGGGTTTTCCAAACTTGCTCAGCAGTCGCCCCCGCGCTGTTGTCGGTCCAGGCAAGATTGATCTCGGTCGTGGATTGCGCTGTCGCGGTCAGGCCGCTGGGCGGAGCAACGGGCGTTGCGGCGGCCAAGCCCTGAATTTCGCCGGCTGTTAGCGCGGTGTCGTCGATCCGCACCTCGTCAATGGATCCATCGAACGCGCGAGGGTCGGTGGGGTTTGTCAGGGCATCAGAGCCAATGGTCCAGTCGGCGCTGACTGGCAGTGAGCCAACGGTATCGTTCTGGCTGGCGGCGAACTGCCCATCGCGGTAGAGCCGCCATCCAGTGCCGTCGTACTCGCCGGCGAGATGCACCGAGGTTCCCAGGTCGCCCGCCGGAATCGGGGCGCACGCCCAGTGAACCGTGCCGTCCCACGAGCCCACCTCGTACTGCCCCTTGTCAACACGCAAAAACACCTCGGCATTCGAGGGGGATGTCGTATAACCATGCGCGATGACATCTTGAATGCCATCGGTGCTCAAAGGCTTTACCCAGGCCGACAGCGTAATTGCGCCTGAAAAGTTCAGCGCGCTGGGATTGCCCAAATCGGCATAGCCTCCGGTGCCATCGAAGGCCAAATCCGAGCCGGCGCCTCCGTATCCCGGTGCTTCCCAATTTACGCCGGTCTCGGACAAATACGCGCTGTTTGCGTTGGCGCTCGAATCGAAAATTACCTGCCCGCTGCCCTCGTCCAGATGGTACGCTGCCACGAGCGACGCGTTCAGTAGCTGACGTTGCTCGAGCGCTTCAATCACAGGCGCGCGGTCCTGCGAACCGTAATTGCCGAACGCTCGCGTACGGAGGCAAAAGAGCGATGTTGGCGGGCACGCCTTAAGAGATGAAATAACATGAAATCCCTTTCCACGAATAGCGCGAGTTGAATCCCATTGCGTCCGAACGTCGGGACGCATCGAGATTTCTCGAATGCTTTCTCGTAACGTATAGGCGACGACTGGCGGTTCGAGGAACCACCAAAATTTATGGAATTTTCACAATTGGCGTTCGGATGTTCGATTGGGCATTGCCGTTCGTTGAGGCGAGCTGGCGTCGGTTCATCGCGTCCGATCGACCAAGCAGTTCGAGATGAGCCGCGAAACGATGAAAGCCGTTGGCGGCATGGGAATCAAAGGCAAGTTCGGAATGATGAAACAACTCATGAGCGGCAACCTCGCGGGCCTGGGAATGCCCGGCGGGCCGCAACTCAAGATGAAAAAGTCGGGGTTTATGGAGAAGAAGGACCGGAATAAAAAGAAAAAAAGTCGGTGAACCCGCCTGAACCATAATCATGGGAAATGGTTGTGTGCTTTGAGCATCTCCGCCAACTCCATGTGCATTCTCGACCTTCCTCGCGTATGATGGTCCACTGGCATCATCAAACAGGAACAAGCGAACCAAAGCGTACGGCGTGAGCCGGGCGCGCGACCAGGGAGCAGCTCATGCAGATGATTGAGGCGGTCATCAAGCCGCACAAGCTCGACGCCGTCAAAGGCGCGCTGGCGAAGATCGGGATTCTGGGCGTCACGGCGATCGAATGCAAGGGGTTTGGCCGGCAGATGGGCCACACCGAGCGCTATCGGGGGGCGAAGATGGACGTGGGGTTCGTGCCCAAGGTGATGCTCAAGCTGTGCGTGAAGCAGGAGGACGCCGACAAGGCGATTGCCGCCATCTCCGAGGCCGCCCGCACCGGAGAAGTCGGCGACGGCAAAATCTTCCTATACCCCGTCCAACATGTCGTCCGCATCCGCACCGGAGAAACCAACGAACAGGCGCTTTAGCGCGCCAATTCAACCCCGCGTAGACCGCGCCCGCAACCCAAGTGGAGTTGAAAATCCGAAATCCGAAGCACGAAATCCGAAACAAATCCAAATGAAGAAAGCAACTTCCCGCCCCGTTCTAAACGTGTTAGCTTTCTATCCCGAAGTAGATAGGGATAGACCTTCGAGAATCCGGCGTTTATGTCGCACAGTCCAGCCGTTTCCATCCTCCTGCCCGTGGCCCACGAACGCGAATATCTCGCGGCGGCCGCCCAGAGCGTGTTGCGGCAGACGTTGGGCGATCTGGAGCTGATCCTCATTGATGATGCCGGCCGCACTGATGAGTTGAAGGATATCGCCGCGGGCTGGAACGATGGCCGGGTGCGCGTGGTGGCTTGCTCGGGCAAGGGGATAGCGGATGCGCTGAACACGGGATTGTCCGCCGCTTCGGGGAGCATCTGGTGCCGATGCGATGCTGATGATTTATATCCGCCGGATCGGCTGGCCCGGCAGGTTCAGTTTCTTGCCGGCCATCCTGAATACGGGGCCGTCAGCGGCAGCATGTGGGCGATGACGCCGGCGGGTAAGTTCCTGGCCGACATGAATGGGGACCTGGGCACGCAGGATATTACCGATGAACTCCGCGGCGGCGTCGCGCGCGGCAGCCTGTGCACATGGGCGGTGCGCATGGATTTGATGCGATCGGTCGGCGAGTTTCGCAGATACTTCATCACCGCCGAGGACATCGATTTGCAATTCCGAATTGCGGAGCGATCGCGCATCTTTTACGACGCGCATCTGGCGTACCATTACCGCCTGCACGATACCTCGACCACGCATACGCAACCCAACGTCCGGCGGATATTCTTCGATGGAATCGCGCGCGAGTTTCAGCGGCAACGTCTTGCGACCGGCGCCGACGATCTCGATCGCGGCTGCCCGCCCGAGCCGCCGCCGGCGGATGCCGGGGTCCACACGGCTTCGTCAAATACACAATTGATTTTGATGGGCGCCTCATGGGAAAAACACCGCCAGGGCCGCAAGGGGCAGGCCCTGCAATTGGGCTGGCAGGCTTGCCGGCTTGGGCCCAGGAGCCTCGCCGCATGGCGCAGCCTGGGGGCGCTGGCGATTAAGCGGGCGGGAAGCGGAACCGTCACGCCATGACCC
>Ga0209483_1000430_pt1 | contig 37063 bp, 37 predicted proteins | sample NGEPerA_FD_184508 | JGI IMG/M metagenome (GOLD analysis project Ga0209483, IMG submission 184508) | Arctic peat soil microbial communities from the Barrow Environmental Observatory site, Barrow, Alaska, USA - NGEE PermafrostL2-A... | ecosystem: Environmental > Terrestrial > Soil > Wetlands >...
GCGTGGCCCATCCATCGCTGAATTAGGTTCGTCGGCACGCTGCGGCCTGCGGCGCGGATCCCAAAGCCATGGCGCAGCCCCTTTGGACAGGCCATAGGGGCAACGATACCGGCACGCAGCATTGCCGCCTTCACCACGCGCCAGGCGGTGACGCGATGCACCGGCCAAAACCGGCCGCTGTCGTCACACGGGAGCTTTCGCAGCATCTCGATCGTCGCCTCGGGCACCGGCACGGTGCGAAAAACGACGCGACGCCGCTTGAGAGTCTTGATCGTGAGCGTCTGGCGCTCCGTGTCCACGTGATGTGCGGTAAGTGCGAGGGCCTCGGAGACGCGGCAGCCGGCATAAACGAGCACGTGGCAAAGCGCCCGCATCCGAGGAGCCAGGCCATCGGCGGTACCGAGGAAGCGAGCGCGCTCGTCGCCGCTGAGGTATTTGCGGTGTCCAGCCCCATCATGGACCTGCCATTCCTCCCATCGGCTCGACACCATCATTTCCGCCTCCCTGGGATGCAACAGAATCGTCAATAGGGTTGCATCGCTTATAAGGCCGAACGTGTGATCTCGTGCTTGACCACAGCGTTCGTGACGGGCCGAGGTCTTTAACGCGCATCCGGCGGGCGATCATCGAGTTTGTAGGCGGCGCCGGGCAGCCAGACAACTGAGGCGGGAAGGGCACGTCGATGGGCAATCGGGCGAGGTGTTGGATTTGCGCATTGACTGAGCAATTTTGTGCTGGCATGCGACTGAACAAAGCCACGATCTTATCAAGAAACCAGTGGCTTGAGGTGCAGAAGAGAGCGTGAGTGTGGTCACGGCCGGCGTGGTGCCGACCAGGGATGGAGGACCCTCTCATGCGTGTCTATATCATCAATTCCGATGACTTGATCGTCAGCTGCAAGGCGCCGGTCGAGCTCCGCGAGAACGACGTTGCTGTCGCCTCGCTCGAGGAGTTGCGCGCCGCGCGCCTCGGCGGTAAGCGGCTGCTCGCGTTGTGGAACGGCCTACCCGACGTCGAAAAGCTAACCAAGGTCGGCAACCGCGAGGCGCTGCTCGATCGCTTGTGGTCAGCATTGGAGGCCCTTCCCGACCCCCAGCCGGCGCGCGCCTCGAAGCAGGCCGAGGTGATCGCGCTGCTGCGCCGCTCCGAGGGCGCCACTGTCGGTGAGGTCATGGCAGCGACGGGGTGGCAACCGCATACTGTACGCGGCGTTTTCTCGGGTGCGCTCAAGAAGAAGCTGGGGCTCGCCGTTGTCGCGGCCAAGGAGGAGCGCGGCCGGGTCTACCGCATCGCCCAGGCGATCGCATGATTGGGGCTCCGCAATATAACGAGGCTCGCCAGGAAACTGGCGGGCCTTCCCGCTCCAACGATCTCCGTGGTCAGCCCGGGGAGACCGATATTAAAGCCCGCCTAATCGGGCTCGAAGCGCTCTCGACCACCGATCTTAGGATCGAGTGGCGCAGGCTCTACCGAGCGACACCGCCGACCCGATTGAGCCGCGATCTGTTGATCCGCGGGGTCGCCTACAGGGTTCAGGAAAATGCTGACGGCGGCTTCAGCCCTACCATCCGGCGAATGTTGCGCTCTCGTTCCGCAGGCTCCGACCATCGGGGTGGACCCGCCGTCTCTCCCGCGGTCATTTTGAAGCCCGGCACCAAGCTGGTTCGCGAGTGGCATGGGCGTGCTCATACGGTCAGCGTTCTTGACGAGGGGTTCGAGTATCAGGGCAAACACTACCGCTCATTGACCCGGGTCGCTCGGCATATCACCGGCGTGCACTGGTCGGGGCCGCTGTTCTTCGGGATCAGCAAGCGGCGGCGAGCAGTAGAGGCCGGCGCAGATGAGTAAGCCGGTGACCCGATCCGGGCCCACCTTGCGCTGCGCGATCTACACCCGCAAATCCTCCGAAGAGGGATTGGAGCAGGAGTTCAATTCGCTCCACGCCCAGCGCGAGGCCTGCGAAGCATTCATCAGGAGCCAGCGCCACGAGGGTTGGACCTGTCTGCCGCAGGCCTTCGACGATGGCGGGCGCTCCGGGGGCAATATGGAGCGACCGGCGTTGCAGCGTCTCCTCGCCGAAATCCGCGAGGGCAAGGTCGATGTCGTCGTCGTCTACAAAATCGATCGCCTCACCCGCTCGCTCGCCGACTTTGCCAAGATCGTCGAGACATTCGATGCCAGAGGTGTCTCATTCGTCTCGGTCACCCAGCAGTTCAACACCACGACCTCGATGGGTCGGCTGACCCTCAACGTGCTCTTGTCCTTTGCCCAGTTCGAGCGCGAGGTCACCGGCGAGCGCATCCGCGACAAGATCGCTGCCTCGAAGAAGAAAGGGATGTGGATGGGCGGCGTGCCGCCGCTTGGCTACGAGGTGAGAGACAGAAAGCTCGTTGTCATCGAGCACGAGGGAGAGATGGTGCGTCACATCTTCCGGCGCTACGCCGCGCTGGACTCGGTGCGGCTGCTGAAGGAGGATCTGGAAGCTCAGGGCATCACCAGCAAAAGCTGGACAAGCGCCTCGGGCAGAACCTGGGGTGGCAAGCCGATCGGCCGCGGTGCGCTTTACCTGATGCTGAAAAACCTGATCTATCGCGGCGAGATCGTCCACAAGGGTGAGACCTATCCCGGCGAGCACACGGCGATCATCGACCCCGCGCTGTGGGATGCCGTAGCGGCCCGCCTTGCCGAGAACGCGGTAGAACGTGGTACCGGCATTCGGGTGAAAAACCCAAGCCTCCTCACCGGATTGCTGTTCGACAGCGAGTGTAATCGCATGACACCGACCCATGCGGTCAAGAAAAAGACCCGCTATCGCTACTACGTCTCCCGTCCGCTGATCATCGCCGCGCGCGAGGGTGCCGCCGCCGGGCTGCGCGTTCCGGCGGCGGAGATCGAGCGGAGCGTTATTAACCGCATCCGGCGGGTGCTTTCGGAGCCCGCGAGCCTCTTGGAGATCCTTGCGGCTCGCGCCCACGAGCCACTGCTTCAGCAGAACCTGATCGCCCGCGCCGCGGAGCTCGCCAGAGACTGGCCACAGCTGTCACCGCTGCGGATGCGGGTCATCCTCCTTGCCCTGATCCAGCGGATCGACGTGCGGCCCGATGAGGTGATCATCCATCTGCGCCCCAGCCGATTGGAAGCGCTGCTCGACATCCACTCGACCGCCAACCCGCAGCCTCTCGATGGCAAGCCCACTCTGCCGCTCTCTCAACCGGTTTGGCTGCGCCGCGCCGGCAAGGAAGTGCGGATGGTGATCGATCGCCTTGATCCGTTCGCGCCGGCGCCGAAGCCCAACCAGGCGCTGACCCGGCTGATCCTGCGTGCCCACCGCTTTCACGAGATGCTGATCAAGCACAAAGGCGGCAAATTCGGCGATCTGGCAAAGAGCGAAAAGCTCAACCGCTCGTACTTCAGCCAAGTTCTCCGTCTTGCCTACCTCGCCCCCGATATCACCACCGCCATCCTCGAAGGCCATCAACCTGCCGGGCTTACCGCGACAACCCTGATCGGGCGGGCAAGCATGCCGATAGGCTGGCAGGAGCAACGGCGCGTCCTCGGCTTCGCTTAAGCCGGCCTTATGATCCAATCAACGTCGCGGCCCGATCGGGGCCATTTCGCGTTCCGGCAACCACCTTGTTCCGGCAACTTAAAGCTTAGCCCCGACGGGTATGGACGGAGTTCCGCCAGTGCATCAATGCCCGACAGAGATATTCCGGCAATGTCACGCGCGCTGCCGCCCTCTCACCGCTCTCTGCGTACTGGCCGCGGCAGCCAGGCCTGCAAAACGCCGCGGAAGTGCGCCAAATTTCGCGCCGTGCCGGCCCGATCATAAAATATACTCATATCAATTAGTTGGGTTGGCGGAGGGGATGGGATTCGAACCCACGATACGGGGTTAACCGTATAACGGTTTAGCAAACCGCCGCCTTCAGCCACTCGGCCACCCCTCCACCGAGAGTGGGTACACGGCGCATGCGGTTTCAGACCTAGAACTTGGCCGCCCCTAAGTCAATCCGGCTTGCAGCTCAGGGTTCAGCTTTGCAAGCTCCCATTGCGGTAAGAGCGATGAATATGCCTGGGGACTGGGCGAAGCCGCCAGCGACGGTCCTCCTTCCGGCAACCAGGGGAAGTCGCGCATTCACCAGCTCGGCTTGGAAGAGGCCGCGGGTCTCGTCAAGCGTGACGCTGAAATCGTGGAAATCGGCGAAGGCGCCGGTCAGCGGCCAATAGAGCTTGTAGATCGCCTCCTTCACGACGAACAGCAATTTGCCGCGTCTGAGATTGATGGGAGTGCCGATACGGTGGCCGGGGACCAGCTCCTCGGGCCGGCAGACGACCTCCATGACCGCTTCGCTGTTCAGCGGTTCATCGGCTTCGAGATCGAGACCGACTCCACCGACCGGCGGATCGTGAGCCACCACCGCGGCGACGATCTCGTTGGTGTGGCTTATGGAGCCGGTGACGCCACCGGGCCAGATCGGTTCCCCGGCATCGCCAACCGGTATTGGAGTGGACGGCACGCCCAGCTTGGCACAGGCAGCGCGGGCGCAGGCGCGTCCACCGTGGAATGCGAGGTGGCGTCGGAGGTGGGCGCCGTCGCACGCCAGGGTCTCTCCGGGGCAAACCGGGGCGGTCGAGTAGTTCGCGAGCATGCCGACCGCGATCGCGTAAGAAGCGAGCCGCAGCCGTTCCGCGATCTTCTGAAGCGCGAGCTCGACACGAACGACATCGGTCTCAATCGTGATGTTGCCCTGCATCGAGAGGTCTGTCGCTACTCGGCGGGCCTTCGCCCCGGGTCGGCGAAGCCGAATTCATTCGCCGCGCGCACCATGATCTCCGCGCCTCGCCGAATTTGGTCCTCGGTGTGCTCGGAGGTGACGAAGAGGCGCATCCGCGCCTCACCCGGCGGCGCGGCGGGGAATGACATCACATTGCCATCGAGCCCGTGCCGCTGCAGCCAGTCGGCTAGCGGAATGCCCCGCGTCTCCGTCCCAAAAATCACCGGCACGATCCAGCTGCACGAGCGTCCGATATCGACCCTGCCGGCCAACGCAACGCGCAACAGCGCCGCATTCCGTTGCAAGCTGGCGCGCCGCTTGAACCCATCGCCGCCGGCGCCGAGCTCCAGGCCGCGTGTGATCCCGGCGGTTACCGCCGGGTCGAGCGCGCACGAGAACATCCGGCAGCGAGCAAACCAGTTGACGTAGCGGGTGATCTCGCGCTTGGCGATGAGTGCGCCGCCGACGCCGCCAAGCGCCTTGCTGAAAGTGACGACGAGGTAATCGACCTGGTCGAGAACGCCCTGCTGTTCGGCGACGCCGCGTCCGTCCCTGCCGCACAACAGGAACGAATGCGCTTCGTCCACCAGCACCTCGGCGCCATATGCCTTGGCCGCCGGCACGATCCGGTCGAGCGCGCCGAAATCGCCGTCGACACTAAAAACGCCTTCGGTGCAGACCAGGACGCGACCGCCGCCGGGGCCGATTTCGCGAAGGATCGCTTCGAGGTGGCCGGCATCGTTGTGCGCGAAAGTGTGCAGCTTCGCACGCGCCAGCTGCGCGCCTTCGAGGATCGACATGTGCGCGCATTGATCGACGACGATATGATCGCGCCGCTTCATCAGCGCCGAAAGGGTGCCGGTGTTGACGCCGTACCCGGAGGAGAACAACGACGCGCCGCGGCCGGGCAGGCCGATGAAATCGATCAAACGCTGCTCGAGCTCGGTATGCAGGTCCAGGGTCCCGGCCTGTACGGGCGAGCCGCAGGCGCCGAGGCCGTAGCGGTCGAGCGCCTGCTTGGCGGCGTCGATCACCTCCGGATGAACGGCGTAGCCGAGGTAGTTGTAGGTCGAGAAATTGAGCAGGCCGACCGCCAGGCCGTCCGCCCGCCGCGCTGTCAGCTCGGTGTGCTGCGCTCCCAGGCGCGCCGCTTCGAACGAGTTGAGGCCAAAGCGGTTGCCGGCGTCGATCCATGCCGAGAAGCGCTCGGCTTCGGAGCCGTCGCCATCGGTAATCGCGGCGAACATCTCGAACATGTCGAGACCAAAATAATCCGCCGGCTTGAATGTCTCGTCGATTGCCATGGCGCGGTTCCGCCGGTCAGGCCGAACGCGTTTCCGGCGCCTCGTTCGCGGCCGCGTAAAGCAGATCGACGAGCCCGTCGAGGTTGGTCAATTTGGCGAGCTCGGCGCGCGGCACCTTGACCTTCAGCTCCCGCATCGACAGCGACACGACCTCCACGATGTCGAGGCTGTTGGCGCCGAGATCCTTCATGGACCTGACGGGATCGATCTGGTCTTCCGGCAGATCGTCGATGAGCTCGAGAAGATGCCTTTTGACAACCGCGTAAATCTGCTCCCTGGTTATCGCCGCCATTGCCTCGCCCCTTCCTTCACCGGTCGGTGCCGCCACGGATTCCCAACCTGGATTATCATCCATGTCGGGCAGCGGGCCAATCGCCACGCGCGGCGGCCGCCTAAACGGCTCCTGCGTTGCCCGCCGGGGGCGCTTCAATCCGCTGATGTCACGGCGCCCAGTCGAGGCCACCGTTCACCTTCAGCTCCTGACCGTTGATGTATGCGGCGGCGGGCGATGCGAGAAAGGTCACGAGTTCGGCGATCTCGGACGGCTCGGCGAGGCGGCCGAGCGGGCACAGCTTGCGCCAGTAATCGCCCACCGCTTCCGCTCCCGCCCGAGTCATGTCGGTGTCGACGAGGCCGGGCGAAATGACGTTGCTGGTGATCCCCTTGCGGCCGTATTCCTTGGCCAAGGTCGCGGAGAGACCCAGGAGTCCGGACTTGCTCGCGCAATGATTGGCCTGGCCGGAGACCCCGCCCGCGCCCAGCGAAGACATCAGGATAAACCGGCCAAATCGCTTGGCGAGGAAGGTCGGAAGAAACTGGCGGCAGACGTAGAACGCGCCGCTGAGGTTGGTGTCGAGAACGGCATGCCATTCGTCGTCCGACATGGTGACGACGAGGTTGTTGCGGTTGATGCCGGCATTGGCGACGACGACATCGACCGTGTCGAAATCGGCGAGCACTTGGTCGCCTACGGTTTCGACCTCTCCCGAGCGGCGCACGTCGAGGCGGTAGGCCGCGAAATGCCCCGCCGGACGAATTTCGCGCGCCCGCCGCACGACATCGAGCGCCGCCGCCTCGTCGCGAACATAGGTCAGGGCCACGTCGTGCCCGGCCTGCGCGGCCCGCAGCGCTATCGCCGCGCCAATGCCGCGCGAGCCGCCGGTGACGAAAAAGACCATTTCCCGCGTCATTATTCGAATCGCGACAAAATACTGACGCAGTTGATCCCGCCGAAGCCAAAAGAGTTCTTCATCATGGTGCGAACCGGCCAGGCGACGGGGCCGGTCCCGCGGCAGACGTCGAGGTCGACCTCGGGATCCAGCTCGTCGATGTTGATCGACGGATGCAGCCTGCCGGCTTGCATCTGCAAGACCGCCGCGACGGTCTCGACCACCGGCGCCGCCCAGCAGGTGTGGCCGAGCAGGGACTTGGTCGCGTTGAGCTTCAGTCGTGCCGCATGCGGTCCGAACACGCGCTTGATCGAGCGGATCTCGGTCAGGTCGCCGAGCGGCGTCGAGGTGGCGTGCGCGTTGATGTAGTCGATCTGTTCCGGCGCGATGCCGCATTTGTCGAGCAGGCGCGTCATCAACCGCGCCTGACCCTCTTCCGATGGTTGCGGCAGGTGGTTCGCGTCCGAGTTGGTTTCGACCCCGAGCACTTCGGCGTAGATCCGGGCGTCGCGGCGACGGGCCGACCGCAGGCTCTCGACCAGCAGGGCGCCGCCGCCATGCGCCGGGACGAAGCCCTCGCGCCTTGTGTCCCACGGTCGGCTCGCCCGGTGCGGCGCGTCATTGAACCCCTGAAAGCTGACCGCGCCCAACAGGCACATGCCATGCAGCTCGACTGGAGACAGGTCGAGGACGGCGCCGACGACAAGCGCGAGGTCGACATCGTGATAGCGGATCTCGTCGACCGCCGCGCGCAACGCTCCGTTGCCGCTCGCGCAAGCGGCGCCCAGCGTATAGATCGGCCCGCGGATGCCCAAAGTCTCGGCGACGCAGCCGGCATGGTCGGTGTCGAGACAGGTCACGCCCGACAGCGGATCCAGAAAGTCGGGCTCTTCGGCGTATTGCAGCCGGTTCTCGTATTGGAAGTACGAATTGATGTTATGGCCCGCGACAATGGCGGCAGTGCGGTCGAGATCGATCGACGGGCCGAACGCTCCGCCATCGAGAAAGGCGTCGAGGCTCATCAATACCGACAGCTTTGTCGTCCACGGTATCCTGGCGATCAGCCGGCGCGCCCGGTTCCACACCGCCGGGTCGAGGCGGTTTTGCAGGCTGCCGAGCTTCGCGCGGACATCGTAGTCCGACAGATCCCCGCCGATCTTGGAGTAGCAGCGCGAGACGTCGATTTTCCGCCACCAGGAAACAGCCGATTTTCCCTGCATGAGGCCGGCGAGGAACCCGTCGAGACTGTCCCCGAGCGGCGTGTTGATCGACATCCCGGTAATGACGACGCGCTCAGGCTCCGACAAAATAGACCTCCATGATCCCGAACGAGCAGATGACGCCATCCCTCACGAGTTGCCCTGCGCAGATTCCGGTATAGTCGTTCCAGTCGATGATTTTAGCCAAGATGAGCAGCTCGTCGCCAGGGCCGACGGGAGCCAAATACAATGCGTGGTGAATCTTGAGGGCGCGAACGGATAGCGATCCGGACGCCTGCTTCGCCCGCGCCCGCCCGGCAGCCGAAGCCAGACCGAAGAGGCACAACCCGAGTTGTCCCATCATCTCCAGCTGCAGGACACCGGGGTACACCGGATCATCGGGGAAGTGGCCGCGAAACACCGGGTCTGCGGGATCGATCCGCCGCCGCCCAGCGATTGTCAGCGCCGCCAGATCGAGCTGGGTGATGCGATCGACCAACAGAAACGGGTCGCGATGCGGCAGCAGGCGCTCGATGTCGGCGCGGACCAGGTCGAGGGCGGGCGCGGCGGCCCAATCGAACAGCGGACGCCGCCGCGCCGCCCGCACGATGCCGTCGATCAGGTGGTCAACGGCCACGGCCACTGCGCAGCTCGGCGTCCGGCTCGCGACCGCGGCGGCGAGCGGCCTCGCCCGCTGTCCGGGCATCCGTCTTCACCCGGAAGCTTCGCGTTCGAAAGCGAGCGAAATGCCGTCGACGAAGCCGTCGCCGCGATCCACCGTCAGCACCTGCCCGGTCATCCCGTCAAACATGCCGCTGCATAAGGCCAGGACGGCGTTCGCCACATCCTGCATCGGTCTCGTGGCCGTTGCCTGCTCCGATTGGCCGATGCCCGCGACGGTCCCGACGGTTTGCCTTCCGGCGCGAACGATTTGCGAGCGCACCGCATTGACCCGCACCCCTTCGTCGCGAAGCCGGTAGGCAAGGTAGCGGACCAGCGTTTCCGTCGCCGCCTCGGCACAGGCGGCAAAGTCGTGACCGGGCGTGAACCTGTCCGAAGGTTGCGAGGTCAGGGCTACGACGTAACGCGGATAACAGCCGAGATGCCGCTTGGCGGCGCGGGTGTAGTCGACCAGGGGCCATGCCGCCGCGCGCAATGCGGCGACGAACGCGCCTTCATCGTAATCCTCGATGGTATGGATTTCGGCCGGTGTCGACACCGGCAGCGCGCTTCCGATCACTGCGTAAACCGGCCCGCAGCGCGCGCCGATCGCGGTAAACAGCGCATCCGGACCGCCCTGATCCTCGTCGGCGTCGATGAACAGCGGCTGGGAGGGGCCAAGTTCGCCCAGTCGCCGCTCCATCGCTGCCCGTTCGGCGCGGTCGAACTTGCCGCTCAGAACCAGGCGCGCCCCGTGCCGCGCAAAAGCCTCGGCGGTCGCGCGCCCGACTGCGGTGGCGCCGTCCATGACCAGAACGGCGCCGCGGTCGTCGGCGACAAACGGCGCCGAGCTCACTCGGCCCTCCCATCGTTGCTGTCGAAGAATGCGGCGCCGCGATCGACGACGATGGTCTGCCCGCCGACACCGTCCATCAGCCCGGAGCAGAGCCCGACGACAACCTCCGCGACTGCCTCGGCGCTGGTGAAGAGGCCGGGGGATCGGGCTTCCGCGAAAGCCTCGAATTCGTCGCCGGCGATCGCCCGCAGCGAATCGGTGCCGACAAAGCGTGTCTTGACGAGATTGACGATGGTGCCCTGGCTGCGCAGCCGCTCGTGCATGTAGCGGGCGAGGGCTTCGAGCGCGGCCTTGGCCGCGGCGACGATGTCGTACCGTCCGTGGTAGGTCTCCATCCCTTGCGAGGAAATGCCCACGACATAACGCGGATAGCGGCCGAATACCTCCTTCGCCATGCGCGTGTGCGAGACGATGGGCCACGTGCTGTAGTCGATCGCCGCGGCGAGGCCGCGTCGGGTGTACTCGTCGAAGCTGTGGACGAGCGGCGCGAACGCTACATTCGAGACGAAGACCTCGAGGCGGTCGTGGCGCTCGCGAATTCGCTCCACCACCATCCGGACATCGTCATCCCGCGCGGCGTCCGCGTCGAGGATTTCGGGCTCCGGGGCGCCTGACGCGGCGAATGCCGCGCGCACCGTTTGCGGCTCCACCGAACCCCATTTATGCGTGAGCGTGACGGCCGCTCCTCGTCGGGCGAAGGCCAGTCCCGTCGCCAGGCCGATGCCCCTTGTCCCGCCGGTGACGAGGACGGCGCATCCCTGAAGATCGTTCAACCGCCGCACCCGGGACGGGCAGCATCGCGAACAGTGATAATGACCTGATCGCGGCGGCGCAGATGTGTCATCGCAGATGATGTGTCATCGATGAATGGGCGCTCGCGCTTCCTGCACCTCAAGCGGTTGTACGCTGGAGCCGAGCGGCCACGCAAGCATTCGCCAGCCTACGACCGGCCGAGCGAATATGCGGATGGCCCCCGCAACCTCATAATGCTGCGAAGGGCCGGAGGTTGGCGAGGCCATGGCCCGCTATATTCCTTATCGGTCAACCACTCCGGGACGCGGCACGGTCATGGCGGCCAGCATATTGATCACAGGCGCGTCAAGCGGGATCGGGGCGGCGCTCGCCCGCGCCTATGCGGCCCCGGGGGTGCAATTATCCCTATGGGGTCGCAACGCTGAAAGACTCGCAAAAATCGCCGAGGATTGCCGAGGCCGCGGGGCAAGTGTCAGCGCCATCGCCTGGGATTTTCGCGACATCGCGGGGCTGGCGTCGCGGATCGAGGCGCTGGATAGCGAACGGGCCATCGAGCTTGCCATCTTCTGTGCCGGTGTCGGCGGGGCGATCCCGCCCGGCCGTATCGTCGAGACCCCCGAGCAAACCCGTGACGTCGCGATGGTCAACTTCAGCGCGGCGACGATTGCGGCGACCGCGATGGCGAACAGGATGGTGGAGCGGCGTCGCGGTCACATCGTCCTGATCGGCTCTCTCGCGGAATCCTTTCCGTTTCCGATCGCGCCGACCTACGCCGCCACCAAGGCTGGCTTGCGGACATTTGCCGAGGCGCTGGGCATCGCTGTCGATATACGCGACGTCGCCGTCACCCTGGTGTCGCCGGGTTTTGTCGATACGCCGATGAGCGGGCTGCTGACCGGACCCAAACCCCTGATGATCACGGCCGAGGCGGCGGCGACGATAATTCGGCGGGGCGTCGAGCGACGCGCGCGGCGCGTCGTTTTCCCGTGGCGGCTTGCCCTGCTCCGCAGGTTGTTTCTTTGTCTGCCGCGCCCGTTGCGCCACGCCATCATGCGGCGCATCAAGGCGTGAAGGGTTGCTCGCCCCCGCGATGCAACGTGCGCCCCTGGACGGGTTCAGCCCTCCTCGATGCGCTCCATGTCTTCGTCGCTGAAGCCGAGATGATGGCCGATCTCGTGGATCAGCACATGCCGCACCACGGCCGCTAGGTCGTCGCCGCTTTCGCACCAGTAATCGAGTATGGGCCGGTGATAGAGGAACACCATGTCGATCTCGGTGCGCGAAACCGTGACACTCTGATGCGGCAGCGCGACGCCGCGATAGAGGCCCAATATGTCGAACGGGCTCTCGATCTCCATCGCCTCTTCGGTCTCCGCGTCGGGAAATTCCTCGACGCGGATGACGAGCGGCCCGAGATGCCGTTTGAAATCGTCGGGGATGGTGTCGAGCGCCCGCTTGCCAAGCGCCTCGATATCGGCGAGCGAGGGCGGTTGCCGCGCGGTCATCGCGACATTCCCGCTTGACCGCGGCGCCGGCGCCGCGCACTTGCTGACGGGTGGCGAAACGGAGGGACGACATGGTCGAAAAGCTGGTCGGCACGGCGCGCCACGCGGCGCTTGGCACCCTGCATGGCTGGAGCGAGGTCGAGGACCGCGACGCGATCCGCAAAAGCTATCACTTCAGCGATTTCTCCGAAGCCTGGGGCTTTCTCTGCCGCATCGCGCTGATCGCCGAGAAGATGGATCACCATCCCGAGATCTTCAATATCTACAATCAGGTAATGCTGATCCTCTCGACCCATGACGCGGACGGACTGAGCGACAAGGACGTCCGCCTGGCCCATGCGGTCGACGAGATCGCCCCCGAGCGCGACACCAAGCCGCCGACGCCTTAGCTTCAAGTGCGGCGGCGCGTATTCCGGTTCCGGCGCCGCGCTACGACAACTACCGCGGCGGCATGCGCAGCGCGCCGTCGAGGCGGATGACCTCGCCGTTCAGCATCGTGTTGCGGCAGATGTGCAGCGCCAGGGCGGCGTATTCGTCCGGGCGGCCGAGCCGCTGTGGGAAGGGGACGCCCGCCGCGAGGCTGTCCTGCGCCGGCTGCGGCAGCCCGGCCAGCATGGGTGTCGCGAACACGCCGGGCGCGATCGCGACGACGCGCACGCCGTAGCGCGCCAACTCGCGCGCCGCCGGCAGGGTCAGGGCGACGATGCCGCCCTTCGAGGCGCTGTAGGCGGCCTGGCCGATCTGCCCATCATAGGCGGCGACCGACGCGGTCAGCAGGATCACCCCGCGCTCGCCGTCCTCGAGCGGATCGAGCCCGGCCATGTCGGCCGCGGCAAGGCGCAACAGATTGAAGCTGCCGATCAGGTTCACCTCGACGATTTGTTTGAATTGCTCGAGCGGCACCGGCTTGCCGTCGCGCTCGACGATGCGCGCGGCGCGGCCGATCCCGGCGCAATTGACGACGATCCGCGCCGGGCCGTGCCGCTCGCGCGCCGCGGCAACCGCGCGCTCGGTCGCCTCGGCGCTGGTAACGTCGCAGGCGAGGCTGATCCCGCCCAGCTCGGTAGCCGCCGCCTCGGCCGCAGCGCCATTGACGTCGAGCAGCGCGACCTTCGCGCCCGCCGCGGCGAGCGCCGCCGCAGTCGCCCAGCCTAGCCCCGACGCGCCCCCGCTGATCAGCGCGGCGTGACCGGCGATTTCCACGAGGGCCGCCTTGGTGGTCGCTGCTAGGGAAGCGGCAACTGATAGACGACCAGCACCGATTGCTCGCCGGGATTGTTTTTGGTCAGCCCGGCATTCGAGATGTGATGGACGGCGACGCCGAGCCGCGACTGGTCGTCGAATTTGTAGTCAAGCTCGGCGCCGGTGCGGAATTCGACCCAGGAGCCGAGCGGTGTCCCGTCGCCGCGCTGATACCAGCCGACGGCGCCGTTTGGCGTCACCACCCAATTGGGCGTGAAGTTGATGTCGAAGCCAAAGCCGCCATACACGTAGGAACCGCCCGTCGTCGTGATGTCGGCGCCGAGAAACGGCGAGAAGAACGGCACGAGCACGTCGCCGAAATGGTATTCGCCGCGGAAATCGCCTTGTGTGCCGGCGTGCTTGCGGTTGCTCGGGGTGATGTCGAAGGCGCCGACGCCGAGCTCCACTCGCTGCGGGCCGCCGGGCGAGCCGATGGAAACCGGGCCGAGGGAAAGCTGAGCGGCCGCCGGACGCGCGACGAGCGCCGCGACCGCTATGGCGGCGAAAGCGAGAATCTGTCTGGCGATCACCGGCCACCCCACTGGCATCCCCTATGCACGCGCACGCATATTAGGCGCGATCACACCGGCGGCAAGCTAAACCGCAACGCGAGCAGGCCGCCGCGCCTCGCTCACCGCTGTTTCAGCCGCTCCGTCGCCCGCACCAGCTGCTCGCGGACACCTGGCTCCATCGCCGAATGCCCGGCGTCGGGCACGATGACGTAGTCGGCTTCCGGCCAGGCGCGGGCCAGCTCGTCTGCGCTGCGAATCGGGCAGACCATGTCGTAGCGGCCCTGCACGACGATCCCGGGCAGGTGACGGATCCGGTCGATCCGGGCGATCAGATCGTCGCCGCCCGAGAACAGATAGCGGGTGAAGAAATGCGCCTCGATACGGGCGAGCCCGAGCGCGAGCCGGTCCTCGCCGAACGCGGCGACCGTCTCAGGGTTGGGCAAGAGCGTAGAGCAGCCGCCTTCGTAAAGGCTCCAGGCGCGCGCCGCCGGCATGTGCACCCGCGGATCGGGATCGACGAGGCGGCGGTGATAGGCGGCGAGCAGATCGCCGCGCTCTCCTTCGGGGATGAACCCGGCAAAGGCCCGCCACGCCTCCGGGAAGATCGCGCTGATGCCGTAGAGGAACCAGTCGATCTCGGCGGCGCGGGCGAGGAAGACGCCGCGCAGCACCAACCCGAGACAGCGCTCGGGATGGGCCTCGGCATAGAGCAGCGCCAAGGTCGAGCCCCACGAGCCGCCGAACACCAGCCAGCCGGCGATGCCGAGGTCGCGGCGCAGCGTCTCGATGTCGGCCACCAGATGCGCGGGCGAATTGTCGTGCGTCTCGCCGAGCGGCGTCGAGCGCCCGCCGCCGCGCTGGTCGTAGATCACGATGCGCCAGTGCGCGGGATCGAAGAACCGCCGGTGCACCGGCGTCGCGCCGGCGCCGGGGCCGCCATGGAGGAACAGCGCCGGCACGCCGTTCGGGTTGCCGGACTCCTCCCAGTACATCGTGTGCCGCGAATCGAGCCGCAGCCGGCCCGTTCGGTAAGGCTCGATCGGGGGAAACAGGTCGCGGCGGCCGGTCATCTCCCGCTAGTCTAGGCGGGCGGCGACGGCCGTCAAAGCTGCGAGTCGATGCTGCGGCCGGACGCGGTGAAGGCGCGGTTCCATGCCGTCCAGTACCCTCCCGGGACCTGCCGGCGCCAGCAGATGTCGGTGTCGGGCGCCGCGACGATGACCCGCGTGCCCTTGAACGGCAGCTCGAACGCGGCAGCCGGCGATCCGGGATCGGCCGCGGCGCAGTCCGGGGCGGCGGTGACGACCGCCTGGACGGCCGCCCGGTCGAAGCGGTAATTGCTCAGCGCCAGCTGCCCCGGCGGCGGGGCGAAATAGCTGCACGACGCCGTCGCCAGCAGCGCCGCGGCCGACAGTAGAACCCGCACGCAAGTCCCCTCGCTCATCCTATGCCCCACCGAGAAAATCCTTGGTCCATTCGGCGTATTTGTCGCCGCGCGTTACCCGGCGCATCAGATCGGCCGGCGCGATGTTCTGCAGCGCCTCGGGCTTGGCGCCCTCGCGCAGCGCCTTCAGCGTCGTGTACACCGCCTGCACCGCGGCGCTGAACGGCGCGTGGCCCTGCAGCGCGACGCGGACCTTGTGCGCCGCCATCCAATCGAGATCGGCGAGCGTCCCGGCGCCGCCGCCGGTGATCAGCGGGATCCTGATCGCCGACGAGATCGCCTCGATCGCCTCGACCGTGACGCCGCCGGCGAGGAAGATCGCGTCGACCCCGGCCGCCTCGTAGGCCTTGGCGCGCTTCATCGCGTCGTCGAGCCCGGTGATCGCCAGCGCACTGGTGCGGCCGGCGATGACCAGCTTCTTGTCCTGGCGGGCCGACAGCGCCGCCTTCATCTTGCCGATGCCTTCCTCGACCGGGATCAATGTCGGCTTGCCCGAGGGGCCATAGGGGCGCGGCAATACCGTGTCCTCGATCGACATCGCGCAAACGCCGGCGGTCTCCAATTCCTCGACGGTGCGGCGGACATTGAGTGCGTTGCCGTAGCCATGATCGGCGTCGACCAGCAGGCACAGATTACCGGCGCGGCAGACGCGGTTGGCCTGGGCGGCGAACTCGGTGAGGGTCAGGACGACGATGTCGGGCGCGCCGAGCACCGCCATCGAGCCGATCGAGCCGGAAAAGATGCCGACGTCGAAGCCGAGATCCTCGGCGATGCGCGCCGAGATTGCGTCGTAGACCGAGCCCGGATGGACGCAGCGGCTGCCGGCGAGAAGGGCGCGAAACCGCGTGCGTCGCTCGGACCAATCCATCGCTGCTATCCCCGGCTGATGATGTTGCAGGCTTCTTGCGCGCCCGGGGCGGAGCTTACCATGTCCGTGACCGGGTCAAAAATCCTCAAACCGATTATGCCCTAACCCTTTGCGTCCGGCATGGCCAAGGTCGGCATGCCGGGTTTGAACCGGGTGAGCACCTCGCCGGGCCCCTTTGCGTGCGCGACATAATCCGTACCGTCAAACACCCTGACCCCGTTGACCCAGGTGCCGTGGAGGCCGGGCGCGCGGCGCAACAGGCGTTCGCCGCCGGCCGGCATGTCGCGATGCCGCTCCATCTTGGTGATGCCGATCGTCTCCGGATCGAACAGGATCATGTCGGCCTGCGCGCCCGGCACGAGGCGCCCGCGGTCGAGGATGCCGTAGACATCGGCGGGGTCGCTGGTGACCTTGCGGATCGCCGTCGGCAGATCGAGCGCGCGCAACTCCCGCACCCAGCGCCCAAAGAGGTACATCGCGTAGCCGGCATCGCACAGAAACGTATTATGGGCGCCGGCGTCGGAGAGGCTCACGAGCGCGCCGTCATTGCGCAGGATGTCACCCACCCTGTCCTCCTCGACATTGAGGATGCGGCCGGTGAAGAGGGTCTGCAAATCCTCGTCGAGGGCGAGATCGAGGAATGCGTCGAGCGGGTCGCGGCCCTGCGCGGCGGCGATCTCGGTGATGGTGCGGCCTTCGAGCGCCGCGTTTCTCGGCCGGGCGGCGGTCGTCACGTCCATCAGCGACCAGTCGCCGTTGAAGATGCGCCGCGGGTCGGGTCGCGCCAGCGTCTCGCGGATGGCTTGGCGGAAACCGGGGTCGGCGAAGATCGGCTTAAGCTGGTCTGGCGTTCCGTCCGCGGGCCAGGGATCGATCGTCTTGAGGATGTAGGCGCTGGCGAGCGAGAACGAGAGGCTCAGCGGCTGGCACGACGCCTGCGCGTAGACCGGCACGCCCCGCGCCCGGGCGGCGTCGCAGGCGGCCAGAATTCCGGGCGCCCGGCCGGGATCGTTCGAATAATGGACGACCGGAGCATACAGCGCCGGTCGGCCGCTGATCGTCGCCAGTTCTTCGAGAAAATCGATGGTGGTGTGGTAGCCGCAGGTCGCCATGAAGGCGCCGTGCGGATAATCGGCGAGGAGCCGCATAAAGGCGCGGAACTCGTCCTCGCTCGCCATGCGCGAGGCGATCGGGATGCCGCCGAACCCGCGGTGGTTCTCGTTGGTCGACGAGCCGAGGCCGATGGCGCCGGCGTCCATAGCCTCACGAAACAAGCCGAGCATCTGCTCCAGCTCGGCCGCGGTCGACGGCCGCTCGGATGCTTCGTCACCCATCACCGCGGTGCGCATCACCGTGTGCGAGGCCAGCACCGCGACATTGGGATAGACCGATTTCCGCCGCAGCAAATCCAGGTATTCGCCAAAAGACTCAAAGCCCCAATCGACACCGGCGCGCAGCGCGTCAAGCGACATCGCCTCGACCTCGGACAAATTGGCGAGCACCGTGTCGCGGCGATGGGCCGGGGTCGGCGCGATCCCGAACCCGCAATTGCCGATGACCACCGTGGTGACCCCCAGAGCGGGCGAGGGGGAGGCGGTCTTATCCCAGGTCAGCTGCGCGTCGTAGTGGGTGTGCAGGTCGATGACGCCGGGCGCCAGCACCAGTCCCTTGGCGTCGACCGTCTCGGCGGCGCCGTCCCAGATGCGGCCGATCGCGGCGACGCGGCCGTCGGCGACCGCGAGGTCGCCCTCGATCAACGGATGGCCGAGCCCGTCGGCGATGCGGGCGCCGCGAAAGACGAGATCATACATCGCAAGGTCCTTTGGGGTTAGTCGAAGAAGCGCAGAAACCAGCCGAGCACCTGTTCCGGCGCCTCCTCGTTGACGTAGTGGCCGGTCGGCAGCGCCTCGCCGCGCACATCCTCGGCGCGGAGCCGCCACAGGGCGAGCGGGTCGGCGAACCGCTTGCCGACGCTGCTGCTTTGCCCCCATAGCACCAGGATCGGCATCGCCAGCTTGCGGCCGAGGTCGGCGGTGTCGAGCGCGCAGTCGATCGTCGCAGCGGCGCGATAATCGCCGCATGAGCCGCGGATCGTCTTCTCGTTGAAGCAGCGGACATACTCGTCCCAGATCGCCGGCGGGATGTGGTCGAGGTTGGATGTCAGCTTCAACAGCTTCTTGCGCATAAACCAGTCGGCCGGGACGCCGCCCAGCATGCGTTCGGGGAAGTCGGCGGGCTGCGCCATGAACGGCCAGTGCCAGCCGCCGATCGCCCCTTCCTTGTTCATCGCCGCCCACATGTCGAGCGTCGGCACGATGTCGATGATCGCCGCCTTGATCACCTTTTCCGGGTGGTCGAGGCACATGCGGTGCGTGGTGCGCCCGCCGCGGTCGTGGCCGGCGACGTAGAACCGCTCGAAGCCGAGCGCCCGCATCACCTCGACCTGATCCTGCGCCATCGCGCGGAACGAGTAGTTCGCGCTGCCGGGCTCCTCGGGCGGCGCCGAGCTATCGCCGTAACCGCGCAGGTCGGCCGCCACGACGTGAAAGCGCTCGGCCAGCCGCGGCGCGACCTTGTGCCAGGCGACATGCGTCAGCGGGTTGCCGTGCAGCAACAGCAGCGGCGGTCCGTTGCCGCCATGGCGCAGGCGGATGCGCGCGCCGCTCGTCTCGATGTCGGTGAGGGTGAATCCGGGCATGATTTCCACGAGCTGTCCCTCGGGTCAGTGGTTCCAGGGCATTTCCGCCGCCGCATTCCGTCCGGAAACACGGCCAAACGCCAAACATTCTCCGATGTTTCCGGTGCCTTGATACAGATAGCTGTAGATCGATCCCAGTTCTCCGGCGCTGTACAGCCGGGCGATGGGTGTGCCGTCGGGCCGCACGATCTGCCCCTTCTCGTTGCGTCTGGGCCCGCCTTGCGTGTTGAGCATCGACGGCGACAGCTCGACCGCGAAATATGGCCCCTCGCCGATCGGAATCATCATCAGGGTGCGGCCGAACTCCGCGTCGTTCCCGGCGTCGCAGGCGCGGTTCCAGCGGGCGGCGCTCTCTTCCAACGCGGCGGGATCGAGCCCCATTCTCGCGGCGAGAGCCGGCAGGCTGTCGGCGGTCTGGATCCAGCCCTTTGCGAGCTCGACGCTGTTGTCCTCGCTCCAGGGGTAGCGCTCGACGATCTGCGTCCAGCCGTGGCTCGGATGCTTGTCGTAGAGCGGCCCCGCCGAAAACAGCGCATGATCGCAAATCAAATACATCGGGCAGGGGGTGGATAGCGGCAGCCAGCGCCCGTTCACCGGGATCTTGCCGTGGCGGGTCTTGTACTTCTCGTCGCAAAAGCGCCTGGCGTCCGGGCCGACCACGATCATGCCGCCGGGCACCTCCTTGCTGTAGTGCAGCGCCTGCATCGAGAATGTTGTCCGCACCTGCGGCACCTTCAGGGCCATCGAGGGGCCGGCGTAGTTGTTCATGTGCCACAGATCGGCGCCGACCGACATCGCCATCGTGATGCCGTCGCCTTCGTTGTACGGCGTGCCGGAGGTGTAGCAATAGGGAATGCCGGGCAGGTAATCGCGTATCATCTCCTGGTTGTTCTCGAACCCGCCGCAGGTCAGCACGACCCCCTTGCGCGCCTTGACGCAGATCGTCTCGTCCCGCCGCTGAGTGCGCACGCCGAGGATTTCCTTGGTGATGTCGTGCTGGATCAGCCCCTTGCCCGGGGTCTCGTAGAGGATCGGGATCGACCGTTGCTTGACCAGGCTTTCGAGCCGTTTCCAGGTGTAGGAATAGCCGTAGGTCGGGCCGTCATGGAATTTGTGGACGCAATCCGCGCCGGGCAAATCGGGGAATTCGATCCCGATCGGCGGATGCTGGTGCTCCTGCGGGTCGCCGCCGAGGCTTTCGAGCCAGGCGTTGTTGCGGCCCATCTCCTCCGCCCAGGTTTTCACCATCGGCTTGGGCACGGTGTAGGGGCCGCACAAAGCAGTGAGATAGGTGGCGGCTTGTTCCGCCGACGATGTGTTCAGATACCCCTGGCCCGCGACCCGCGTGTTGCCGCCTTCCTGACCCTCGGGGGCCTTTTCGAGAATGACGACCTCGGCTCCCAGGTCGTGGGCGGTGACCGAAGCGGCGACGCCCGCCGCGCCGAACCCGACGACGACGACATCCGCTTCGATGTCCCAATGGTCCCGGTTCCCCATCGTCTTAATCAACCCTTGGCCGTATCGAGCGTTGGCAGGCGGAAGCGGTCCTGCGGGTCGTCCCAGCCCTTGAAGTTGGGCCGCCGCTTTTCGGCGAAGGCGGCGCGCGACTCCATCAGGTCGCTCTTGGCGCCGTGCTCGTGCAGCGCCGCGGCGAGGTTCTGCTGCTCGGACGAGGGCGCCGGGCGCATCTGCCGCATCATGTGGACGGTGTTGACCCGCGACGCCGGCGGCAGGGTCAGCAGATGCTCGGCCATCGCCATCGCGGTCGGCATCAACTGGTCGGCCTCGACCACCCGGTTGAGAAACCCGACCTCGTAGAAACGTTGCGCGGTGAAGCGGAAGCCGAGCGCCATCTCCATCGCGACCGGGTAGGGCAGGTTGGCGATGTGCCCGTGATTATAGCCGCCGAGCAGCCAGCGCTTGGCCTCCGAGACCTCGAAGATCGCCTCCTTGACGGCGACGCGCAGATCGGTGCGCTCGACCAGCATAAAGCCGCCGCCCATCGCATAGCCGTTGACCGCCGCGATTACCGGCTTTTCGAGCGCGCCCGACATGAACGGGTCCTCGATTTCCGGCCGACGCCCGCCGGGCTGGTTGTTGGCCAGCGATTCCTTCATGTCCTCGCCGGCACAGAAGCCACGTCCGCTGCCGGTGAAGATCGCCACCTCGAGCTCATTGCTGTGGCGGAATTCGGTCCAAGCCTCGGCGAGGCGGGTGCGCATCTCGTGGCTCAGCGCGTTGAGCCGGTCCGGCCGGTTCATCCGCACCACGAGGATTTGTCCGTGACGCTCGGTCTCGACGACGGCCATGGCATGCTCCCTAAACGTTTGCGCTGCGACCACTCTACCCAAACCGAGAGCGCGTGCCTTGCATGGTTTTGCGCCCGCCGGCGAGAAGAGCGTTTTCGCCGCAAGGGTCCGTTAACCACAAATGCACGGAAATATCTCTAGGCTGCGCCCTGTTGGCAGGCAGCAGATGGCGGTCGGCGCGCACCAATGGCTCAGACTCTCCCTCAATTCGCTCTCGAAATTCGCGATCTCGCCAAGACCTTCGAGCGGCCGGCGGTCGCCGGGCTGAATCTGCGAGTCCGGGCCGGCGAGTTCTATGTCCTGCTGGGTCCCAACGGCGCCGGCAAGACCACGACGTTGCGGATGACGACCGGGCTGCTGAAGCCGGACCGGGGGACGGTCGGCGTCTTCGGTATCGACCTGCTGGCCGATCCGGTCGGCGCCAAGCAGGTCATGGCGTGGGTGTCGGACGAGCCGATGATCTACGACCGGCTGACGCCATTGGAATACCTCTATTTTATCGCGGGGCTCTGGGGCATCGAGCGCGCCGCCGTCGCGGCGAAGGCGGGCGATCTCATGGATTGGCTGGGGCTGGCGCTGCACGCCGAGGAGCGGTGCGAAGGGCTCTCGAAGGGCATGCGTCAGAAGGTGGCGCTGGCCGGCGCGCTGGTGCATGAGCCGCTGCTGATCATCCTGGACGAGCCCTTCACCGGGCTGGACGCCGCCTCGGCGCGCCTCGTCAAGGACGTGTTGCGCCAGCGCGTGAGCGCGGGGTGCTCGGTGATCATGACCACTCATATCCTGGAGGTCGCCGAGCGCATGGCGGACCGCATCGGCGTGATGTCGGGCGGCCGGCTTGTCGCCGAAGGCACCCTGGAGGAGCTGCGGCGCCAGGCCGGCGCCGCCAGCGGCACGCTCGAAGACACGTTCCTGGCGCTGGTCGAGAGCAGCGGCGAGCCGGGGTCGATCGCCGCATGATCAGGGCCGGCACGGTCGCCTGGTTCGCCCGGCACGAAATCCGGCTGGCGTGGCGTGATTGGGCATGGCTGCTGTCGGGCGGCCGTCGCCGGCGCGGATACACGGTGGCGTTGGGGTTGGTCGCCTTTGTCTTGCTGATGCACGGGCTGGCGTATTTGACGCTGCCGCGCGCGGCGGATCTGGTCGCCCCGCCCGACAAGCGCGCCCTGGTGGCTGTCGGCGGCACCCTGGCGCTCTATTGGTCGTTGATGCTGTCGCAGGCGATGGAGGCCGTAACGCGGGCTTTTTATGCACGCGGCGATCTCGATCTGGTGCTGTCGTCGCCGGCCGCGGCGGCGCGGCTGTTCGCCGTCCGCATCGGCGCGATGGCGGCATCGATCGCGGGGATGTCGCTGGTATTGGCGGCGCCGGCGATCGATGTCCTCGCCTGGCGGGGCGGCGCGCAATGGCTCGCCGCGTACGGGGTCGTGGCGGCGCTGGCGATGGCGGCGGTGACGATTTCGACGGTTGTGACGAACCTGCTGTTCGCCGCGATCGGCCCCAAGCGGACGCGGCTCGCCGCGCAGATCATCGCCGCCGTGGTCGGCGCGAGCTTCGTCATCGGCATCCAGTTCGTGGCGATACTTTCCGTCGGAACCCTGTCGCGGATCGCGTTTTTCCGGTCGGGCGCGGTCGTCGACCACGCCCCGGACAGCGCTTGCGTCATTTGGCTGCCGGCCTATGCGGCCGCGGGGAATTGGCTGGATTTGGCGATCGTCATGACGTTGGCGGCGGTCATGCTGGCGGGCGCCATCCGCTTTTGCGCACCGCGCTTCGGAACGCTTGCGCTGGCCGCCGCCGGCATCGCCGAGGGGCCGTCGCGTCCGAGCCGGCGCCGGTCCGGCTTTCGCCCGTCATCACCGGCGCAAGCGCTGCGGGGCAAGGAATGGGCGCTGCTGCGCCGCGATCCCTGGCTGATGTCGCAAAGCCTGATGCAGCTACTTTACCTGCTGCCGCCTTTCTTCATGCTGTGGCGAAGCTTTTACGGCGGCGGCCATGTCGCGACTGTGCTCGTGCCGGTGCTGATCATGGCGGCGGGGCAATTGGCGGGGGGCCTCGCCTGGCTCGCCGTTTCGGGCGAGGACGCGCCGGATCTGATCGCCTCGGCGCCGGTAACGACGGCCCGCATCTGGCGGGCCAAGGCCGAGGCGGTGGCCGGGATGGTCGGCTTGGTGTTCGGGCCGTTCGTCGCGGTGCTCGCGATCGTCGACCCGATCCCGAGCCTTATCGCATTCCTCGGCATCGCGATCGCCGGGACGTCGGCGACACTGATCCAGTTCTGGTTCCGCGCGCAGGTCAAGCGCAGCCTGTTTCGCCGGCGCCACGTCTCGTCGCGCATCGCCACCTTCGCCGAGGCGCTGTCGTCGATCATCTGGTCCGGCGCCGGGGCGGCGGCGGTGGTCAACCTCTGGTTTGCGGTGATACCCGGCGGCGCCGCTCTCGCCGTCCTTGCTGGGGCGTGGGCGATCAGTCCGCGGCGAGCTTAGCTGGGCGCGCCGCGCGGCGAATTGCGCGCCTTGCCGTTGCGCGCGGGTAGGGACACGGCCTAACGTGCTCGCCGAAGGGGCGAATAGCGCGTTTATCGGCAAACCCGCAATAAACGAGGGGCCAGCCGCCCGAGGGTGAGGGAGACCGGCGGTTTGGTCGAGAACGTGCTCAACGCGGTGGCGGCCGGGCTGATCATCGGCTGCCTCTACGGGCTGATGTGCATTGGCCTTGGATTGATCTTCGGCATCATGAAGGTGGTGAATTTCGCCCAGGGCGAGCTCCTGATGCTCGGGATGTATGTCAGCCTTTATGTGGTTGGCGGGTTCACCGCTATCGGGATCCTCGGGCCCTATGTCGCGCCGTTCGTCGCGGCGCTGATCGCCGGGCCGGTGCTGTTCGCCGGCGGCGCCCTGCTGCACCGGTTTTTGCTCAGGCATGTGTCGGGACTTTCGACCGCGGCACGGCTCGACCAGGGCGGTTTCGGCCAGCTCATCGTGACGCTCGGCCTGTCGCTGATCCTGCAGAACGGCGGGCTGATCGTGTTCGGCTCGACGCCGCAGAGCGTGCGCACGCCGCTCTCGGCGAAAGCCTTCGTCATCGGTCCGTTTGCCGGCGACAACATGTTGTTCCTCAACCAGGCGCGGGTCTTTGCCTGTGTCATCGCGATTGTCATCGCGGTGGCGCTGTGGCTGGTCATGGAGCGCACGCGCCTGGGCAAGTCGCTGCGCGCCGCGGCCGACAACCCGGTGGCGGCAACCTATATGGGCATCGACGTCGACCGCGCCTATCGCATCGCCTTCGGGCTCGGCGCCGGGATCACCGCGATCGCCGGCGGGCTGATGGCGACCTATCTGTCGTTCACCCCGTTCGTCGGGCTCGACTACGTGATCATCATGTATTCGGGCGTCGTATTGGGTGGCATGGGCAGCATCCTCGGCGCGTTTTGGGGCGGGCTGCTCGTCGGGTTCGTGCAGCAGGTTTCGTCCCTGGTGCTGTCGCCGCAACTGCAGAACGCGGCGATCTTCGTCGTCTTTCTGTTGATCGTCGGGCTGCGGCCCGAGGGTCTTTTCGGCCGCTCGGCAGAACGCGCGTGAGGCCCCCGGCATGCGAGTAGGGGGCGCGGCGCGGCTGCGGCGGGACGCGATCGCCTTGGCCGTCGTCACTGTCGCGTACCTGGCGCTCGCCGCGTCGGTGCACAACAGCTACTACCAGCTGGTGCTGACCCTGGTGCCGATCTGGGCTGTGCTGGGGCTGGGGTGGAACCTGTTTTCGGGCATGAGCGGGCTGGTGTCGTTCGGCCACGCTTCGTTCTTCGGCATCGGCGCCTACGCCGTCACCCTCTCGCTCGTGTATTGGGATCTGACCCCGTGGCTCGGCATCCCGCTCGGCATGGTGCTGGGCGGTGTCGCGGCGGTGCTGATCGGGTTGCCGACATTTCGGCTGCGCGGCCATTACTTCGCGCTGTCGATGCTGGCCTACCCGCTCGCGATGCTCTATGTGCTGCAGTATCTCGGTTTCCAGGAAGTGCCGCTGCCGATGCACCGCGAGCATCCGGCGCTGTTCCTGCAGTTCGTCGACCCGTTCTATTCGACGCTGGTCGCGGTAGGCCTGTTTGTCGCGGCGATGGTCGCGGGCTTGCTGGTCGAGAACAGCCGCTTCGGCCTGGCGCTGCTGGCGATCAAGCAGAACGAGCTGGCGGCCGAGGCGGCGGGCCTCGACACGCGGCGCTGGAAGATGCGCGCGCTTGTCGCCAGCGGCGCGATCTCGGCCGCGGCCGGCGGACTTTACGCCTGCGTGCTGCTGATCGTGACCCCGGATTCGGTGTTCGGCGTCATCGTCTCCGCCCAGGCGCTGGTCGTCACGCTGTTCGGCGGCGTCGGCACGGTGTGGGGTCCGACGATCGGCGCGGCGATCCTGATCCCCCTCGCCGAGACTCTCAACGCCAAGCTCGGCGACATCGTGCCGGGCATTCAGGGAGTGGTGTACGGCTTTGCCATCATCGCCATCATGCTGGTGGCGCCCGAGGGGCTGTTCTGGACGATCCGCGACCGCTTCCTGCGCCGCCCGGCGGCGCCGCCGGTGATCGCCGAGCGCGCCTCGTCGCTGGCGGTGCCCATCACCGCCGGCACGCTGTTGGAGGTGCGCGGGCTGTCCAAAGCCTTCGGCGGGCTGCGCGCCGTGCAGGAGGTCGGCTTCACCGTCGCCGCGGGCGAGATCCTCGGCATCATCGGCCCCAACGGCGCCGGCAAGACAACGCTATTCAACCTGCTGAACGGCGTGCTGGCGGCGGATGCCGGCTCGGCTCGGCTCGCAGGGCAGGAACTGCGCGGCCGCAGCGTTCACCAGGTGGCGCGCCTCGGCGTCGGCCGCACCTTTCAGGTGGTGCGCAGCTTCCCGCGCCTGTCGCTGCTCGACAACGTCATCGTCAGCGGTTACGGCACGGGGCTTGGCGACCATGCGGCGGCCGCCGCGGCCGAGGCGGCGCTGGAAGCGGTCGGGCTCGCCGACCGCGCGGCGCGCGCCGCCGGGGAACTGACCAACAAGGAATTGCGACTGATGGAGCTGGCGCGCGCCCTGGCCGGCCGTCCGCGCCTGCTGCTGCTCGACGAGACGCTTGCCGGCCTCGGCCGCGAGGAGTGCGACGACCTCCTCGCCGTGCTGCGCGAGCTGCGCGCCGGCGGCATGACGATCGTCATCATCGAGCACACCATGCACGCCATGCTGCGCCTCGCCGACCGCTTCCTGGTGCTCGACCACGGCACGGTGCTGGCGGAGGGTCTGCCGCGGGAGGTGATCGAGGACAGCGCCGTTATCGAGGCCTATCTGGGCTCGAAATTCCTTGCCCGTCACAATGCCGAGAGCCAGCTTGCTTGAGGTGCGCGACCTGTCGGTGGCCTATGGCGGCCTGCGGGCGCTGCAGGGCGTGTCGCTCGGCGTCGCGGCCGGCCAGTTCGTCACGGTCGTCGGCCCGAACGGCGCCGGCAAGACGACGCTCTTCAAGGCGATTTGCGGCGTGGTCCCGCCGGCCTCGGGCGCCGTCGAATGGGACGGTGCGTCGCTGCTGGCGAAACCGGCCGCCGCCCGGGCGCATCTCGGCATCGCGCATGTGCCCGAGGGCCGGCAGGTCTTTCGCACCCTGACGGTGCGCGAAAATCTGGAGATGGGCGCCTACCCGCGCACCGGACGGGCGCAATGGACGCATGCCTTGGAGCGCATCCACACGCTGTTTCCGATCCTCGCCGAGCGCGCCAGCCAGCTCGCCGGGACGCTGTCGGGCGGCGAGCAGCAGATGCTGGCGATCGGCCGCGGCCTCGCCTGCGCGCCGCGGCTCCTGATGCTCGACGAGCCGTCGATGGGCCTGGCGCCGGCGGTGGCCGAGACGATCTTCGAGCGCATCGCGCAGATCCACAAGGAAGACGGGCTGGCGATCCTGCTCGTCGAGCAGCGCGTCGCCGAGGCCCTCGAACTGTCCGACCACGGCTACGTGCTCGAAACCGGCCGGGTCGTGCTCGAGGGGTCGTACCAAAGCCTGCTTGCGGACGACCGCGTCAGGCGGTCTTATCTCGGTATGGGCGAAGAATGAAACCAGTGAGGAGAAACGCGAGATGACACGCAAGATCGGACGGCGCACCGCGATGGGCCTGATGGGCGCCGCGGCGCTGGCGAGGCCGTCGCTGGCCGTGGCCGCGGACGAGGTACAGATCGCGATGCTGGTGCCGCTGTCGGGTCCGTGGGCCGAGCAGGGCATCCTCGAAAAGGCGGGCGCCGAGATGGCGATCGACGACATCAACCAGGCCGGCGGCATCAAGGCCCTGGGCGGCGCGAAGCTGAAGCTGCTGGCGGTCGATACCGGCACCAGCGCCGAGACCGCGAAGGACGCCGCGCAGCGCATGATCTCGCAGAACCCAAACCTAGCCGGCGCCTTCGGTTGCTGGCTCTCGACCTTCACCCTCGCCGCGACCGAGATCAGCGAGCGCGCCGAGCTGCCGTGGCTGACGCTGTCCTACTCCGACGCAATTACCGATCGCGGCTTCAAATACGTGTTCCAGACAGCCCCGACCGCGAACGTCCAGGCCGAGCAGATCGTGCCGTATCTGATGAAGCTGGCGAAGGCGGCGACCGGCAAGGAGCCGACCAAGGTCGCGATGATCGGCGACAACACCGCGGCCTCGGTGAGCTTTATGAAGCCCATCCGGGACCATGTGCTGAAGGACCTGCATCTTCAGGCCGTGGCAGATCAGGTCTACACGCCGCCGCTGGCGGACGCGACGGCGATGGTGCAGCCAATCCGCGGCGCGAAGCCGGATTTCGTGCTGCTGCAATCGACCAACAACGGCGACGACAAGATCCTCATCGACGCCTTCACCCAGTACGGCATGCCGGCCACCAAGCTGCCGCTGGTCGGCAGCGGCGGGCATTGGGTCGTGCCGGAAATGCTGAAGACGACCGGCAAGGACATCCTTCAGGACGTGCTGGTCGGGCTGGCGAACTGGCCGGGCAAGGCGGTCGACGATTTGTCGGCGCGCTATGTCAAGCGCACGGGCAACCCGTGGTTCGGTCACAACGAGATCTTCGCTTACGCCCACGTTCAGATGTTCGCCTGGGCGCTGAACAAGGCAGGCGCGGCCGATCGCAAAAAAGTCGCCGAGGCCATCCGCACGATGGATATCACCGACGGCCCGGCAATCTACTTCCCGGGCAAGCACCTCAAATTCGACGACAAGGGCCGCCGTGTCGACGCGCAGCTGGTGATCGTGCAGTGGCAGGACGGCAAGCCGGTCACGGTCTTCCCCGAGGACATGGCGGTCGGCAAGCCGGTGTGGCCGATGTCGGCCAGCTAGACCGCGCGGCGCGGATTATCAGGCCGGGTCGGGCCAGCGCGCGTCCTGGGCGAGGTAATCGGCGGAGCGGATTGCCGTCGCCAGTTCGGCGGGGCTCGCCATCGGCGGTTTCGCGCCGCCCTTGAGCCCGGCCAGCGCGACGCGCACCGCATGCACGGCCGCGGCGAGGATGTCCTGCGGGTAGACCGCGATGCGGATGCCGATGCGCTCCAGCTCGGAATCGTTCGGCATGAAGTGCTTGCCGGCGGGCGAGGTGACGGCGAGCGCCGGTTTGCCGTCGCAGGCCTCGATCCCCGCGCGCATCTCGGCTTCCGATTGCGGGGAATCGAGAAACAGGATGTCGGCGCCCGCGGCGACAAAGCCCTGAATCCGCGCCAGCGCCTCCTCGAACCCGCGCGAGGTGCGCGCATCGGTGCGGGCGAGCAGCAGGATGCCTTCATCGCGGCACGCCTCGACCGCGGCGCGGCAGCGCAGGATCGCGGCGTCGCGCTCGACCACCAGCTTGGCGCCGTTCCGGCCGAGCGGCCGCGGCCAGATCTTGTCCTCGATCAGCACCGCCGCCGCGCCGCGGCGGGCGTAGGCGCGGATCGTCTTCTGCACCGCGAGCGCGTTGCCGTGGCCGGTGTCGCCGTCGGCGAGCCACAGCACATTGGGCGCGACGGCGATGCAGGTCTCGACCGTGTCCGCCATCTCGGCGAAGCCGACGAGGTCCATGTCGGGCATCGCCAGGCGCATCGCCGAAACGCTGGAGCCGGAGACGAACCCGGTACGGAAGCCGGCTTCGGCGATCAGGCGCGCGCCCATGCCGTCGCCGCAGCCGGGCATCACCTGAAGCCGGGGCTCGTCGAGAAGCGCTTGCAGGGCACTGGCGTGCGGGCGCATGGCAACTCCTTTCGGATGATGGAGAGAGGATCAGTCTAACCCGCGCTCGCCACGACGGCGAGCACGGCGGCGCCGTAGCGGTCGAGCTTGCTGCGGCCGATCCCGGGGATGCCGGTCAAGGCCGCGAGCGAGGCCGGGCGGCGCCGCGCCACCTCCATCAGGGTCGCGTCGTGAAAGATCACGTAGGGCGGCAATTCCTGGCGGCGCGCCTCGTCGAGCCGCCAGGCGCGCAGCGCGTTCCACAAGGCTTGCGCCGCCGGATCGAGAGCCAACCCGGCCGGCGCCTTGTTCCCGGTCTTCCGGCGGCCCTTCTCGCGCGGCGGGTCGCGGCGCAGGCGCAATTCGCGCTCGCCGCGCAGTACCTCGGTCGCGCTCGGGGCCAGCGTCAGCCCGCCATGACCCTCGGGATCGGGCAGCAGATGTCCCTGGGCGAGGAGCTGGCGGATGATCGAGAGCCAGGCCTGGGCGTCGAATTCGGTTCCGACGCCAAAGGTCTTGAGCTTGTCGTGGCCAAGCCGGGTCACCCGCTCGGTCGCCTTGCCGGTCAGCACGTCGGCGAGGTGGTGCGCGCCGAAGCGCTGCCCGGTGCGATAGACCGCGGAAAGCGCCTTCTGTGCCGCCACCGTGCCGTCCCAGCTTTCGGCGGGGCCGCGGCAATTGTCGCAATTGCCGCACGGCTGGTGATGGCGCTCGCCGAAATAGCCGAGCAGCGCCTGCCGGCGGCACGAGATCGTCTCGCAGAAGCCGATCAGCGCCTCGGATTTCTGGCGCTCGATGCGGCGCTGCTGCTCGTCGATGTCGGCGGCTTCGGTCAGCCGGCGCAAATTCATCACGTCGCCGATGCCGTAGGCCATCCATGCATCGGCGGGCAGCCCGTCGCGGCCGGCGCGGCCGGTCTCCTGGTAATACGCTTCGAGATTCTTCGGTGCGTCGAGATGCGCGACAAAGCGGACATTCGGCTTGTCGATGCCCATGCCAAAGGCGACCGTGGCGACGACGATGATGCCTTCCTCGCGCAGGAAGCGGTCCTGATGGCGGGCGCGCGTCTCCGCCGGCAGGCCCGCGTGATAGGGCAGCGCCTCGCGTTCCCGCTGGGTCAGCCAGGCGGCCGTCTCCTCGACCGCGCGGCGGGTCAGGCAATAGACGATGCCGGCATCGCCCGGATGCTCGTCATTGAGGAACCGCAGCAAATCCTCGCGGGCGTTGCGCTTCTCGACGACGCGGTAGAACAGGTTCGGCCGGTCGTAGCCGGCGGCGAACAGGCGGGCATCCTCGAGATGCAGCCGCGCGGCGATGTCGCGGCGGGTCGGGTCGTCCGCAGTCGCGGTGAGCGCGATCAGCGGCGTCTGGGGAAAATGTTCCTTGAGGATGCCGAGGCCCTGATAGTCGCGGCGGAAATCGTGGCCCCATTGCGAGATGCAATGCGCCTCGTCCACCGCGAACAGCGCGATTTGGCCACGCCGCAGCAGATCGAGGCAATGCGGCATCATCAGACGCTCGGGCGACAGATAGAGGAGGTCGAGAGTCCCTTCGCGGACCGCCCGCTCGATCGCGCCCGCTTCGCCCGGCGGCTGGCCGGAATTGAGCGCCGCGGCGCGCACTCCGGCCTGGCGCAGCGCATCGACCTGATCCTTCATCAGCGCGATCAGCGGCGAGATCACCACGCCGAGCCCCGGCCGCAGCAACGCCGGAAGCTGGTAGCACAGCGATTTCCCGCCGCCGGTCGGCATCAGCACGACCGCGTCGCCGCCGGCCACGACGTGCTCGACGATGTCCTGCTGCTGGCCGCGGAAGCTCGGATAGCCGAAGACCCGCCGCAGCACGGCGAGCGGGGTTTGTGCGGGGGCGTCGGTCGGGCCGTCCATAGCGCTATAATCGGGTGAATGAAAGACGAGGACAAACGATGAGCAACCCGGCCTTCAAATTCGATCACGTTCATATCATCAGCGAGAATCCGCGCTCCTCGGCCGAGTGGTATGTCGAAATGTTCGGCGCGACGATCGCCGCGGATACGACCGCGCGCGGCGCGCCACAGATCTTCGTCGAATTGGGCGGGATGACGATCCTCCTCCGCGGCCGGCGGCCAGGCGAGGACCCGGCGCCGAGCCGGCCGATCCAGCCCTATGTGGATTTCTCCAGCCACAATGCCTGGGGCACCGACCATTTCGGCTTTATGTACGCCGGCGACCTAGAGGCGCTGTGCACCGGCCTGCGCGCCAAGGGCGTTCGCCTTCCAGTCGAGCCGAAGCGCGGGGTCACCGGCAGCCTGCTCTGCTACGTCGCGGCCCCGGACGGCGTCAGTATCGAGCTGATGCAGTGTTGAGCCGAGCTACAGCGGCAGGAATTCTTCCATCCGGCGGCGCGCGGGGTCGAGCGCGGGGGTCGCACTCGATGATGTCGGCAGTGGGGTGCCGCGCGACGATGCGCGCGGTCACCTCGCGCGCGATGCGCCGGCTGAACGATTCCGGCTGCGGGCTCACGAGGACTTGCAGGAAATCGCGATCGCTCGCCTGACTTCTCAGGCCAACACGCGGTTGAGAAATGCGTCCATCCGCGCCGTCGCCGCCTTTGCCAAGCCGCTCGGGAACAGGGTGAAGCCGTGCGCGCCGCCCGGATAGATCGCGATCTCGGCCGCGTTGCCCGCGGCGACCCAGCGCGCGTGCATGAACAGCGTGTCGTCGAGCAGCGCGTCCTTGGTTCCCACCGTGAACAGCGCCGGGCACAGGCCCTTGAGATCGGCGTAAAGCGGCGAGATGTCGGGCGCGCGGCGGTCGGTAACGGCCGGCAGAAACGCGTTGTAGAATTGCTGCATGTCGATCGTCCGCAGCACCAAACGGGTATCGCCGAACTGCCGCTGGCTCGGCGTCATGCCGAGGTCGAACGCGCCGTAGACGATATTGGCGCCGCGCCATCCGGCATAACCGTGGCGGTCGCGCATCCGCAGGATCGTCACCGCGGTCAGGTGTCCGCCGGCCGACTCGCCGCCGATCGTCAGCGCTCCGGTGCCGAACTCGCGTTTGCCGTTTTCGACGAGCCACGCCGCCGCAGCCTCGCAATCGTCGGGGCCCGCCGGGTAGGGGTGTTCCGGCGCCAGCCGGTACTCGACCGCGACGATGGCTTGCCCGGTATTGTCGGCGATCCGCTCCAGCATCGGGTCCTGCATGTCGGCGCCGCCGAGCACCCAGCCGCCGCCGTGGAGATGCAGATAGACGCCGCGCGGCTCGGCCGGCGCAATGATCCGCAGCGGGATCTGGCTGCCGTCCTTGCCGGTGATGGTGATGGTTCGCGCGCGGCTCGACATCACCGGCGCCGGGAATGGGCCCTCGCCGCGACGGCGCGCCGCCCGGAACGCCGCGGGGCCGGTGATCCACCATTCCGGCTGGCCGGTCAGCAGCTCGATTATTCCGGCATTCAGCTGCGCCGTGTCGGGGTCGATCGCCGCGTCGCCGAACAGCGCGGCATCGAACGGGCGTGTGTCGGTCATCGTGTTCCTCCTCGCCGGCCCGCTGCCGTCAAACCGTAAAACACGCTATCGTGCGAGACCGACGCGAGGAAGGAAAGCCCGATGCCACGACTTGAAGGCCAACGGCTGCAACAGAAGGTCGCGTTCATCACCGGCGGCGGCACCGGGATCGGCCGCGCCACCGCGCTCCTCTTCGCCCGCGAAGGCGCCAAGGTCGCGATCGCCGATATCGCCGCGGCGGCGGGCGAGGAAACCGCGCACCTCGCGGGTAGCGATGCGATCGCCATCCGCGCCGACGTCACCGAGCCCGAGAGCCTGCAAGCGGCGCTCCGGGCGACGGTCGGCAAGTTCGGCCGGCTCGATGTGCTGCACAACAATGCCGGCGGCTCAACCGCGCTGGACGACACCGCGGTCGACGCGCCGCTCGACGAATTCTGGCGGGCGATCAAACTGGACCTGTTCGGCACGTTTCTCGGCTGCCGTTTCGGCATCCCCGAGCTCATCAAATCGGGCGGCGGCTCGGTCATCAACATGAGTTCTAACGTCGCGCTGATGGGCATTCCCGGCCGCGATTGCTATACGGCCGCGAAAGGCGGGATCGCCGCGATCACCCGCTCGCTCGCGGTCGCCTATGCGCCGCAGAAGGTGCGGGTCAACGCGATCGCGCCGTCGGCGACGATGACCGCGCGCGTCCGCCGGCTGGTCGCCGGAAATTCCGCGCTGACCAAGCTCGCGGACTCGCACCTGCTCGGCCTGATCGAGCCCGAGGACATCGCGAACGCGGCGCTCTACCTCGCCAGCGACGATTCCCGCATGGTCACCGGCCAGGTGCTGCCGGTGGACAGCGGGGTAACGATCTCCTGAGGCGGCCCGCATGCGACCCATCAATGTTCTCAGCATCCAGCGGATCGGTGGCGCCGACCGCGAGCGGATCGCGGCGATCGACCCGGCGATCCGACTGGTCGATGCCGGCGGCTGGTTCGACGGCGAGATCCGCGAAACCTGGCCGGCATATACCGGATCGCGCTATCTGCCGGCGGGCGCCAACGGCTCGGGAACCCGCGAGGAGCGCGACCGGCTGCTCGCCGACGCGGAGGTGATCCTTGGCGGGTTTCCGTTTCCGCTCGATCTGCGCGCCCGGTCGCCGCAGCTGAAATGGTTCCACCAGCGGCCCGCCGGCGCCAGCAATCTCTTGAACGGCGACCTCTGGGGCAGCGACGTCGTCGTCACCACCGCGCGCGGCGCGGGAAGCACGCTGGCGATCGCGGAATATGCGGTCTCCGGCATCCTCTATTTCGCCAGAGGGTTTTACCGCGCCGCTGCGGACCGGCTGACGGGCGCCTTCGACCATCGCGCCTACAAGCCGGTGCTGCTCGACGGGAAGACCGCCTGCGTCGTCGGCGCCGGCGGCATCGGCCGCGATGTCGGGCGGCTCTGCGCCGCGCTGGGCATGCGCGTCGTCGGAACGCGGCGCAGCCCGGAGCCAGGCGCGGCGCTGCCCGCAGGCTTCAGCAAGATCGGCGGCGCCGATGACCTCGACCGTTTCCTGCCGCACAGCGATTTTGTCGTGGTGTGCTGCCAATGGACGCCGCAGACGACGAACCTCTTCAACCGCGAGCGTTTCGCCGCGATGAAGGCAGGGAGCGTGCTGGTCAACGTCGCGCGCGGCGAGATCGTCGACGAGAATGCGCTTGCCGACGCTCTCGAGCGCGACCACCTGCGCGGCGCCGCGCTCGACGTCTATGCCGGCGAGTTCGAGCACACGCCGCCTGCGCGGCTGTGGTCCGACCCGCGGGTGCTGATCACGCCGCATATCTCGGGCGGCAGCGATGTCGACCGGCATGGCGGCATCGATATCTTTTGCGAGAATTTGCGCGCCTTTCTCGATGGGCGGGAACTGCGCAACGTCGTCGATTGGCAGCGGGGCTACTAAGCCTCGATGCGCGCCAACAAACGGCGGTTGACGCTCGCCAAGGCGACGGTCGCGGTGGTCCTTTACCTTTGTCGCCGGTATGTCGACGCGCTCGGCTGGCTGAGCCTCAACCGCGTATCCACCGCGCAGAGAGCGTGAACATCTCTTGCTGGCCGTCCATGTCACCGCCGGTAACCGTTCGCTTGCCGAATTTTCGGTTCGGCCCGTCAACTGTGTTGGTAATACGAGGGACCGAACGTTTTAGCTACATCCGCTCATACTTCACCACCCGGCGGATGCGGCCCCACTCGCCGGGCTGCACGGCGTAGATCGAGCCCTTGGAATCGACCCAGATGCCATGCGTCGATTTGTGGATGTCGCCACCCCAGCGCGCCAACCGCTCGCCGTCGAGGGTCAGGATGCTGATCATCCCGCTATTGTGCTCGGGGATGTAGACGATGTCGTCGGCGTCGACATAGAAGAAGGCCGGGCCGATCAGCTCGACCGGCCACACGCTCAACAGTCTGCCGTCCTGGTCGAAGACTTGCACCCGATCGTTCTCGCGGTCGGCGACGAGGAGCCGCCCGCGCCGGTCGATCCACAACCCGTGCGGCAGGTTGAACTGCCCCGGCCCGACGCCCGGCTCGCCCCACGATTTGATCAGCGTCGCGTCGGCCGAGAATTTGTGGATTCGCGCATTGCCGTAGCCGTCCGCCATGAAATACGAGCCATCGGGCGCCTCGACGATGTCGGTCGGCAGGTTGAACGGGCCGCCGCCATGCGTGACCTTCTTCCAGGCGGAAGAGCTGTAATCGTCGTCCGGCACGCCGGTGTCCGAGCGCGCGTCGCGCACGCCGATCGTCTGCAGCAGCCGCCCATCCTTGGTGAACTTGAAGAACTGGCCGTAATGCTCGTCGGTGAGCCAGACATTGTCGTCGGCGTCGAAGCGGATCGCATGCGGGAACTGGAAGAGGCCGGCGCCCCACGACCCGACGAACCGGCCGTCGTGGTCGAAGATCACCACCGGGTGATCCTTGTTGCGGTTGAAGCAGTAGGCGCGGTCCTCGGAATCGACCGCGACCGCGCAGGCCCTCACCTCGACATGCTCGGGCGCCTGCTGCCAATCCCAATTGACCCGATAGCGATATTTGCCGCTGCCGACGATCTCGTCCATCGCGCGCCCCTTCCCCACATCCGCTTCGTTTGGTCACTATAGCAGGCCGCTTGCGCCGCGGCGTCAACCCGGGCATGGCAGCGCCGCCGTTTCGCGCACGAGATATCTGAAATTCCATCCCGGCCTGCGCCGGGATGGGGCCTGAAAGAACTGCTGAGCCATGTGCTTCGACCGCGGCCGAAGCGATCGGCTGCCCCGCGGCACGGCAGGATGCTAACATCCCCAATCCTCTCGACCGCTGGGAGCGGGTCATGCCGCAAGCCGACCTCGAAGCGCTGGAGCAGCTCAACCGCGACTACATCGCCGCGGTGCAGAACTGCGATGTCGGGCGCTTCGGCGAGATCCTCGCCGACGAGTTCTATTGCTCGAACCCGGACGGATCGCTGGTCGACCGGAAGGGTTTTCTGGAGCAGACCGCGCGCCCGGCGACGATCTCCGGGCTCGAGGCCAAGGATGTGATGATCCGGCTCTTCGGCCCCCGTGGTCATGAAAATATCGCGATCATCCACGCGCGCACCGTCTACAAGACCGCCGACGGCGCCGCTAAATCCGGCCGCTACACCGATGTCTGGGCGCGCCGGAACGGGAGCTGGCTTGCGGTCTCGGCGCATGTGACGCGCGGCTGACCGCACGCCGCACAGGCCCGCTTCCGCCACGCGCTTCCCTTGGTTTCAGGCGAGCGCTAGAGTCGCCCTCAGCCCGATTTGAGGACATGGTCGTGACCGCAGACGACCCCAGCAATCCGAGCTCCGCCGAGAGCACCGCCGGCGAAGCCCCGCGCGCCGAAGGCGAACCGGCGGCGACGCCCGCCGAGGACGCTGCGCCGGGGCCGCCGCGCCGTCGCCGGCGCAGCGTCCTCGGCCCGGTAAACGCGGTTCCGAGGGCCGAGGGCGCGGCCGCGCCATCGGACTACCGCAACGCCGCTGCAAATGGGGAACCCGCCGCCGACGCGCCCGGCGACAGTCAGGCCGGCGAAGCGAACTCCGGCGGCAACACGCTGCGTCTGCGCA